>Ga0079299_1000216_pt1 | contig 13937 bp, 17 predicted proteins | sample Wag4_2014_7_11_2_FD_76334 | JGI IMG/M metagenome (GOLD analysis project Ga0079299, IMG submission 76334) | Lake water microbial communities from Ohio, USA - Utica-2 Time Series LW 2014_7_11 | ecosystem: Environmental > Aquatic > Freshwater > Lake | place: USA: Ohio | collected 2014-07-11
GAAGCCCGGCGCCTTGCCGCCGATGTCCACATACACCCCGTCGCTCTCGATGCCGACCACGCTGCCGGTCACCACTTCGCCGGTGGTGCCGACAAAGTCCTGTTCGTTGAGGGCGGCGAGAAATGCTTCCTCATCGAAGTCGAACTCGTCGACACTGCGGCTGGTCGCCGGGGCAGCCGCTGGTGCCGACCCCCGGCCCTGGTCCCTGCTGCCCCTGCCGGGTGCGGGACCGAGCAGGTCGGCCATGGTCATGCCCTCCAGTGCGCCGAGATCAAACCGGTCCTCGTCGTCTGCGCGGTTGGATGGGGCTGAGACAGGCCCCTCAGGTCTGCGCGGGCTGTCCAGGCGCTGGGGGGCAGCGTCCGCCGCCGACTCCACCGGACGGCTGGGGGACTCAGGCGGAGCGGTCGATTCCTGGCCGGATTCCTGGCCACGGTTCGGTTCGTCCTTCTTGATCATCAGCACCTGGGGCGGTCGCCGGGTCGGTGGCGGCACGGGCCCTCTGGCTGAAGACGGCGTTGCGCCAGACGGCCTGGGTGAGGGGGGCGTCGGCTTGCCGGATCCGGCCATTCCACATCGCGCTGACAGCTGCACACTGTAGGCAGCGGGGCTGATGCGGATGTCACCACAACGTCATCTCAGCCACATGCGCTGGCCGGATGTGAAGGCTGCGGCGGCCCAGCCCGGCAGCACACTGGTCTGGCCCTGGGGCGCGATCGAACAGCACGGTCCCCAGCTGCCGCTGGACACCGATGGGCTGTTTGCTGAACGGGTGGTGGAGGCGGTGCTGGAGCGCCTGCCGGCGGAACGCCCGATCTGGCGCCTGCCGCTGCAAGCGATCGGGTTCTCGCCTGAACATCTGGGTTTTGCCGGCACCCTCAGCCTGCCGGCCGGGCTGTTGATCGATCAGATCTGCGCGGTGGGCGAGCAGCTGGGGGCCCTTGGATTCAGCCGTCTGGTGCTGATCAACGGCCATGGCGGCCAGATTGCCCTGCTGCAGACCGCGGCGCGGCAGCTGCGCTGCCGTTGCCCCCGACTGGCGGTGCTGCCCTGCTTCCTCTGGAGTGGAGCGGCGGGGATCGGGGCGCTGATCCCTGAGCCCGAGCGCAGTCAGGGATTGCACGCCGGACTGGCCGAAACGAGTCTGATGCTGCATCTGGCGCCGGAGCGGGTGGGTGAGGAGCGCCCCTGCGATGGCCAGCTGCCGGCGCCGCCGCCGCCTGGCTGGGATCTCGAGGGTGCCCTGCCCGCGGCCTGGCTCACCACTGACCTGAGCCGCAGCGGTGTGGTCGGCGATGCGACGGGTGCAACCGCGGAGCTCGGTGAACGCCTGTTCCAGGCCCTGGTGGCGGGATGGACCGAGCGGCTGGAGTGCCTGTTGGTCAGCGACTGGCCACCGGGTACACCGGTTGACGGGGGGCATTCGGCTGAATGTGGGTGACGCTGGGTACAGTCATGCGACCTGTTACCCGATTGCGGCCGCCATGGCGACGTTGACCTCTGCCACCGAAGCCACCTCAGCCGAAGCCACCTCAGCCGAAGCTCCCCTGGCGGAAGCATCCGCCGCCGTCGCCAACGGGCTGCCTGACTTTCACAGTGCGGCTTACAAAGATGCCTACAGCCGCATCAATGCCATCGTGATTGAAGGCGAGCAGGAAGCGCATGACAACTACATCGCGATCGGCACCCTGATCCCCGATCAGGCTGAGGAGCTCTCCAGGCTCGCCCGCATGGAGCTGAAGCACATGAAGGGCTTCACCGCCTGCGCCAACAACCTTGGCGTGACTGCCGACATGGGCTTTGCCAAGCAGTTCTTTTCACCGCTTCACAATAATTTCCAGCAAGCCCTTGCAACTGGCAAGGTTACCACCTGTTTGCTTATTCAAGCGATTTTGATCGAGGCATTTGCCATCTCCGCCTATCATATTTATATTCCAGTTGCTGATCCCTTCGCTCGCAAGATCACCGAGGGCGTTGTTAAGGATGAATACACCCACCTGAATTACGGCCAGGAATGGTTGAAGGCCAATCTTGAGGACGTGCGTGAGGAGCTCGAGCAGGCCAACCGCGACAACCTGCCCCTGGTACGCAGGATGCTGGAGCAGGTGGCCGCAGACGCCGCCGTGCTGCAGATGGACAAGGAAGACCTGATGGCCGATTTTCTGAGCTCCTACCAGGAGGCGCTCACCGACATCGGCTTCAGCGGCCGGGAAATCGCCCGGATGGCGGCCGCCGCCCTGATCGGCTGACGGCTGATCAAGCCACCGCCGGGGCGTGGGAGGATGTAGCGTCCGCCACATTCATTTCACGCCTGCATGTTCGGCCTGATCGGTCACTCCCCCAGTTTTGAGGATGCCAGGGTCAAGGCCCGCTCCCTTGGCTACGAGGAGTACGCCGATGGGGATCTCGACATGTGGTGTATGGCCCCGCCCCAGCTGGTGGAGCACGTTACGGTCGAAAGCCTGACCGGAAAACGGATCACAGGGGCCTACATCGACTCCGTTTTCGTGCCGGAGATGCTGCGGCGCTTCAAGACCGCGAAGCGCAAGGTGCTCAAGGCGATGGAGCTGGCCCAGCGCAGCGGTATCGATATCACCGCCCTGGGGGGCTTCACCTCGATCATCTTCGAAGACATGAACCTGCTTCGCGAGGAGCGGGTCAGTGCCGTGGCGCTCGACTGGTCACGGTTCACCACCGGTAACACCCACACGGCCTGGGTGATCTGCCAGCAGGTGGAGACCAATGCTCCGAAGCTGGGCATCGATCTGGCTCGCGCCCGGGTGGCCGTGGTTGGTGCCAGCGGTGACATCGGCAGCGCGGTGTGTCGCTGGTTGCAGCGGCGAGGGGTTGCCGAGCTGCTGCTGGTCGCCCGCCGTCCCCAGCCCCTGATCGATCTTCAGCAGAGCCTGGGCGCCGGCCGGATCCTCGCCCTCGAGGAGGCGCTGCCCGAAGCCGACGTGGTGGTCTGGGTCGCCAGTCTTCCCCAGAGCCTGCAGATTGAAGTGTCGCGGCTGCGGCGACCCTGTCTGATGATTGATGGCGGCTATCCCAAGAATCTCGATACCAAAGCCGCAGCCGATGGTGTTCATGTGTTGAAGGGGGGAATCGTTGAGTTCTGGCAGGACATCGGCTGGCAGATGATGGAAGTGGCGGAAATGGAGCGACCACAGCGTCAGATGTTCGCCTGCTTTGCTGAAGCGATGTTGCTTGACTTCGAAGACATCCATACCAATTTCAGCTGGGGCAGGAACAACATCACCCTGGAGTTGATGGATCAGATCGGCGCCGCTTCCTTACGGCACGGCTTCCGCGCTCTCGAGCTCGATCCCGCCGGATTGGGCAGGCGAACCACCCTCGCTCCAGCCTGAGCAGCCCCTTCCCGACCAACGCATCTGTTGCAAGCCATGGCCCGTCGCGCTTTGCTGGATTTTGAAAAGCCGCTTGTTGAGCTGGAGGAGCAGATCGAGCAGATCAGGCAACTGGCCCGGGATTCCGAAGTGGATGTGAGTCAGCAGCTGCTGCAGCTGGAAACCCTGGCCACCCGACGCCGGCACGAGATCTTCGCGGCTCTCACCCCCGCTCAGAAGATCCAGGTGGCGCGCCATCCCCAGCGGCCCAGCACCCTGGACTACATCCAGGTGCTCTGCGATGACTTCATCGAGCTCCACGGCGATCGCTGTGGCGGTGATGACCGGGCATTGGTCGGTGGAGTCGGTCGTCTCGGCGACCAGCCTGTGCTGCTGATCGGCCATCAGAAGGGCCGTGACACCAAGGAAAACGTGGCCCGCAATTTCGGCATGGCTTCCCCGGGGGGCTACCGCAAAGCCATGCGCCTGATGGAGCATGCCGATCGCTTCCGATTGCCGATCCTCAGTTTCATTGACACCCCCGGTGCCTACGCCGGTGTGCACGCCGAGGAATTCGGACAGGGCGAGGCGATCGCCGTAAATCTCCGGGAGATGTTCCGCTTGCGGGTGCCGATCCTGGCCACGGTGATCGGTGAGGGTGGATCCGGTGGAGCCCTCGGCATCGGGGTGGCTGATCGCTTGCTGATGTTTGAGCACAGCGTCTACACGGTGGCGAGCCCGGAAGCCTGTGCTTCGATTCTGTGGCGCGATGCTGCCCAGGCTCCTGCAGCGGCCGAGGCCCTGAAGATCACGGGTCCCGATCTGCTGCAGCTGGGCATTGTCGATCAGGTCTTGCCGGAGCCATCCGGCGGCAATCACTGGGCACCCCTGCAGGCTGCCGAGACCCTGCGCGCCGCCCTGGTGGACCAGCTTGAAGGGCTGCTCCGGCTTGGGGAGGCAGAATTGCTGGAGCAGAGATACCGCAAGTTTCGCCGGATCGGCAGTTTTCTGGAGGGAGCAGCCCCAGAAACCGCGCCAGCTTCTTAAGGTCTTCTACGGGATCGGTCGTCCGCGGATGCTGACCCCGTCAAGTCGCCCTCCTTCGCTTGCCCTCTGTCCTCATCACCGGAGCGTCCCGCGGCATCGGTGCTGCTGCGGCCAGCCGGTTTGCAGCTGCTGGATTTGATCTGCAGCTGCTGGCCCGTCCCTCGGCCGCATTCGAGGCCCTCCTCGCCGAACTGGCCTCCTTTGATGTCAGGGTGCATGGCCGCACGGTCGATCTTGCTCAGCCTGATGCGATTGCGCCTGTGCTGGCGGATCTTGCCGCTGCTGCCCCCTGCCCGGATGTGGTGATCAATAACGCCGGCATGGCGTACACCGGTGCCCTGGTGTCGATGCCCCTGGATCAGTGGCAGAGGCTTCTGCAGCTGAACCTCACGGCGGTGTTCCAGATCTGTCAGGCCCTGGTGCCGCGGCTGCGCGCCAACGGCGGCGGCCTGCTGATCAACGTCAGCAGTCATGCCGCCCACAACGCCTTTCCTGATTGGGGTGCCTACTGCGTCAGCAAGGCAGCCCTTGCGGCTTTCGGCCGCTGCATTGCGGTCGAGGAGCGGGTTCACGGCATCCGGGTGAGCACCCTCACCCTCGGTGCGGTCAATACGCCTCTCTGGGATAGCGAAACGGTCGCCAGTTCCTTCGATCGCCGTGCCATGCTTGATCCCGGACGGGCCGCCGATGCGCTGCTCCACCTGGCCCAACAGCCCGCCACCCAGGTGGTGGAAGACCTCACCCTCATGCCCGCCGCAGGCGTGCTTTGAGCTACTCCATGACCTCAACCCTCCCCTCCAGTCTCAGCGCCGGCTCCTCAGCGGCGATGGCCGCCCAGCCAGCCACCCCTGCCGCTGCCCCGCTGCCGGTCAGCCTGCGCATTCGCGAGCGCCTCAACGCTGCAGACGTTCCCTACTTCGCCAACGACAACATCGCCGAGCACCTGCTCGACGGTGAACTCGACCAACTCGAAATCGAGGTGGCTGGCAAGGTGCGAGAGCTCTTGCGCAGTCTTGTTATTGATATCGACAACGATCACAATACCGAAGAAACTGCCGAACGCGTCGCCCGCATGTACTTGCACGAGGTGTTCAAAGGGCGCTATCACCACCAGCCCAAGATTGCCAGTTTCCCTAATGTCAAAAAGCTTGACGAAATTTACACGGTAGGTCCCATTTCCATTCGCTCAGCCTGTTCGCATCACCTTGTGCCGATTCTCGGTAATTGTTGGATTGGCATCAAGCCTGGCGAACGTGTGATCGGCCTTTCTAAATTCTCGCGAGTTGCTGACTGGGTCTTCTCGCGTCCTCACATTCAGGAAGAAGCGGTGATGATCCTTGCCGATGAAATCGAGCGACTCTGCGAACCTCAGGGTCTGGCGATTCTGGTGAAAGCCCAGCACTACTGCATGAAGTGGCGAGGTGTGAAAGAGCTTCAGACGAGCATGGTCAATTCCGTGGTTCGTGGTGATTTTCGCCACGATCCCAGTCTCAAGGCGGAATTCTTTGAGCTGGTCAAGCAGCAGGAATCATTGCTTTCCTGAATCTCAGGGAGCCGGTGCAATCGGCCCCACGGATGCCGTGGCCTGGCGTGACACCGTCGCGCCCGTGCTGCGGACAACCACCAGCATCACCTGACTGCCCACGTCCTCGGCAGTCAGCAGGTAGCTGCTTCCCTGCGCTGTGTTGATCCAGAGCCAGTGGCTCCCGCCTGGCTGCAGCCGATACCAGTGAAACGCCGTCGGCGGCAAGCCAGCGAGGGAGTCGGCGCCCAGGCTCGCTGTCAGCAGGCTCCCTTGGCGTGCTTCACCAGCCAGCACCAGCGCTGCCAGGCCCTCGATCTGCTGCTGAACCGCCCCTGCCTGGCCCAGATCGATGGCGATCTTCTGACGCAGAGCCCGGATCTGAGCCTGGGGATCCGCGCTCACGCCCGGCACGCAGGACAGCTGGCCCTCCACCAGGGAACAGCCCACCAGATCCTGGGCCAGGAGCGGGCTGAGCGGCGCCAGCAATGCCGCTCCGAGCAGCAGGGGGATCAGGCGGTTGAGGTTGCAGGACGCCATGGCGATCAGCCGAGACTGGGGAGATCCTCGCGCTTGCTCCCCCCAAGGCCCTATCCGGCAGCCTGCACCGTTGCCACCAGCTGCTGCACCAGGGCAAGGTCCTTCTCTCCGGGCGCCCGCTCAACGCCGCTGGAGACATCGAGTCCGTCCGGGCTGACCAGGCTCAGCAGCTCCGGGATGCGGCTGGCGGTGATGCCGCCCGCCAGCCACCAGGGCAGCTTCGTCTGCAGGCTCTGCAGCCAGGCGATTGGAATGCGCTGCCCCGTTCCACCCAGTTGATCCGCTGCCCAGGCATCCAGCAGCAGGGCATCAACCGATTCGCTGTAGTCCTCCAGCTGCGCCAGGTCGGCTGGGCTGCGCAGCCGCAGGGCCTTCCATACAGGGCATCCGCAGCGCTGACGGAGCTCCTGGCAGCGCTGCGGACTTTCCTGACCGTGAAGCTGCAGCAGTGTGTGCCCGTGGCGCGGGTGCAGCTCATCCAGGTCGGCATCGTCTGGATCAGCCACCACCAGCACCCGCTGGCAGCTCTCCGACCGCTGCCGCACGGCGGCGAACAGCCCAGCGCGCTGGGGCACCGGCACGAACCGGGGGGATGACGCCACGCCGATCACCCCAATCGCATCGACCCCTAGGGCGGCAATCGCCTCGGCCTGGTCCTGGCGCCGCAGCCCACAGATCTTCAGCAGGGGTGCTGCGTGCTGCCGCTGGTGCCGGTTCAGCTCTGCTGCGGGATCGGACATCGGCCAACGGCTCTGCAGTGTCTTATTAAACTGATCGGGTACGCCAAGCCTATGGGGCACGGACTCCGGAGCCGTTTCAGCAGTTGCGTTTCAGCAGTTGCGTCTCAGCAGTTGCGTCTCAGCAGTTGATGGTCGCAGTTGGGGTTGAAGGGTTGACCAGTTCCTTTCCATCCCAGCCCTTTCATCTCAGGCCGGTACAGGGGCTGTTTTCTTTCTGGGATCCGCTCGGACTGGTGCGGTTTCGACCATCAGACTGCGCATCAATGCAGGTCATCCAGCCGCTTCATCGAGATCGGCTCAGCTTGAGCCCTTGCCCATCGCCCCGCACCAGCCCGCCGTCCATCCGCCCTCTTCCCTTTTGCCCAAGCCCCGTCACCAGCCAATGCCCCTTGCGCGCCTGCATCGCTCTGACCAGCGAAGCGGGTCGGCGCTGGCCATCCGCCGGGAGCCTGGCATGCATCCTGGGTCTGTGATCCGGGCAACCTGCGATGAGGTGTGGTTTTGACTGAGGGGTGGCAGCTGCTGACCATCCGGGGAATCCCGCTGCGCATTCACCCGAGCTGGTTTCTGATCCTGGCGGTGGCCACCGTGGCCTTCCATCAGTACTACAGCTTCAACCTCACCGGCAGCAGTACTGACCTGGCACTCAGCCCCATGGCTGTCTGGGGATTGGGTCTGATCACCGCCTTGCTCCTGTTCGTCTCGGTGTTGCTGCACGAGCTCGGCCATGCGTTGGTGGCACTCAGCCAGGGGGTGCGTGTCAGGAGCATCACCCTGTTTCTGCTCGGTGGCGTCGCCAGTGTCGAGCGGGACTGCAACACAGCGTTCGGCTCCCTGCTCGTGGCAGCCGCTGGCCCCGCCGTGAGCCTGCTGCTCGGTCTCGGCCTGATGGCGATCAACCCTGCCGCCAGTCAGGTCGCGCCCTGGTTGGGGCTGATGGTCTCCGAGCTCGGCAGCCTCAACCTGGTGCTGGCCCTGTTCAACCTGCTTCCCGGTCTGCCGCTCGATGGCGGGCTGATCGTCAAGGCTCTGGTCTGGCAGGTGAGCGGCAGTCAGCGCAAGGGCGTGGAGGTGGCCAATGCCTGCGGCCGGGTTCTGGCCAGCCTGGCCATCGGCCTTGGGGTGCTGTTGTTGCTCCGGGGTGCCGGCCTGGCAGGAGCCTGGCTTCTGCTGCTGGGCTGGTTCGGCCTCGGAGCGGTCCGCAACCAGCAGCAGCTGCTCCAGCTGCAGGCCGTGCTCACCACCTTGAAGGTTCGCGATGCAGCCGGCCGGCGTTTCCGCGTGCTTGAAGCCTCGGCTTCCCTGCGGGAGTTCAGTCGTCTGCGCCTGGAGGATTCAGGTGGTGAAGCCAACGCCGACTGGGTGCTGGTCTGTCATCGAGGCCGCTGGCTCGGTCGGGTTGACGACAGCACCCTGCAGCAGCTGCCCGTGCAGCGTTGGGACACCGATCACCTCGGCGATCATCTCCAACCGCTGAGCGGACTGGCCTCGATTCGTGAGGATGCCCCGCTCTGGCAGGCGGTACAGACGCTGGAGGATTCCGGAGCCAGTCGGCTGCTGGTGCTCAGTCCGGCGGGCCTCCCCTCCGGCACGCTTGAGCGGCCTGAGCTCGGCCAGGCCGTGGTTGAGCGGCTCGGTGTGAAGCTGCCGCCCGTGGTCCTCCAGGCCGCCCGGCGGCACAACACCTATCCCCTCGGCCTGGCCCTGCCCCAGGTGGTGCGCGGCATGTTGGCTTCCGGTGAAGTGTCCGCCGCCCAGTTGCCATCCCCGTCCAGCACGCGGTAGGCCTGCAGCTGGCCGGCGATCATCGCCAGCTCGTCAGCGCCCAGAGGCTTCTGGCGCATCGGAGCCAGCGGCAGCATCCGTTCGGCCTGGGCCAGCAACAGTTGCTCCAGTTCCCCCTCTGAGCAGCGGAGCGCTGGCAGCCGGGGGGCAGCGGCTCCGAACAGCTCCTGCCAGAGCTGGGGGTCGGGGTTCAGCTGAATCGAGCCATGCTGCAGCAGCACGCCGCGGCGCCAGAGCTGGGCGCTGCCGATCCGTTTGCCGCCATCACCATGCACCAGATCGGCGGCGGTGCTGGTGGCGAAACAGCTGGCCCCGGCCAGGCCTGCCGGCTCACGACCCGCATGGAGTGGGGCGCCCAGCTGCGCGAAGCACTGCTGCAGCCAATGGCAGACCTGGCCGTAGGCCTGCACCCGGTTGGCGGGTGGGTCGGGCCAGACCAGTGCATAGGTGAGATCGCCCCCGTGCAGCACCGCCGTGCCCCCTGTTGGCCGGCGCACCAGTTCGATCCGCCCGGCTGCGGCCAGCTCCAGCCAGCCGGCCCGGAGCCGCCGCTGGTGCCTGCCCAGCGAAAGACAGGGGCGTTGCCAGCGGTACAGCCGCAGGGCTGCTCCCCCCTGGCTGAGCATCCAGGCATCGATCGCCATCTGCCAGCGACCACCGAGCCTGTTGGAGGGCAACAGCCGGGTGCAGCCGCGGGTGAGGTGGGTTTCGGGCGTGCTGGTGGTTCTCGGAGATGCTGTGGAACGATCCATCCCCCCAGGTTGATGCCTGCCCTTGTTCAGCTGTTGCCGTTCTTGCCCCTCGGCCTGCTGGCGGGAGTTCTCTCCGGTCTGCTCGGCATCGGCGGTGGCGTGATCTTCTCGCCCCTGCTGCTGCTGGCGGGCCTTGCGCCGCATCAGGCCCTGGCCACAAGCACCCTGGCCATCGTGCCGACGACGTTGGCCAGCACCATCACCCTCCGGCGCGCTGGCAGCCTGCGGTCGCGGCCGTGTCTCGTGATGGCCGCTGCCGCCGCTGCGGCCGGCCTGGCATTCAGCAGGCTTGGATCCCTGCTGCCGGCGGCTCCGTTGCTGGCCCTGCAGGCTTTGATGTACGTGGTGATCAGCTGCACACTGCGTCCCCGCTCCCCTCTGTCGCCGGAGGTGGGTATGCCCTCTGAACAGCGGTTGGTCGCTCTCGCCGGAGTCGGGGCCCTGGCCGGCCTGACCAGCGGTCTGCTCGGTGTCGGTGGCGGGCTGGTGATGGTGCCGCTGCTTGTGCGCGGCTTGGCGCTGCCGATCCATCAGGCCATACCCCTGAGCACAGTGGCAGTGCTGAGCTCGGCGCTTGTGGCCAGCCTGGCCTTCCTGCTGGATGGGCGCGCCGAGCCCTGGATTGGTCTGCTGTTGGGTGGCACGGCCGCCTTCGGTTCCCAATGGGCTGCCCAGCGTCTGCAGCGTGTCAGTGGGCAGCGGTTGTTTCAGCTGTTGCGGGCCGTCACGGTTGCCGTGGCTTGTGACAGCGGCCGCCGCTTCCTGCAGTTGCTCCTGGCCGGTTGACGCGCGCCTCAGGCTGGTGCCCTCGTTCAGCCTGCCGCCTCGGGCTGCGGATCAGCACTGGCAGGCAGGCATGGCCAGAAGCCAGGATCCAGCTCCAGGCCGAGCACGGCCGCCATCTGGCCCAGTCCCTGCCGGCAGTTCAGGCCCTCGTTCAGAGCCCAGTGATCCAGCAGGTACAGCCGGTGGGTGAGCCACAGTTCCAGGGCTCCCGGTGCGAAGCGGATTCCCTCAGCAGGGCTGAAGCCATGGGGCAGCAGCATCGCCACGTGACGGGTCAGCTGGCCGGAGCTGCGTTCCAGCACCAGGGGCAGCCAGGGGTAATGGGCATCGGCGCGCAGCGTCCACAGCCGCGGTTCGGCGATCTCCGAAAGCTCGCGGGGATCATCGTCAGCCCTAGGCCAGTGGTACTGGAGCTCCAGTCCTGGCCCCCCCAGGAGCAGGTCGGAGGCTGCCATGCCGGCCCAGGAAGCCAGGGGTGAGAGGTCCTGATTGCTGATCGCCTCGGAACTGATCGCGATGGGGGTCAGGGGAGCGGGCGCGGCGGCGGCGGGGGTCAAGAGCTGTGACAGGGGCGGCGTCTGGGAATGACCGTAGCGATCGGAGAGCGAACAATGGACACCGACGTGCAATCCCTTTCCGATGATGACCGCCCTCAATCAAGCCCAGGTGCTGATCGCCCTGGTGGTGGCCGCCCATGCCGGCGTGCTGGCGGTGCGTCTCTGCTTCAGCCTCTACAAGGCCTGAGCAGCCCGGTCCCGGGCAGAGCCGTCCAGGGACCATTCGCGTCCAGGGTCAGTCCAGGCCTGTGCCATACCAGGCCTGTGCCATCCCAGGCGGTTCTGATGCGTGTTCTGAATACGGGTTCTGAATGCGTTTCTCAAATGGCACTTGGCAGACACCTCAACTGGCGCTACAAGCTGCTCAACAGCCTTCGATCGTGACCAGATACTCAGCCTCGAATGCCTCCCCCCGCCGCCCGGCGCGGCAGGTGTCGATCGCCAGGCAGGCTTCGGTCAGGTCCCGGGCCGTTTCCACACCAGTCAGCCTCCCTGAGGACTCCATTTCCACCATTGCCACACCCCCTGGCTCCGGACCACGGCAGTTGCGTCCTTCTCTGATCGAAGCAGGTGCGGCCGCCAGTTTGTCCAGCGAGCGGCGCGATCTCCAGTGCAGCCTGATCGGTCTCACCGTCAAGATCGGATTGGTGCTGATGGCCGCTGTCAGCCTGGTGCGGCTGGCCAGTGCCTACCAGGAGCGGATGGATCGGCAAGGGGAACTCCATGCTGTTCTGCAGCTTGAGCAAGCCAAGCTGGCCAAGGCGCGGCACCGTTTTGATCAGCTGTTCGGTGTGGAGGGCGAGCAGCGGCTGATCCGGGAACAGAACCAGTGGATTGCCCCCAATCGCCTGCGGGTCGTGTGGAAGCCTGCCCCGGGAGCCACGCCGAGGCCCGCCAGCTCGAACCCCTGAGGGCCGGGGTCCGACAGGCCGGCCGTTGCAGGGGGTGACGTGCGTGCTCGGCCGGTGGTTGCGTATCCCGTAGGCGGGTTCCCACCGCTCCTTAAGTTGGGCCACCTCTGCCTGAGCTCTGTCGATGGATCCATCCCTTTCCGCCGGAACCGCGCTGATCACCGGAACCACCTCGGGTGTGGGGTTGCAGACCACCCGTGCTCTGGTGGAGCGGGGCTGGACGGTGATCACGGCCAACCGTGATCCGGTGCGGGCAGCGGCGGCAGCCGCTGGCCTCGGCCTGCCCCGGGAGCGGTTGCATCATCTCCGCATCGACATCGCCGATCTCGACAGCGTGCGCAGCGGTGTGGAGACGCTGGTCGCTTCGGTGGGCCAGGGCCTCGATGCCCTGGTGATCAATGCGGCGGTCTACAAGCCTCGGCTCAAGCAGCCCGAGCGCTCCCCGCAGGGGTACGAGATCTCGATGGCCACCAACCATCTCGGCCACTTTCTGCTGGTGCAGTTGCTGCTGCCGGAGCTTCAGGCCTCGACCCATCCCTCCCGGCGGGTGGTGATCCTTGGCACGGTGACCGCCAATTCCAAGGAACTCGGCGGCCGTATTCCGATCCCTGCTCCTGCCGATCTCGGTGATCGTCGTGGTGTCGCCGAGGGGTTCAAGGCACCGATCGCCATGGCCAACGCGAAGCCCTTCAAGCCGGGCAAGGCCTACAAGGACAGCAAGCTCTGCAACATGATCACCACCCAGGAGCTGCATCGCCGTCTCCATGGCAGCACAGGCATCGTGTTCTGTTCTCTGTACCCCGGTTGCGTTGCTGACACACCCCTGTTCAGGAATGCGCCGCGCCTGTTTCAGCAGGTTTTCCCCTGGTTCCAGAAGAACATCACCGGCGGGTATGTGAGTCAATCTCTGGCTGGAGACAGGGTGGCGCAGGTGGTGGCTGATCCTGAATTCGCCGTATCCGGAGTGCACTGGAGCTGGGGAAACCGCCAGAAGAGCGGCGGCATGCAGTTCAGCCAGGAACTTTCCGACCAGGCCAGCAACCCAGACACCGCCGCACGCGTCTGGGACTATTCGATGAAACTGGTGGGTCTGGCCTGAGTCGTTCGTATCCCGCCGGGGATCAGAGCCGGCGGCGGAAGCCGTCCTGAACCGTTGTTCCCGATCCTCCGCCTTCGATCCGGCTCAGTTTCCAGGTGTTGCGACTGAGGCGTCGGGCCTTCAGGCCCCCCCGCTCCACCACGGGTCCGCCGGGGCGGGCACCGAGCAGAGCCGTCACTTCCGCGGTCGAGAGCGGCGCCCCCGTCTGCCGCGCCAGTTGGGTCAGTTCCAGGCGCTGACGCAGGCTGGTCAGATCTGCCTGGCCCCCGTCGTCGGCTTCCATCCAGGACCAGGGGTTGACGGTGCTGGAATCGCCCAGCCGCTGCATCAGGCCCAGGCCGATCAGGGCCAGGGCTTGCTCTGGCTTGATCCCCTGGGCGGTGGCTGCCGCCAGCCAGTCGGGCCTCAGGCAAGGGTCGTCGCTGCCTGAGGCGTGGGTCGGTTCAGCGACGGGCTCGGCGGTGCGGGTCTTGCTGGCCATCAGCGAGCAGCGATTGGGCGGACGGTACCGGCTTCTGGCGGCCCGGCAAGCCTGAGGAGGCCCCAAGGGCAGCGGTTAAGATCCCGCTCACTGGTGGGAGGATGGGTCTTCTGGTCACACCACCCGATTGCCGCCCCACCCAATTGCCCAGCACGACCCTGCTGCCAGCAATCGGCGCTAACGGCGGCCCGGGCCTTTCAGCAAGAGCTGCAGGTTCCGGCCATCACGGCACTTGATCGCCGTCGCCAGGCCAGGCTTCTTGCCGCCGGTGAGGCTGTTCAGGTGAGCCTGCCGCCTGTTCCATCCGCCGTGCTTCCCACAGCCAAACCTGCCAGCGCTCCATCAGAGGCCGAACCAGCCCAGCCCAGCC
>Ga0079299_1000217_pt1 | contig 13899 bp, 11 predicted proteins | sample Wag4_2014_7_11_2_FD_76334 | JGI IMG/M metagenome (GOLD analysis project Ga0079299, IMG submission 76334) | Lake water microbial communities from Ohio, USA - Utica-2 Time Series LW 2014_7_11 | ecosystem: Environmental > Aquatic > Freshwater > Lake | place: USA: Ohio | collected 2014-07-11
CTCTTCGCCATGGCCCCCGACCCTGACACCACCCTGGCCCAGGCCAGCGCCCTCGGCGGCGAGATGGCTGCTCCGAAGGAGCGCACCACCGACAGCGGCCTGCGCATCACCGACCTCAAGCTCGGCGACGGCCCCGAGGCCCGCTCCGGTCAGACCGTGATCGTCAACTACCGGGGCACCCTGGAGAACGGCAAGGAATTCGACAGCAGCTACGGCCGCGGCCCCTTCTCCTTCCCCCTCGGCGCCGGCCGGGTGATCAGGGGCTGGGATGAAGGTGTGGCCGGCATGCAGGTGGGCGGCAAGCGCAAACTGGTGATCCCCCCCGACCTCGGCTACGGCCAGCGCGGCGCCGGCGGTGTGATTCCGCCGAATGCCACCCTGATCTTCGAGGTGGAGCTGCTGGAGATCCGCGGCTGAGCTGCGGCCCGGGCTGCGCCACGCCGATTACCACCACCGCAGCGGCAATTGGGAAACCTGTAGCGATCGTTAGGATGCGCCAGCCGCCTGGCATGCCGGCCGGCACCACCAAGCACCCAAACCCGTCCCATGGCTCACACGCTGCCCGCGCTGCCCTACGACCTCGACGCGCTGGAGCCCTCCATCAGCCGCGCCACCCTGGAGTTCCACCACGGCAAGCACCACAACGCCTACGTCACCAACCTCAACAACCTGGTGGCCGGCAGCGAGCTGGAGGGCAAAAGCCTGGAAGACACCATCACCGCCGTGGCCGGTGATGCCGCCAAGGCGGGCGTGTTCAACAACGCCGCCCAGGTGTGGAACCACAGCTTCTACTGGCAGTGCATGAAGCCCGGCGGTGGCGGCCGCCCCAGCGGTGCTCTGGCTGACAAGATCAACGCCGACTTCGGCAGCTTCGAAGCCTTCGTGGAGCAGTTCAAGACCGCCGGCGCCACCCAGTTCGGCAGCGGCTGGGCCTGGCTGGTGCTGGATGGCGGCACCCTCAAGGTGACCAAGACCGGCAACGCCGACCTGCCCCTGGCCCACGGCCAGACCGCCCTGCTCACCATGGATGTGTGGGAGCACGCTTACTACCTCGATTACCAGAACCGCCGGCCCGACTACATCACCACCTTCCTGGAGAAGCTGGTGAACTGGGATTTCGTGGCTGCCAACCTGGCCGCCGCCTGAGTCCAAGCGCCATTGGCGCAGATGGGCGCCCCGCCAGCCCCTGGGTCATCCCAGGGGCTTTTTTTTACGATGAGGGTGGTTGAGGTTCTGGCGCTGCTGCACTGAGCACCGCCTCCGGCGCGATCCACATCGCATCGCCATAGGAAAAGAACCGGTACTGACGCGCGATCGCCTCGGCGTACAGGGCCAGCAGGCGCTCGCGACCGATCAGGGCACTCACCAGCAGCAGCAGCGAACTCTTCGGCAGGTGGAAGTTGGTGAGCAGGCCCTGCACCACGGCAAAGCGATAGCCGGGCTGAATCACCAGATGGACCGGCCCCGTGTGCGGCGCCAACACGCCGCCATGCAGCCGGGCCACCGCCTCCAGGCTGCGCACCGCCGTGGTGCCGATGGCGATCACCCGGCCGCCCCGCGCCTGGCAGGCCGCCACCGCCTCCACCAGCGCCGGCGTCACCTCCACCCACTCGCTGTGCAGCTGCAGCGTGCGGAGGTCTTCGGTTTCAACAGGGCGGAAGGTGCCCAGGCCCACATGCAGGGTGGTGGTGGCGATCGCCACACCCCGCTCCCGGATCGCCGCCAGCAGATCGTCGCTGAGGTGCAGGCCGGCCGTTGGGGCGGCCACCGCGCCTGGCCGGGCGGCGTAGCGGGTCTGGTAACGCTCGTTGTCGCTGGCGTCGTGCGCGTGGATGTAAGGCGGCAGCGGAATGGCGCCGTACTGCACCAGCAGTGGCTCCAGCGCCGCCGCATCGCCGCACTGCGGCGGAAACTGCACGACCCGACCACCGGTTTCGGGGTCGGACCCCAGCACCTGCACCGGCAGCGGCGCTTGCCCTGCGGCCACCAGCTCCAGCCCATCGCCCGCCTTCAGCTTCCTGGCGGGCTTGGCCAAGCACAGCCAGCGCCCCGGCCCCGCCGCGACCAGCCCATCTCCGCCAGACGCGGGGGCAGACGGCTGCCATGGCTCCAGCACCAGCAACTCCACCGCCCCGCCGGTGGGCCGCCGCGCCTGCAGCCGCGCCCGCAGCACCCGCGTGTCGTTCACCACCAGCAGGTCGCCCGGCCGCAGCTCCTGCTGCAGCTCCCAGACGCTGCGGTGCCGGGCGTGGGGTGGATCCCCCAGACCCGGCGGATCCACCACCAGCAGGCGGGCGGCATGGCGGGGCTCCACCGGCCGCTGGGCAATGCGCTCCTCGGGCAGCGCGAAGTCGTAGCTCGACAGCCGCTGATCGGCCGCACTCGGGTCAGTCATCCCCTTCAGCATGCCCGGCTCAGGCCGGCACGTAGTAACGCACCAGGGTGAACACACGGCTGCGCTCCTGGGTGAGGGCGCGGCGCAGCTCGATCACCCCCTTGTTGAAGAGCAGGTTGTCGAACCAGCGGCGCGGGATCGCCTCGGCCGTCACGATCGTGTAGGTGCGCTCGGGATGCTGCTGCTCCACACTGGCCACGTGGGCCACGAACGGCTGAATGAAAGAGGCGTAGGGAGCCCGGAGCACCACCAGCGGCACCACATCACCCACCCAGTGCTGCCAGTCGGCCAGCAGCGGCTCTGGATCCTCCCCCGGGGCCAGCACCCGCACCGCCTCCACCCGCTCAGCGATCGAGGCGGCATAGCGGATCGCATCCAGCACCGGCTGGGAGAGGCCATGCTCCACCATCCCCAGCCGGCCCACGTACACGATCGCCGCCGGCCGATCAGCGGCTTCGGAAGGGCGTCCTGGCCGGATCGCTGCAGCCGGCTGGGTCGGGCGACGGGGATCGAGGGCCACGGCGCGCTCCACCTGCTGATAGCGCTGACGGATCGCCGACAGCAGCGCCACCAGCACGGGCAGCAGCACAACCACGATCCAGGCGCCCTCGCTGAACTTGCTGATCAGGATCACCAGCAGCACCAGCGCCGTCGCCAGGGCACCGATGCCGTTCATCGCCGCCCGGGCCCGCCAGCCCCGCTCCCGCGAGCGCCGCCAGTGCACCACCATGCCGGCCTGAGACAGGGTGAACGCCAGGAACACACCCACGGCATAGAGCTGGATCGCCAGGGACGTGCTGCCCCGGCAGAACACGATGATCAGGGCAGCGAGCAGCTGCAGCATCAGGATCCCGTTCTGGAACACCAGCCGGTCGCCCCGCCAGGCCAGCTGCTGGGGCAGGAAGCGGTCGGCCGCCAGCAGGGCTCCGAGGCGGGGGAAATCGGCGAAGGCGGTGTTGGCCGCCAGCACCAGCACCAGCATCGTGCACAGCTGCAAGAGGGCGAACAGGGGGCTGGAGGCGCCGAACAGGCGCAGCCCCAGCAGCGCCATGGTGGTGCGATCGGGATCGGCACCCACGCCATACAGCCAGGCCAGGCCGCTGATGGTGATGAACATCGCCGCCAGCAGCCCGCCCATCACCAGCAGGGTGAGGCGGGCGTTGCGGGCCTCCGGCGCCCGGAACACCTGCACGCCGTTGGCGATCGCCTCGATCCCGGTCATCGCCGAACAGCCGGAAGCGAACGCGCGCAGGATCAGAAACAGGCCGAGGGGCTGCAGGGCCGCCACGGCCTGGGGCGGATCGGGCCGCAGGCCGTGGTGCAGTCCCAGGTCCAGCAGACCGGCCAGCCCCAGCAGCGCCACCATCACCACAAAAGCGAAGGTGGGAATGGCGAACAACTGCCCCGATTCCCGCACCCCGCGCAGATTGGCCCAGCCCACCGCCGCCAGCAGGGCCAGGGCGATCGGCACCTCCCAGGGCAGCAGCGCCGGCGCATACGACACGAGTGCATCGGTGCCGGCCATCAGGCTGACGGCGGCCGTGAGCGAGTAATCGATCAGCAGGGCGGCGGCGGCCACCAGGCTGGCCGGCCGACCCAGGTTCTCCCGCGCCACGGTGTACGAGCCGCCGCCCTGGGGGTAGGCCCGGATCGTCTGGCGGTACGAGAGCACCACCACTGCGATCAACAGCACGATCGCCAGGGTGATCGGCAGCGACAAAGCCAGCGCCGCACTTCCCGCCAGCACCAGCACCGCCAGGATCTCCTGGGTGGCGTAGGCCACCGAGGAGAGGGCATCGGAGGAAAGAACCGCCAGGGCCTGGGCGTTGCCCAGCCGTTCGGTGGCGGCGGCATGGCGAGGGATCGGCGGGCCGAGCAGCCGGTGCCGCAGAGACGTGAACAAGGGGTTGCCGACGCGCTGCCCCACCATGCCAAAACGAAACGCCGGCGTCAGAGCGCCAGCGACTCCGGGTTGGTCTCGATCAGCTGGGCCAGGTCCTTGAGGAAGGCTGCAGCATGGGCGCCGTAGATGGTGCGGTGGTCGCAGGTGAGGTTCACCTGCATCTGGTTGGCCACCCGGATCGAACCATCCTTGCCGGCCACCACCGTGGGCCGCGAGGCGGCCACCGCCAGGATCGCGCCGGTCCCGGGGGGCAGGATCGCATCAAAACGGTCGACACCGAACATCCCCAGGTTGGAGAGGGTGAAGGTGCCGGTGCTGTACTCCTCAGGTTGGAGCTGCTTGGTGCGGGCCCGGGCCACCAGGTCGGCCCAGTTGCGTGCCAGCGCATAGATGTCGGTCTGGTCAGCGGACGCCAGCACCGGCGTGATCAGGCCGCCGTCCTCCATCGCCACAGCCACCGCCACGTTCACGGCGGCGGGGTAGGCCATGGCGCTGCCATCGGCGCTGGTGGCGGCGTTCACCTGGGGATGGCGGGCCAGGGTCACGGCCACGGCCTTGGCCAGCAGGGCGGTCATCGTCACGCCCTTGCTCTTCACCTGCTTGTAGAAGGCGTCGAGCTTGGTGGTGGTGATCGTGTAGCCCACCCGGAAGCAGGGCACCGCCAGGCTGGCGAGCATGTTGCGGTTGACCGCGTTCTGCAGGGTGTTGAAGGCCACCGTGTCGCCGGGGCGGCCGAAGGCGTCGCCAGCTGGAACCGGGGCCGGAGCCACTGCGCCGTTGCCCTGGCCTGCGGCCGCACTCACAGCAGGGCCACTGCCCTCAGCAACCCGGGGCACGGAGACCGGCTGGCCGGTGGCGGCCAGCACGTCCTCGGCCTGGATGCGGCCATGGGGACCGCTGCCGCGCAGGGCACCCAGATCCACGCCCAACTGGCTGGCCAGCTTCTTGGCACGGGGCGAAGCCACCACCCGGCCGCTGGCGGTGGAGGCCGGGGCGCTCACCGCTACGGGAGCCGGAGCAGGGGCCGCGACGGCAGGAGCTGGGGCAGGAGCCGGCGCTGCAGCGGGGGGGGCGACTGGCGCAGCTGGCGCGGCTGCCGCAGCAGGCGCCGCTGGAGCCTTGGCGGCGGCTTCAGCAATCTCCGCCTCGGTTTCCACGATCAGGCCGATGGTCTCGCCCACCGGTGCCGTGCCGCCCGCGGGCATCAGCACAGCCGCCAGGAAGCCCGCCTGGAAGGCCTCCACATCCATGTCGGCCTTGTCGCTCTCCACCACCAGCACCGACTCGCCGCGCTCGACGCGGTCGCCAGGCTTCTTGAGCCACTCCACGATCTTGCCCTCCGTCATCGTCGAGGAGAGGGCGGGCATGAAGATGTCGTGGGTGGCCAACGGGTACGCCGCGCAGGTGGGCGGATTTTACGAGCCGTGCCGCAGCAGCTCAGAGCTCGCCGTCGATCGCCTCGATCACCCCGTCGCGCACCAGCACCGCCACCTGCATCTTCGCCACCAGGTTGTCGCCCACCTGCACCTCGCAGAAGCTCTCCAGCTGACCCTGCTCCACCACCTGCTCCATCTCCAGGGTGCGCACCTGGGCCTGCTGATCGAGGATCTGACGCTTCTGCTCCTCCAGCTCAGCCCGCTTGGCGCCCACCTGCTGCTGCACCGAGGCCACCTGATCCTGCACGCGGGGATCGAGGGGATTGGCACTCTGGCGGCGGATCTCATCGATCAGCTGCTGCCCTTCCTGCTCCAGCTGGGCCAGCTGGGCATCGGTGCCGCTCACCGCATTGCTGAGCTCCCGCTCCGCATCCTCCTTCCAGCGGGGAGTGACCACGGCGCGCACGGTGATGGTGCGCTTGATGCTGAGCTTGCCGTCGGCCATGGGATCGGTTGTGCAGCGCACAGCGTGTCAGCCGGGCCGCCCGCGGTCAACCACCACCGACACCAGCCGTCCGCCGCTGCCCCTGCCATCCTGAAGCCAGCCCGTGCCCGCCGCCATGGCCCCCTCGCCGTCCGGCGCCACAAGACAGCCGGCACCACTTCCGGCAGCCCAGCCAGAAGCCCTACCAGAAGCCCTGCCAACAGCCCCACCAGAAGCCCAGCCTGGTGCGCCCCGCCTCACGCCGGCAGAGCTGCTGGCCGATCTGAGCGCCGACCTCACCAGGCCGGGCCAACTGCTGCTGGTGCAGGACCTCGACGGGGTCTGCATGGAGCTGGTGCGCGATCCCCTGCAGCGGCATCTCGATCCCGCCTACCTGCGAAGCGCGCGGCGCCTTGATGGGCGCTTCAGCGTGCTCACCAACGGCGAGCACGAAGGCCGGCGCGGTGTGAACCGGCTGGTGGAGCGGGCCCTGCACCCCGACCTGGACCCCGCCGCGTCCGGCCATTACCTGCCCGGCCTGGCGGCCGGGGGGGTGCAGCTGCAATGCCGTCATGGGCGGGTGCGCACCCCCGGGGTGAGCGAACCGGAACTGGCCTTTCTGGCCGCAGTGCCCCAGCGGCTGATCAATGGCCTGCGCCCCCGGCTGGCCGGCCTGCTGCCGGATCTCAGCGCGACGGCGCTGGAGGAGGAGGTCCACGCCGCGGTGCACGACAACCCGCTCTCCCCCACCATCAATCTCAACCGGCTCTTCCTGCGGGGGGACGACCCGGAGCGGCGCCTGGCGGCGGCCCTGCAGCAGCAGGCTCTGGAGCTGATGGAGCAGCTGCTGGGCGACGCGGAGCGGGAGGGGCTGGCGGGACGCTTCTTCCTGCACATCGCGCCCAGCGTGCTCGACGGCGCCGGCCGGGAGCAGCCGGTGTGGGCAGGACCCACGGGGCTGGGCAGCACGGACGTGCAGTTCATGCTGCAGGGAGCGGTGAAGGAGGCCGGTCTGCTGGTGCTGATCAACGAACACATCGGCCGGCACCATGGCAGCCATCCGCTTGGGGCGGACTTCAACGTCCGCAGCGCTCCAGGCTCGATCGCCGCCCTGCTGGCGCTGGCACGGCAGCGCATCCCCGCCCGGCTGATGCCCCGCCTGGTGGGAGTGGCCGACACGATCACCTCCCGACCGGGCCCCGTCCCAGGGCAATGGCAACGCGGCGGCAGTGACCGGGGCTTCCTCACCCTGCTGCAGGAGCTTGGCCGCCAGTTCGATCGCCCCAACCGGGTGGTGCTGGTCGACAGCAGCGGCGGCGAGGTCTGCCGTCCCTCCCTGGCGGACGGCAGCCTCAGGGGCCTCTCCGATCCCGCGGATCCCCTGCACCTCGATGCCCTGTTTCCCGGCGGGCCGCCCCAGTACCGCCGCTTCTTCAGCGAGCTGGCGGAATGCCTGCCGGTGCCCACGGGCGATCAGCCGGTGTAGATCGCCTCGATCGCCGCGGCATCACGGGCGCTGATCCGGTCGCGGCGCTGCTTGAGGGTCTGTGTGAGCAGGCCGTTCTCCAGGCTGAAGGGCTCCACCAGCGCCACCCCGCCGAGCCGCTCATCAGGCCGGGCGCCGGGCCGGGCCGCCAGGATCCGGTTGCACTCCCGCGTCAGCGCCCGCAGCAGGGCCGGCCCCTCGCCAGTGCCGGCAGCGAAGCCAGCCAGCGCCTCCGGGCGGGGCACGATCAGGGCGCCGAGCTGCTTGCGGTCCTGCCCCACCAGCATCACCTGCTCGATCAGCGGGCTGGCCACCAGGGCCTCTTCCAGCGGCCCCGGCTCGATGTTCTCACCGCTGCTGAGCACGATCGTGTCCTTGGCGCGGCCGGTGAGCACCAGGGAGCCATCAGCCAGCAGCAGGCCCAGATCGCCGGTGTCGAACCAGCCGGCAGCATCGATCACCCGTGCCGTGGCCTCGGGCTTGCGCCAGTAGCCCGCCATCACCTGGGGCCCGCGGGCAAGCACCAGGCCCCGCTGACCGATCGCCAGTGGCCGACGGGTCTCGGGATCAACGATCTGGATCGCCGTATCGGGCAGCGGCTGGCCGGAGCTGCCGCGGCGGTTGCTCCAGCGACGCCGGCAGGTGAGCACCGGACTGGTCTCGGTGAGGCCGTAGCCCACCAGCAGATCGATACCGATCGCCTCGAAGAACCCATCCACGTGGACGGCGAGGGCACCACCGCCGCTGATCGCCGTGCGCAGCCGCCCGCCCACCAGCTGCTGGCGCAGCTTCGGCCAGAACAGGGCCGACGCCAGACGGTGCAGCGGCCAACGCAGGCCGGCCTGCAGCGCGGCCAGCCCGCGCCCCCCCGGCGACTCCGGCGCCAGGGTGAGATTGCGGGCCCGGGCCCAGGCCTGGCCATAGGCGCGGCTGTTGGCCAGGGCGCGCTGCAGGAGGGTCCGGCGGCTGGCGGGCATGGCCGCCAGGGCATCCTCAAACCCGGAGAGCAGGGCCTCCCACAACCGCGGCACGCTGATCAGGTAGTGCGGCCGCACCCGCTGCAGATCTCCGCGCAGCTGGCGCAGGGTGGTGTAAGTCTGGCGGCAGCCGCAGGCAAGCAGGAAATATTCGGCGCTGCGTTCGTAGGCGTGCCAGATCGGCAGCACGCTCAGCACCCGGTCACCGGGCTCCGGCGTCACCGCCACCCCCAGATGGCGCACCTGATGCAGCAGGTTGGCGTGGCTGAGGGGCACCCCCTTGGGCTGGCCCGTGGTGCCTGAGGTGTAAAGGAGCGTCGCCAACCTCTGCGGATCGGCAGGAGGCTGGGGAGGCGGGCTGCCGGCCGCCAGGGCCGCCGCACCGCGCTCCAGCAGTTCGCTCCAGCCCAGACAGGCCAGCCCGCAGGCTGGTCCGGCCTGGGCGCCGCTCTCCTCCTCCAGCAGCACCACAAACCGCAGCCGCTGGGGCAGCGGGCCGAGCGCCATCAGCCGCTCCAGCAGAGCGGTTGATTCCACCACCAGCGCCACGGCTGCGCAGTCGTCGAGGATGTAGCGCAGTTCCTCCAGCGGCGCGGCGCTGCCGCGCACCGCATCGGCCGCGCCGAGGCGCATCAGCCCCTGGTCGGCCAACAGCCAGCGGGGCCCGTTCTCTGCGAACAGGGCGACAACATCGCCGCAGGTCAGCCCCATGGCGCTGAAGGCGGCAGCCACCTGCAGAATCCGCTGATCGAGCTCCAGGAAACCGAGCGTTTCCGGCACCGCGGCGTGGGGCGCCTCCAGGGCGATCTGGTCGCCGTACAGCCGGGCCAGGTGGGGCCAGAGCTGCTCCAGCCCCTCGATCCCGCTCCAATCGTGATGGCGGGCCAGGGCGGCGCGATCGAGGCGCCAGGCCTGGGTTGGGGCATCGGCGGGCCAGCGAACCCTGGCCTCCGCAGGCCCGCCCCCCCTGGCAGCAGTGGCATCCGCGCGTGGATCCATGGTGTCGGCAGCAGTGATGGCGGCGGTGGCGGTGTCGGCTTTGATGGCGGCGGTGTCGCCAGTGGGCTCGGTGATCGTCATCACTTACCAGCCTGGCAGTCGCTCGTGCGGCTCAGGCGGTCGCAACCGCAACTGGAAGCGGGCCGAAAAGGCCTGCAGCAGCGGACCGCGCAGCTGGCCGGCGGTCAGTTCAGGGCGCCAGTCACACAGGCGCCCCACGGGCCGATCGGCGATGCCACAGGGCACGATCGCGCCGAAACCGGCCAGATCGCAGTCCACATTCAGAGCCAGTCCGTGCTGACTGACCCAACGCCGGGCACCGACGCCGATGGCCGCCAGCTTGTGCCCGTCCAGCCACACCCCGGTGAGACCGTCGATCCGCTCACCTGCCAGCCCCAGCCCGGCCAGCAGGTCGATCACCACCTGCTCGAGGGCGCGCAGGTAGCCGTGCAGGTCAGCGCCGTGGCGCTGCAGGTTGAGCACGGGGTACAGCACCAGCTGCCCGGGTGCGTGGTGGGTCACCTCGCCGCCCCGGTCGATCCGCAGCAGCGGCAGCGGCGGGGCAGCGGGGTCAAAGCGCAGATGGTCCTCACTGCCCCCTCGTCCCAGGGTGTAACAGGGCTCGTGTTCGAGCAGGAGCAGCGCATCCGGCCCCTCCGGATCGCGCAGCAGCCGCTGCTGCAACTGCTGCTGCGCCTGCCAGCCCAGCGCGAACGGCAAGGGCCGCCGCGCCTCGAACAGGACCGCTTCAAAAAGGATTGCGTCGAGCTGGGGGGCCATCGGGGCGCTTACCTAGCGTTGGGGGCAGAGAGCACCGGAGGCGGCTGCCATCTGATGAAACTGCTGATCCATGGCCGCAATCTTGAGGTGACCCCGGCGATCCGGGACTACACCGAAACCAAACTCACCCGCGCCATCAACCACTTTGAGGGGATGGTCAAGGAGGCCGACGTGCACCTGTCGGTGGCCCGCAACCCCCGCGTTCCCCAGCAGGTGGCCGAGGTGACGATGTTCGCCAACGGCACCGTGATCCGGGCCCAGGAGCGCAGCGACAATCTCTACGCCAGCATTGACATGGTGGCGAGCAAGCTCAGCCGCCAGCTGAACCGCTACAAGGAGCGGCTGCAGGACCGGCAGCAGGGCCCGGTGCACCGCTCGGCCCGCGACGAGGAGGCCGGTGCCGCCAGCCTGCCGCCGCCAGGCGCCACCCTCACCGATGGCCGGGAGCCTGAGCTGCCCAGTCGCGGCGTGCGGCGCAAGTACTTCGACATGGCGCCGATGAGCCTGGATGAGGCCGTGCACCAGCTGGAGCTGATTGATCACGATTTCTTCGTGTTCCGCGACAGCGACAGCGGCCAGATCCAGGTGGTGTACCACCGCAATCACGGCGGCTTCGGCGTGATCCAGCCCAAGGACGCGTGAACCGGGAACAGCCCGATCTCGCCCCGCTGATCGAGCAGGCCCAGCTGGACCCGCACCGGGGCCAGGAGGCGGTGCAACGCTGCTGTGAGGAGGCCCGTCACTTCGGCTTCGCCGGGGTGTGCGTGGCCTCCCGCTGGGTCGACACCGCCCGCCGGCAGCTGCCCCGGGAGGGACGCGGCGGCGGGCGATGCCCCCAACTGGTGAGCGTTGTGGGCTTTCCATTCGGCGCCGTGCCGCCTGCCGTGAAGCGCGGCGAGGCGGAGGCGGCGGCCGCCGCCGGCGCCGATGCCCTGGATGTGGTGCCCGATTTCGGCGCCCTCGCCGATGGGGACAGCAGCACCCTGCTGGCAGACCTGGCCGCCATCTGTGAGCTGGGGCTGCCGGTGAGGGTGATCGTGGAGGTGGCGCGCCTCGACCCCGCCCAGCTGGCACTGCTGGTGGAGGTGAGCCTCGATGCCGGCGCGCGCTGCCTGAAAAGCGGCTGTGGCTTCGGCCCGCCCGTATGCGCCAGCCAGATCAGCCAGCTGCGCGAGCTGGTGGGCAGCCGGGCGGGGGTGAAGGCCTCCGGCGGCATCGCCAGCACCGAACACGCTCTCAGCCTGGTGGAGGCGGGTGCGACGCTGCTGGGCACGAGCCGCGGCGTAGCCCTGGTGCAGGGCCAGCGGGCCTGAGATCCCAGTGGCTGAACTCAACCTCGAGGGCCTCGCCCTCAGCTGCCGCCCCCTCGGCGAATCCGACCGGCTGCTCACCCTGCTGAGCGAGGAGCAGGGGCTGCTGCGGCTGGCGGTGCCGGGCTCCCGCCGCCCGGGCAGCAGCCTGGCGGCGGCTGTGCCCCTGGCCCACCTGCAGCTGCAGGTGGGGCGGGGCAAGGGGCTGCGCCGGGTGCGCCAGCTGCGGGTGGTGCGCAACTACAGCGGCCTCGGGCAGCAGCTGGAAGCGTTGGCGACCGCCCAGGCCCTGGCGGAGCTCTGCCTGGTGCTGGTGCCGGAGCAAAGCGCCGCCCCCGGCATCCTCACCGCCGTGTTGATGCACCTGGGCAGACTCGAGCTGCTGGTGCGGGAACAGGGCAGCCAGGAGGAGGCCCTGGCGGTGGCGGTGCAGGGAGCCGTGCACCTGCTCGCCCTCGGCGGCTACGGCTTGCCCCTGGGCCGCTGTGCCCGCAGCGGCGCCCCCCTGCAGCCACCGATCGGCCACTGGGACTGGCGCTGCAGCCTGATCTGCAGCGAAGGGTTCGTGGTCGGCGCCGTGCCCGGTGCGCGGGTGCTGCTCAATCCATCCGAGCTGGCCCTGCTGCAGCGCCTCGTGCGGCCGGCCCTGCCCCGCCGGCGCGACGGCGCGCTGATGGGCCCGGCAACGGTCTGGCTGCGGCTGCTGGATCTGGTGGGGTTCTGGTGCGACGAACACCTCGGGCGCCGGCCTCGTGCGTTCAGGCTGCTGAGCGGGGCCTGGTCTGGGGCATCATGAGCACGCGTCAACGCCCGGTTCGCAGCTTGAACGCCAGTCCACCGGCAGCCGCGCAGACCGGGATTCAGGCGGTGCTGAAGCACCGCGACTTCCGGTGGCTCTGGCTGGGGCAGATCGGTTCCCAGCTGGCCGACAAGTTCTACATCGTGCTGATGGTGTTCCTGATCGCCCAGACCTGGGTGAAGGGCACCCCCGAGGCCAACCCCGCCCTGGCGGAGGCCGCCTCGGCGATCAAACTGGATCTGCCCGAAACCCGGGCGCAGATGATCACCCTGCTGGCCACCGGCATCTACATGGCCAACACGGTTCCCGCGATGCTGCTGGGAACGGTGGCGGGGGTCTGGGCTGACCGCTGGCCGAAGCGCACCGTGATGGTGGCCTCCAATGGGCTGCGGGCCCTGCTGGTGCTGCTGGCCCCGCTCGCCCTGGTGCCGGCGCCCACCTGGCTGGGCCTGAGCCTCGGCTACTGGGGGCTGGTGCTGATGACTTTCCTGGAATCGGTGCTCACCCAGTTCTTCGCCCCGGCCGAGCAGGCCGCCATCCCCCAGCTGGTGCCAGCCGATCTGCTGCTTGCCGCCAATTCGCTGTATCAGGCCACCAGCATGGCCGCCACGATCGTGGGCTTCGCCCTCGGCGATCCGATTCTGCGGGCTCTGCAGGCTGGACTGGCCCGGATCGGCATCGAAGGTGGCGAATTCCTGCTCCTGCCGCTCTGCTACGGCGGTGCGGCCCTGGCCATCAGCCGGATCCGCTGGCGGGAGGCAGCGATTCCCCAGAACCGCGGTTCGGTCTGGCAGGAGATCGGCGAGGGCCTGGCGGTGTTGCGGGAGCGCCCCCGCGTCGCCGCGGCCATGCTGCAGCTGGTGCTGCTCTACAGCCTGCTGGCAGCCCTCTATGTGCTGGCGATCAGCCTGGCATCAGCCATACCCGGGCTCGGCCCGACCCGCTTCGGCACCCTGCTGGCGATGAGCGGCCTGGGCCTGGCCGCAGGCGCCCTCAGCGTGGCCCAGCTCGGCCATGGTCTCAACCGCCGTCACCTGGCCACCGCCGGCCTGGGCACGATCGGCTGGAGCCTGTTGCTGCTGGGCCAGCTGCGCGGCAATCTCACCTTCACCCTCCTGCTCTGCGCCGTGCTGGGGGTGGGATCGGCGATGCTCGCCATCCCTGCCCAGACCACGATCCAGGAAGACACGCCCGAGGCGTTGCGCGGCAAGGTGTTCGGGCTGCAGAACAACCTGATCAACATCGCCCTCAGCCTGCCCCTGGTGATCGCCGGAACGATCGTGAGCCGCTGGGGCCTGCTGCCTGTGCTCTGGGGCCTGGCCGCGATCGCGATCGCGGCCAGGCCCCAGAGCACAGGCAGCAGGCCCCAGCGGCTCACGATCGTTCCGGC
>Ga0079299_1000220_pt1 | contig 13822 bp, 15 predicted proteins | sample Wag4_2014_7_11_2_FD_76334 | JGI IMG/M metagenome (GOLD analysis project Ga0079299, IMG submission 76334) | Lake water microbial communities from Ohio, USA - Utica-2 Time Series LW 2014_7_11 | ecosystem: Environmental > Aquatic > Freshwater > Lake | place: USA: Ohio | collected 2014-07-11
CTCAGCAGCTCGTCGCCTCTCGGCAACTCAGAAAACTTACATCACCGGTGGCTCTCGCCTCCCATGCTCTGCAAGCTGCGCTTGCCCTTCCGGTCCCGCGCAGTCCAAAACCATAACACGGGCACACCGCCGCTTCACCCCCCCTGGGGCAGCGCCGCGTTCCAGCACTGCAGTGCCGGCGTGCCGCGGTAGTGGCTGAGCACGTTCAAGGTGGCGGTGTCGAGCAGGAAGCGGCGGCCCTCCTGGGGCGGCAGATCGATCCAGCGGGCCACCAGCACCCGCAGCAGATGGCCATGGGCAAACAACAGCGATGGACCCGCAGCGCCGCGGAGCCGCACCAGTAACCGATCCACCCGCGCCCCGACCTGCTCCGGACTCTCCCCTTGTGGACAGCCATCGGTGAACACCTGCCAACCAGGAGCGTCTCGGTGGATCTGCTCGCTGGTGATGCCCTCGTAAGCCCCGTAGTCCCACTCCACCAGATCGGCATCGATGCTGGCCTGATCCGCGAACCCAGCCAGTTCGCAGGTGCGCCGTGCCCGCTGCAGCGGACTGGTGAGCACCTGTGCAAAGGGGAGCGAAGAGAGCAGGGGGGCCAGGCGCCGGGCGGCCTCTTCCCCGCCTGGTGTGAGGGGGATATCAGTGCTGCCGGTGTGCTGGCCGGACAGGCTCCAGGCGGTTTCACCGTGTCGAACCAGCACGACGTCGGTGGTTTGCAGCTTCAGAGAGGACATGGCAGATGACAACAGATGGAACACAGGCGCAGCGGAGGCGCAGAGCCGTCCGCTGGGGAGAAAGGCGGGTGACCGCCGAGGGGGCTCAAAACGATTCCCAGTCGTGCTCGAGCTTGAGGCGACCGCTGACCGGCAGCAGGAAGCGGCGGGGCTGGAGGTTTTCGTGGCAGGCACCGGCGCAGGGATCGGCAGACCCCTGCCACACCACCACGAAGCGGAAGCAGATCGGCCGGCCGGCGGACTGTTCGAAGGGGATCTCGTTGAACCAGGTGTCGGCGTTGACGTACTCCAGACGTGGGGCGTGGCGCAGATCCCAGTTGCCCAGCTCCGGCACATCACCGCACACCAGCACCACCTGGCCCGGCTGGGTGAAGAAGTTGTTGAGCTGGAACTTCACGATCACCGTGCCCTCCACCGCCGGCCCCAGCACGCTCAAGACCCGGGCCGCCTTGGCCGGCAGGGCCAGATCGCGAATGGCGCCCCCCTGCACCAGCACGGGCTCGCCACTCAACAGGCAGCGGTGCTCGCCATCCGGCAGATCCAGGTGCTCGATCGTGATCGTGGCGGCATCCCCCTGGTTGAGCAGGGTGAACACCCGGGACTCCCGGTAGCGGCGGGTGTAGCCATAGATCGCCTCGCTGATGAAGTTCTGCTGGTGGGATCCGTAGGCCAGGGCCCGGTTCTCACGGCGCAGATCCGCCAGCACACGGATCGCCCGGAACAGGGTGCCCCGCTGATCCCACGACTCCATCATTGGCCGGTTGTAGGGATCATGACCGCCTTCGGTGTGATTCACCAGGTACTGCTCCGTGCCATAGAACAGACAGGGAATGCCACGCAGAGTGAGCAACAGGATCGTGGCCAGCTCAAGATTGGCGTGACAATTGTTGATCGACAGAAACCGCGGCATGTCGTGGTTGTCGATGAAGGTGACAAGCTCAGTCGACCGCTTGTAGACATGATCCAGATTCAACAGCTCCTCCACCTGGTGGAAGCCGCCGCTGCCGTTGGCTGAGAAAGCACCCCGGATTGCGTAGGCCAGTCCAAAATCCAGCAGCGACATGCCGCTGTTGTTGGCATAGGCCAGAGTGCGGCTGTCATAGGGGCTGCCGAAGCCGTATTCGCCAAAGATGAAGGTCTGGGGGTGGGCACGGCGCAGATCACTCACAAACTCCTGCCAGAACCAGAGCGGCATATGCTTGACCGTATCCACCCTCAGGGCATCAAAGCCGACATCCAACCAGGATCTGATGGCCTCTTTGATATAATTTCTGAATTCAATATTAGCCTCATTAAAAGTGGCCAGACCCATCATCTCGTGATGGATCATCTGAAACTCATCCTGCCAGTCGGTGATCGGACCGTAGTGGTGATAGAAGCCGTTTGTATCGTTGTTGAAATCGGCCAGGGGCTCGCCGTCATCCGTCACTACCCCCTTGCTGCCATTGATCTCCGGCGAGCTGTGGTTGCAGACAATGTCGAGAATCAGGCGGATTCCCCGGCCATGGAAGGTCTCCACCAGCTGACGCAGGGTGCGCGAACGATCCAGGGAGGTGCTGTCGTCCGGAGCGATGAAGTGGGGATTGACGCGTTTGAAATCCCGGGTCCAGTAGCCATGCATCGGCGCGTGGCCCGCCACCAGATCATCCACCTGCTCAAACAGCGGCGACAACCACAGGGCGCTCACCCCCAGCGCCTGCAGATAATCAGCCTTCTCGATCACGCCCCGGAGATCTCCACCCCAGTACTGGCCCCAGTGGCTGCGGGTTGGATCGAACAGGCCGTCCCGCCCCACCCGATCGTTGCCAGGACAGCTGTTGAAGAAGCGATCAATGACGATGAAGTAGATGGTTTCCTTGCGGAACTCCATCTCCGGCGTCACCAGAAAGCCGGCCTGCCGCTCGGACGCCGCGGCTGAGGCTGAGGGCGGCGCTAGTGCGACACGCATCAAAGGAAGGCAGCTACCACCGCTGTAGCCAACCTGTGGCGATGCAACGTATCGGCAAGCACCGCCAGCCAGCTCACAGATCCATCACCCCATTAACAGTTCGGCGAGTGCCTGGCTGATCGGATGGGCCAGCTTGCGTTCCACATCGAGATACACCGGGCTGCTGTTCAGCTCCAGGAACAGCCATTTCCCACAGGGGGTGTGCTTCAGATCGAGACCGGCGAAGACCAGGCCGCAGGCAGAGGCCGCACGGCGGCATTGATCGGCCACCGCCGCGGGCAGGTGCACCGGCTCATAGGTGGCCTCGCCAGCCCTGTAGATCGGGTCGTCGCGGAAATCGAGGTGGGGCTGCGGGGTGCGGATCGCCACCGCCGACACCAGCGCATCTCCCACCAACACCACGCGGATGTCATCGCCGTGAATGCGCTGCTGAAAGATCACCGGCGCCGCCCGCACCGCCTCCAGCTGCTCCTGCACCTCGCCGTCGAGCAGGCGGGTGATCGCTCCCCCCAGCAGCGGCTTGAAGATCACTTCCCCGCCGCGGGCCACCTCGGCGGCATGGAAGGCGCGGATCCGCTCTGGGTCGTTGCTGATCAGGGTGCGGGGCAAGGTGGCGCCCAGCCTGCGCAACAGCTCCAGCTGCAACGGCTTCGACTGCAGGGCCACACCGGCCTGGGGTGGGTTCACCAGCCTTACCCCAGCCGCCTCCTGGCAGAGCAGCGCCGCCATCAGGAAACCGGACCGTTCGCGTGCCTGCATGTAACCGGCGAACCAATCGCGCCGCAGCACCAGCTCACCGCCGATCTCCACCAGGGGCGGATGGGGCGAGGGCAGGCTGCGCACATACACGGCTTTCAGGTCATCAAGCCGCTGGCCATCGATCTCCAGCCGGCCGTGATGCAGCGCCACTGGCCGATGGGCCTCCAGGGCGTCGCTGGGCACCACCAGCACCGTGGCACCCCGGCGCTCCAGTTCCCGGGCCACAGCCCGCAGCTGGGCATCGTTTGGCGGGCCGAGCAGGGCGATGCGCGTCTGCGCCATGGCCAGGCCAGGCAACTCCAACCACAAACCCTAAAGTCGAAGGAGCAGGTTGCCGCCCCGGGCGGATCAGCACCACGGCCAATCCCTTCACCGATTACGTCCTGCCACCGATCCGTCGCAGCGGCACCAGCAGTGGCACCAGCAGTGGCACCAGCAGCGGCGGTGTTCCAAAAGATGCTGGCCTCACGACCATGGCCCTTGGTGAAGAGAGCGGCAGCGGCGAGTGGTCAGACCTGGTCACCACCCTGGCGATCGGAGAGGAAGGCGGAATCGGCCCGGTGGTGCCCGCCCCCTCCGCGCTGGCCCAGGTGTTCCACGTGAGCCCCGAGTTCAGGGCGATCCGCTTTGAAACCAGGGATCTGCGCATCCATCCCGTTCTCGGTGGGATCAGCAGCACCCGCTGGAACGCCTGGACTGCCTTCACGGCCACCAACAGTGTGCTGGTGAGCGCACTGGCCAAGCGCCCTGCCCTGCCGCTGCTGCGCCAGCTGGTGCCGACCCTCTCCACATCGATCGGCCCCTCCCCCAGCCTGCGTCTCCAGGTGGAACCGGTGGTGGGATCAGCCGCAAGGCTTCCCGCCAGCGGCATTCTCTCGGGGGATGGGCGCGCCAACCTGTTGGTCGGCAGTGCGGCGGCAGATGTGCTGCTGGGCTGGGGAGCCAGCGATCGGATCGCCGGCGGTGGCGGCGGCGATCTGCTCTCAGGCGGTGCGGGCGGCGATCGGTTCACGTTCAGGCTGCCCGCCGCCCACAACGCAGATGCACACCCGGCCGACACCATCACGGATTTCCAGGGCGCCGCAGGTGATCGGCTGGTGATCAGGGGCATGGGCAGCTTCCTCGGCCTGCAGCCATTCAGCGGTGCCGCCGGCGAGGTTCGCTTCAGTCCGGGGCTGCTGGAAGCCGACCGCGATGGCGATGCGCAGGCCGATTGGCAGGTCAATCTGCCGGGCGTGAGCGGGCTGCGCCCCCAGTGGCTGATCGCCGCAGGCCCCTGATCAGGCGCCGGGAGTCGGACCGGCAGCGGCGACCACCAGTCGCCGGAATGTCTTTTTGCCGAGCTGCAGCACCTTGCCATCGAGTTCCGCCGGGCTGGCGAACTCCCTGGTGGGATCCAGGAGCTTCTCTCCATCCAGTTTCACGCCGCCGCCCTGGATCTGGCGGCGCGCCTCACTGCTGCTGGCGCAGATCCCCACAGCACTGAGCAAGTAGAAGGCCTTCGCCGGGAACGTCACCCCCACCAGGGAGGCCTCGGGGACCTCGGCTGCGCCGCCACTGCTGGCCCCCATCACCAGAGTGACGGCGTCGCTCTGGGCCTGGTGGGCCGCAGCCTCACCGTGGCGCTGGCGGGTGATCTCCAGAGCCATCACCTTCTGGCGCTGGCGCGGATTGGCCGGCAGGGCCGCCAGATCCAGGTCGGTGAGGAGGGTGAGGTAGTCGTCCACCACCGCATCGGGCACCTTCTCCAGCTTCGAGTACATCGAGAGCGGGTCTTCACTCAGGCCCACGGTGTTGCCCAGGCTCTTGCTCATCTTCTGCACGCCATCGAGGCCCGGCAGGATCGGCAGCAGCATCCCAAACTGGGGCCGCTGGCCGAAATGGCGCTGCAGGTCGCGGCCCATGGCCACATTGAATTTCTGATCGGTGCCGCCCAGCTCCACATCGGCCCGCACAGCCGCCGAGTCGTAGCCCTGCAGCAACGGATAGAGAAATTCGTGCAGGGAGATCGGCGTGCCGGAGCCGTAGCGGTTGGCGAAGTCCTCCTTGGCCAGCATCTGGCCCACGGTGCTGGTGCCGAGCAGGTCGATCACGGCGGGCAGATCCAGCCCGGCCAGCCACTCGCTGTTGCGCCGCACCTCCAGCCGGCCGGGGGTGGTGAAATCCAGCAGGGCGCGCTCGGGGGCCTGGCCCAGGCCGAGCTGCACCAGATAGGTTTCAGCGTTGGCTTCCACCGCGGCGGCGCTGAGCTGCACCCGGGTGGCGCTCTTGCCGGTGGGATCGCCGATCCTGGCGGTGAAGTCGCCGATGATCAGCACGGCGGTGTGGCCGGCGTCCTGGAAGGCCCGCAGCTTGCGGAACAGGATCGAGTGGCCCAGGTGGATGTCGGATCCGGTGGGGTCGATGCCGAGCTTGATCCGCAGGGGGCGCGCCGCTGCCTCAGCTTCAGCGAGGCGGGCGGCCAGGGCCTGGTCGGGGTCGGCGCCGCCGGCGGGGAAGAGATCGGCGACACCGCGGGCCAGCCAGCCCGGCAGAGCATGACCGGCGCCAGCGCTGCGGCAGAGGTCATCCCGGCCTGGGCCTGTGCCTGCGCTCATGGGGCCTGAATCCAGCGAAGAGTCGCCGGATCGTAGGCAGGCGCCGACAGACGGTTGCAGGCCGACGCCACCGACACGCTCACGGATGTCGGGCCTGAGGCAGGGCTCAGCCCTGCTGATCGAGCTGCTGTTTCATTCGCTCCAGGGTCTGATTCATCTGGGCGAACATCAGATCAGGTGTAAGGCCGAACTGGCCCAACTGGGTGCGCAGCTGCTCCACCGTGAGCTTGGCCTGGAAGTCCTCGGAGAGTTCGAAGCGCTTCATGAACACCCGATAGCGCTCCATCACATCCTCCATCCGTTCGATGTAGAGCTTTTTGCCCTCACGGTCGAACTTTCCGTATTCGCTCCCCAGCTGCATCAGTTGCTGGTAATCGCCGAAGAGGCGCTTGGCCTCGTCCTGCACGATCTCGGAGTCGAAGAAAGCCATCGGCTGCCGGAATGCTCCCTGGTCCTTTGATTCTGGGCAGCCGCCGGCCTGGCGGTGCAGTGGGTGGAGTGCGGATAGACGTATCAACCTGTTGGATGACGGCCCGTGGGATGACGGCCTGTTGCGTTACAGCCTGTATCGCTGGCTGCGGCAAGGTAGCGATCACCACAGGCCAACGGGGTGGCGGTGGACAGGCTGACAGCAGAGACCGGGGCCCCCGGAACAACGTGGACTACACCCCACTGCTGGAGCAGATCCGCCGCAACGGCGAACGCAGCCTGGCGCTGCTGAACCACCTGACCGTGCTGCTCTGCCTGGGCGATCCCGCCCTGCTCAGCCTGCTGGCCACCCGCGTGATGGAGGACACCCGGGTGGTTGGTGCCGTGACCACGGCCCAGGAGGCACTGCAACGGCTTGAGCGTCATCAACCCGGCCTCGTTCTGCTCTCCGACCGGCTGATCCAGGGGGATGGCATCCAGCTGATGCGCCAGATCCGGGAGCAATGGCCTGCCGTGCGGGTGCTGCTGCTGGTGAACAGGGAGCATCGCCATCTGGCGATCCGGCAGGCGGTGGATGGGGGCTGCGATGGCCTGGTGCTGCAGTCGCGGGTGGGCAGCGGCTCAGTGGTGGCCGCCCTGGAGGCGGTGAGTCGCGGGGCGGTCTACATCGACCGGCCCCTGCGGGCCGACCTGCGGTGGCAGGGTTCGGCCTCCGGTCCGCTGCAGCCGCTCAGCGAACGGGAACGGCAGGTGCTCCAGGAAGCCGCCAGCGGCGCCAGCAACCCTCAGATCGGTCAGACCCTGCACCTGGCCAGCGACACGGTCAAAACCCACCTGGCCAACCTGCTGCGCAAGCTGCCGGCCCGCGACCGCACCCATGCGGTGGTGCTGGGACTGCACTGGGGCCTGATCGACTGGCCGGAGGCGCTCGAGCCCGGCTAGGTTCCCCCTGCCCGCCAGCTCTGGGTCCGCATGGACCGACAGGACGCGTTCCGTCAGCCCCCGCAGCGGCACTGGCTCGACCCGCTGGCTCGGAGGGTGTTGCGCGCTGCCGGGGTGCTGCCAGCCCAGCCACGGCCTGCCGCCCCCTCTCCTCCCCGACGACCGGCCCTGGCTGATCCGGCGCCAGACCGGGTGGAACAGGAGCTGCTGGCCATGAAGCTGCGCCAGAACCCCCAGCAGCCCTTTCGCGATGCCAGCGAGCTGGCGCTGGCGGCGAGCCTGGGCTGGCGACTGGATGTGAACCGGGCCGGCGCGAACGACTGGGAACGCCTGCCGGGACTGACCGACAAGCAGCGGGATCTGCTGCTGCGCCTCCAGGCCGGAGGGGTGCAGCTCAGCGGTCCGGAGGATCTGCAGCGGCTGCTGGAGGTGAGCGACGAGCAGCTGCGCACCTGGCTGCCGGTGCTGGAGTTCCGCTGGTATGGCGCACCGGCCCCGGCTGGAACACCGGATCGTCTGGATCTGAACCGAGCCACGGCGGTCCAGCTGCAGGCCCTGGGCCTGGCGCCGGAGCGGATTCAACGACTTCAGCGCGAACGCTTGCGGCAACCCTTCCAGGATCTGGCCGATCTGCAGCAGCGGCTGCAGCTGCCGGCGACTTTGGTGGAGCAATGGATCGGCAGGGTGTGCTTCGGCAACGGACCGGTGGGCCCGGTCCTGCCACCGGGGCCGAAGCGCTGAGGTCGGCGATGTCCTGGCAACAACCCGCTGGCCGCAGCGTCCGGCAGACCAACCTGTTCGAGGGCGACGGCGGGGCGAGCGGCCATCTGCGGCACCCGGAGCCGCTGGCCCTGGCCGCCCGGCAACTGCAGCAGTGGCGCCGGGATCTCGGCCGCTTCCAGGCCCCCCTGTTCCGCGGGAGCGGCGGTGGCGACGCCCAAGGAGAGCTGTTCAGCCCGCCGGACGACACCGACACGGGCGCCAGTGCCGTCAATCCGCTGATGCTGCGCAGTCAGGCCCTCAGTTTCTGGCGCTGGCCGGATCCACCGCAACAGGGGGCCGCTCTGTACTTCGTGCTCGATGCCGCGGTGAGTGAACCGGAGCATCCGGCCCTGCTGCTCTACGTGGGGGAGACCGGCCAGGCCGACCGGCGCTGGAAAGGGGAGCACGACTGCAAGCACTACCTGAGCGCCTACAGCGAGGCCCTGGTCGGCGCTGGCCTGGACAGCAGGCTGAGCATCCGCTTCTGGCTGGACGTGCCTCTCGATGTGCGCCGGCGCCGGGCCCTGGAGCAGGCGCTGATCCGCCGCTGGTTGCCGCCCTTCAACAAGGAGACCCGCCAGCGCTGGGCCACCCCGTTCACGGCCGACTGCGGCTGAAGCGACGGCAGGCCCTGGCTACGATCGCTGCCGCGATGCGGCCTGGTCATGGACTTCAGCAACGAGCCCCGGTCGTTCCATGACGTTCTCCCCGACTGGGACGGTGACACCCTGGCGGTGGGGCTGTTCAGCGCCGCCGAGGACCGCAAGGCCCATCCCCTGCGGCAGCAGCTGGCCGCCAGCTTCGGGGCGGACCTGTTGGAGCGGCTCGAACAGCTGGCGTTCCAGGGGAAGGCCGGCGAATGCCAGAGCTTCGAACGCCTGGGTGCTGGGCCCAACGGCCTGATTGTGGTGGGCCTGGGTGATCCGGCCGCCTTCAATCTCGCAGCCCTGCGCGGTGCCGCCGCCACAGCCGCCGCGGCGGCGGGCCGCCGCCACAGCCGCCATCTGGGCTTGGCCCTGCCCTGCGAAGGCCTGGACGCTGCCGCAGCGGCGGGGGCGATGGCAGAAGCGGTGCGCCTGAGCCTCTACCGGGACCAGCGTTTCCGCAGTGAACCGGAGCCCATCTCCCGGCCGGAACGGGTGACCCTGTTCCAGCTCGGGGAGAGCGCCGATGCCGGACTCGCCGGCGTGGCGCCGCTCTGCGCCGGCGTGGAGCTGGCCCGCGCCCTGGTGGCGGCACCACCGAATGTGGCCACCCCCCAGCACCTCGCCGAAACCGCAGCGGCGATTGCCGCCGACTTCGCTCTCACGCTGAAGGTGCTGGAGCGGACCGACTGCCAGGCCCTGGGGATGGGCGCCTATCTGGGAGTGGCCCAGGGATCCGACCTGCCCCCGAAGTTCATTCATCTCACCTACCGGCCCGAGGGCGCGGTGCAGCGACGGGTGGCCTTGGTGGGCAAGGGTCTCACCTTTGATTCCGGCGGTTACAACCTCAAGACCGCCGGCTCCCAGATCGAGATGATGAAGTACGACATGGGTGGCAGCGCAGCGGTGCTGGGAGCGGCCCGGGCGATCGCCGAACTGAAACCGCCGGGGGTGGAAGTGCACGTGATCGTGGCTGCCTGCGAAAACATGATCAGCGGCGGCGCAGTGCATCCGGGCGACATCCTCACCGCATCCAACGGCAAGACGATCGAGATCAACAACACCGATGCGGAGGGGCGATTGACCCTGGCTGATGCCCTGGTGTACGCCTGCAGGCTGGAACCGGATGCGATCGTCGATCTGGCGACGCTCACCGGCGCCTGCGTGATCGCCCTCGGGGAGGAGATCGCGGGGCTGTGGTCGAGCAGCGACGCCCTGGCGGCAGCCCTGGGCCGTGCCGGTGAGGCCAGCGGCGAGGATCTGTGGCGCATGCCGCTGCGGTCCTCCTACAAGGCCGGGCTGAAGAGCAGCGTGGCCGACCTGAAGAACACCGGCCCCCGCCCCGGTGGTTCAATCACCGCCGCCCTGTTCCTGCAGGACTTCGTGACAGCCGGCCTGCCCTGGGCCCACCTCGACATCGCCGGCACGGTCTGGAGCGACAAGGGCCGACGGGAGGATCCGGCCGGAGCCACCGGCTTCGGCGTGCGCACCCTGGTGAACTGGGTCGCGGCAGGGGCTCCGATCGAACCCGCGGCGTAGGGTCAACGGGCCTGCGCCGACCCTGCCGCCCCCATGGCCGTCAAGAAGATCCGCTGGTACGTCAAGGCACAGCTGGGAGTGCTGCTGCTTCCGGCAGGCCTGTGCCTGTTTGGTGAGGCGGTGATCCGCAAGGGCCTCGAGGAGCTGGCGCGCCGGGCCGACCTGGCTGGACTGGCAGCCGGCAATCCATCGATCCGCGTGCTCGAGCCAACGGGTCCATGGTTCTGGTATGGCACCTTCGGCCTGGTCCTGATCAACGCAGGCGTGGGCCTGATGATCGAAAGTGGCCTGCTGCGGGGTTATCCCCGCCAGCAGGGCTAGGCCGCACTGGTGAGCGAGGTGCTCGCGGCCACGGTCGCACCTACCGGCACCAGCAACTCAGCAGGCGACTCGAGGGCATGAATCTGCCAGCGGGCCCGGTCCCCGCAGAGGCTGAGCAACCGGTCGAGATCGTCGGCGGCCTGCTTCGCACTGGAGTACGGGCCGATGTGCCGGGTGTGCAATCCCTCCCGGATGGTCAGCAGATACATACCCATCGAGAACCTCAGCGGAACCAGGCTAGGCAGCCGGAATGGGACGGCAAGTCGGCAAACACCAGCAGCAGCAATGGATCTGCGCAAACAAGACCGCCAGGAGCCTTCAGCTTTTCCTCAGCATTGCCCCAGGCCTGACCGTCACCGATCGCCGGCCGGGAGATCAGGAGCCGACCTGGCGCCAGGGCTGAACACTGCGGGCCCGCCCCCCCCAGATGGCGTCCAGACGCCGATCCCGGCCGCAGGCCCAGCGGTAGTAGCGATACTTGACGCTGTTGCGACGGGCATAGTCCTGGTGGTAACCCTCAGCCGGCCAGAAGCGGGTCAGGGGCAGGATCGCCACTTTCAGCGTTGCAGGGGACTGGCCGAGCTCAGCGGCCGCAGCGGCGCGACTGGCCTCCGCCTCCCGACGCTGGGTCGCATCGGCCACGAAGATCGCCGGTCGATATGAAGAGCCGCGGTCGCAGAACTGACCGCCGCCATCCAACGGATCGATGTTGCGCCAGTACGCGCGCAACAGGGTCGCGTAGCTGATGCGCGCCGGATCAAAGCGCACCTGCACACTTTCCAGATGGCCGGTGCCGCCGGCTGTGACCTGCTGATAGGTGGGCCTGGCCACTGTGCCGCCGCTGTAGCCGCTCTCCACCGCGAGCACTCCCGGCAGCTTCTCCAGATCGTGCTCCAGACACCAGAAGCATCCACCCGCCAGCACCGCCTGCTGGGCCGGTGCGGCCTGGGCCGGTGCAACGGCGAGGCTGCAGCAGAGGAGCAGGGGGGTGAAGGCAGCCAGCAGGGCGACGATCGAGCGAATCAGGGCCGATCTCCCAGGCCAGGTCGGGACGGTCATGGAGTGATGTGCGGAGGGGGCGGTTGCTGCAGCAGATCCAGGATCGCCGCCGCAGCCCGATCGGTGACGCCCGGCTCACCGAGCTCACGGCGCAGCCTTGCATAACCGCTCAGCATCGTCTGCCGTTCCGGGCTGCCCTCCTGCAGCAGGGGCAGCGCGCAGCGCACGATCGCGTCGGCATTCAGATCCTCCTGCAGCAGTTCCGGCACGAGCCTTTCCCCCAGCACCAGGTTCACCGGCGAGATGTGGGGCACGCTGAAGCGCAGCAGATGGCGGGCCACAAAGGCCGTGAGCCAGCTGACCCGGTAGACCACCACCTGCGGCACCCCGCGCAGGGCCAGTTCCAGATTGACGGTGCCGGACTTGGCCAGGGCCAGATCGGCCGCGGCGCACAGAGCCGGCTTGAGCTGATCGGCGTCGGCCGCAGCGATCACCCGGGCTTCGACCCCGGCTGCGACCAACTGGGCGGACAGCCGGGCTTCAAAGCCGGAGAGCCCCGCCGGCACCACCACCTGCAGGCTGGGGTCGCGGCGTTGCAACGCAGCGGCAGCAGCCACCAGATGGGGCAGCAGGTAATGCAGTTCCTGACGGCGGGAGGCCGGCATCAACAGCAGCACCGGCCCATCGCTGCCCAGACCGAGCTGACGCCGGGCCTGCTCCCGGGCGGGCGGTGTGCCGATGGTGTCGAGCAGGGGATGGCCCACGTAACTGACCGTGGCGCCGCGGCAGCGGTAGTAGCGGGCCTCCTCCTGAAAGATGGCCAGGATCTGGTTGGTGAAACGGATCAGGTTGGTGCGCCCTTCCGAGCCGAACTTGAAGGCCCACTCCTGAGGAGCGATGTAGTAACTGATCGGCACCTGCGGATAACGGCGCTTGATGCGCAGCCCCAGGCTCACGTTCGGTCCCATGTAATCGATCAGCACAACCCCATCGGGGAGCTGCTGGCGGAACCAGCGCTTCAGGCGCCGCTGCAGCCGCAGGGTGGGCAGCAGAAAGGGGATCGCCTCAAGCAGACCGATCGCCCCCATGCGGCTGGTGTTGGCCAGCAGCACGGCGCCGGCCCGCTCCATCCGCTCTCCCCCGAGGGCCATGATCTCCAGTTGCAGTCCACGCCGGCTGGCCTGGCGCCGCAGCGCACGCACCAGCAGTGCGCCCTGCAGATCACCAGACACCTCGCCGGTGCTGATCAGCAGCCGCACCATCAGCGGGCTCCGGGAATCGGTCCACGGCGCGAGGGGGCCTGGGAGGCTTCCAGGAAGGCGACCAGGGTTGCGGCGGCTGGGCTGAGCGGCTCGGCGCGCAACAGCTGCAAGGCGGCGGCAAGGGTGTGACCGCGGCGATAGATCAGGCTCCAGGCCCGGCGCAGATCCTCAACCTGCTGGAGTCCGCCGGCCTGGTCGGCCAGTCCGCTGCGCTCCAGGCCGATCCGGTTGAGGGCGCGCACCCGGGCTGGATGGCCCTCCACCATGCAAAAGGGTGGTACATCGCGTTCGATCCGGCTCATGCCGCCCACCATGGCCAGGGTGCCCACGTGCACGAACTGGTGAATGCCCAGCACGCCGCCGATCACGGCCCGGTCGCCGATCACCACATGGCCGGCCACCGCCACCCCGTTGGCGATCACGATCCGGTCCCCCAGTTCGCAGTTGTGCCCCAGATGGCTGTAAGCCATCAGCAGATTGCCGCTGCCGATGCGGGTGCAGGCCTCGCCGGCGGTGGCCCGGTTGATCGTCACGCACTCGCGGATCGTGTTGTCGTCGCCGATCTCCACACCGGTGGGGGCACCGGTGTATTTGAGATCCTGAGGCTCGAGGCCGATGCAGGCGCCGGGGAAGATCCGGTTGCCGCTGCCCATCCGCACCCGGCCGTCGATCACCACATGGGGGCCGACCCAGCAACCGGCACCGAGCTGCACCTGGGGACCGATCACCGCAAACGGACCCACCTCCACATCGGCGGCCAGTTCAGCCCGGGGGTCGACGACTGCGCTGGGATGGATCAGACACGCCATCGACCTCAATCAACCAGCGAGAACAACAGCGCACCGGAGCAGGCCAGATCCCCATCCACCGTGGCCTGGGCCTGCAC
>Ga0079299_1000226_pt1 | contig 13685 bp, 7 predicted proteins | sample Wag4_2014_7_11_2_FD_76334 | JGI IMG/M metagenome (GOLD analysis project Ga0079299, IMG submission 76334) | Lake water microbial communities from Ohio, USA - Utica-2 Time Series LW 2014_7_11 | ecosystem: Environmental > Aquatic > Freshwater > Lake | place: USA: Ohio | collected 2014-07-11
GAGCTCGACGGGCTCCGCGCGGTCGCGATCCTGCCGGTGGTCCTGTTCCACGCGACGCTGTCGATCTACCTGAAGGGCGCCGAGGGTCAGGTCTCGGCGATCACGGGCGACCCCGACGTCTTCCGCTCGCCGATCGGATGGATCGTGGCGCACGGCTTCCTCGGCGTGCAGCTCTTCTTCGCGATCTCGGGCTTCGTGGTGGTGCTGCCGTTCGCGCGCGCGCGGCTGCTGGGCGAGCGGCCGCCGAGCCTCTCGAAGTTCTACCTCAAGCGCCTCACGCGCATCGAGCCGCCGTACGTGATCGCGCTGGCGGCGTTCTTCGTGGGGACGCTCGCGGTCGCGCCGCAGAACGCGCACTGGCAGGACTACCTCGCGGGGCTCTTCTACCTGCGGCGCGCGCTGTTCGGCGACGAGCCGTGGGCGTTCTTCATCTCGTGGAGCCTCGAGATCGAGGTGCAGTTCTACCTGCTCGCGCCGTCCATCGCGGCGGTGTTCTGGGTGCGGTCCCACGCGGTGCGGCGCGCGATCCTGATGGCCGCGATCGCGGCGGGCGCGATGCTCGCGGCGCAGGCGCGGCTGGCGGGCGTCGAGCCCGCGCCTCTCGGCGGACCGCTGCAGCACGGCGCGTGGCTCGGCAGCGAGATCGCGTTCTTCCTCGTGGGCGTGCTGGTCGCCGACCTGTGGACGCTCGGCGAGCTCCGCACCGGTGTGCGCGTGTCGAGCCGCGCGTGGGACGCCGTCTGGATCGCCGGGCTGGCGGCGTCGGTCGCCTCGTACCGGGCGCTCGAGGCGACGCCGTGGGGCATCGTGCTGCTGGTCGCGGGGGTGTTCGCGCTGACGCTTGGCGCCTTCCGGTCGCGCGCGGTCAAGGCGGTGCTGTCGGTGCCGATCGTGAGCATCGTCGGCGGCGCGTGCTACACGATCTACCTGTTCCACTTCCTGTGCGTGTCGCTCTTCGGGCGGTTCCTGGCGCCGTTCACGACGACGGCGTTCGAGCGCAACCTGCTGCTGATCGCGCTGCCGTTCGCGCTGGTGGTCACGTTCGCGTGCCTGTGCCTGTTCCCGCTCGTCGAGCGGCCGTTCATGCGCGGCGACTGGCCCGGACTCGTGCTCCGCGCGATCCGCGAGCGCCGGCTTGCGCCGCTCGCGCCGCTGTTCTCGCGATAGATGGAGCGTGGTGGCACTCGCGTCGGCGGTGGCCTGACGTGAGTGCCCGTGGATGGAGGCGCAGCCGGAATCCGCGGAACGGGTGGTGTTCGGAGTTCGACTCGTGGCGTCATCCGTTCCGCAGACTGCGTCTGCGGGCACTCGCGTCGGTGGCGGCATCGCGTCGGTGCCGGGCACTCACGTCGGTGCCGGGCATCGAGCCGTCCGCGTTCGGCGGTCGCCTGACGTGAGTGCCCGTGGATGGAGGCGCAGCCGGAATCCGCGGAACGGGTGGTGCTCGGACTTCGACTCGTGGCGTCATCCGTTCCGCAGACTGCGTCTGCGGGCACTCGCGTCGGTGCCCGCACTCGCGTCGGCGGCCGGAACTCGTGTCGGCGGACGCTCGCGCGAGCGTGCGACCGTACGCCGGTGGAAAAAGAAAAAGGCAGCGGACCGACGCGACGGCCCACTGCCCGGGTTCGACGGGAGGAACTGCTAGCCCCAATGCTGCAGCAGGATCGCGAGATCACCGCCACGCACAGTTCCATCACCGTCGAGGTCGTGAGGCGGATACTCCTGGCCGAAGGTGGCGAAGAGCTCCGCAAGATCGTCTGCAAGCACGCGGCCGTCGCCCGTGAGGTCGCCGGTCACGCGCGGTGTCGCGAGCTGCGCGACGGCGAGACCCTGTCCGATCGGCAGGGTCGCGTCGATCGCGTACTCGAGGCTCTGGCCGGCCGCGGTGAGGAGCATCGTGCCCCAGCGCGTGCGGACCGAGCCGTCGCCGCGCAGCTGCGACTGCAGCCCGACGTCGGCGACCAGCGCGCCCGGGAAGGTCGTCGCGACATGCGCGAGGAACTCCTCGGCGGTCACCACCACGGTGGGCACCTGCGGCCGGATCTCCGCCACCGCGCGCTGGATGCGGCCGATGGGGAGGAACTGCGCGACCGACATCTCCGCGCCGCGCAGCGTGACCTGCTTGACCTGGCCGTTGAGGGTGCGCAGGAACATCGCGTCGACCGCGACGCCATCGGCGGTCACCAGCACGGAGGCGTCGAAGAGCACCCAGCCCGGACCGGCCGCGGCGCGCGCGGCCGCGAGGTTCGCCGCGAGCAGCGCGGGCGTGGTGGTGTTGTCGGTGGTCGCCTCGTCGCCGTGCGCGATGACGCGGCCGGTCGCGCCGTCGACCATGACGCGCGTGCCGTCGGCGTAGCGGACGTCGTAGAAGATCATGAACATCTCCGACGACAGCTCGAGGCGCGCGACGTCGGACTCGGCGCGACCGCTGGCCGCGTTGGCGATGGCGAGCGCGGGCGCGAAGTCGAGCGTGAGCTCGGACAGCCGGTCGAGCACCGGCTGCGTCTCGAGGTTGAGCGGCGGCAGGAGGTCCTCGACGTTCTCGTCGAGCACCGCGCCGCTGGCCGGATCGATGCGGAGCTGGTAGACCAGCGTGTTGAACGCGTTGACGTTCTGCGAGATGAAGAAGGACTCGCCGTCGTTCCGCACGCGGTGCCTGATGCCGAGCAGGGGCTTGCCGGGGTTGGCGGCGCGCGCGATCTCGACGAGCTGCTGGCATCCGACGTCGGCCGAGGCCGCCGGCGCATGGAGCACGGGCGCCAGCGCCGGCAGCGCCGTCGCCGCCATCGCGGCGAAGCCACGCGCAACGGCGGGCAACGCGACCAGTGGCCGACGGCGCGCCATCCAGCGGAATCTCTGGGTTCTCATCGAGCAGCCATCCACGGCAATGCCGTGATCCAAGGGAGCGCCGTCGCGACGTCACACAGGGGCGTGGGGGTTGGTCACACCGATCGTGGGGACAACGGGACGAGCGTTGTGCGAATCGGACCGCCGGACGATGGCGATCCGTCTGCAGGATGCATCGGATGCGGCCGTTGTCGAGCCCACGTCGGTGGAATTCGCGAAATCGCTCCCATCGCGCGCTTCAGAGCGCGGCACGGACCTCGACGCCCAGCGACGCCGCGGACTCGTGCCGATGCGTGGGTTCGGCGGAGCATGCCCGCATCACGATCGCATCGACGCGAAGTTCAAGGACCTTGGCGAGTTCCTCGGACTTCGCGAGGCCGCGGAACGCCGCGATCTCGCGCGCCGCAGCGGGGTCGCGCAGCGCGAGTTCTCGGAGCGCCGCGCTCGGCGCGCAGATCGCCCCCGGCCGCGTCCTGCGCCTGCGCGACGCGCTGCGCGGCGCATCGTCGGAGCCGCGCCCTGCGCCAGAGGCGCCCTCGGCCGCGGACTGGACGCCGCCGCCCACGCGCGGAATCACGCCTGCGCACAACGCGCCGAGCACCACGCCGAGCGCGAACACATCGCTGCGCGCATCGCACGCACCGACGCCGTACTCCCAGTGCTCGGGCGACATGTACTCGGGCGTGCCCAGCCGGTGCGCGACATCGAGCGGCGTCATGCGCGCATGCGGCGAGAGCAGCGCGCGCGCGATGCCGAAGTCGACGATGTGCGGCGCGAGCGTGCCGCCGCGCGACTCGACCAGGATGTTGCAGGGCTTGAGGTCGCGGTGCACGACGCCCGCCTGGTGCACCGCGTCGACGGCGCCGCAGACCTGCGCGAACAGCGCGAGCCGCGTGCCGAGGTCGGCGCGGCGCTCGTCGCACTCGGTGGTGATCGCACCGCCGTCGATGAGCGGCATGGCGAACCAGAGCCGGCCATCGGGCAGCGCGCCGTCGTCGACCACCTGCACGACGGCCGGGTGCGCGAGCGAGCGGAGCAGGTTGCGCTCGCGCTCGAAGCGCGCGAGCGTCTCGCCCGCCTCGGGGCCTGCGCGCATGAGCTTCACGGCGTGCCGCAGCGCGCCCTCGTCGCCGTCCCGGGTCGCGGCGAAGATGTCGCCGACCGCGCCGCTCGCCACGTGGTGCGCCAGGAGATACGGCCCGCAGCGCAGCGCCGGCGCGAGCTCGCGCCCGAGCGCGCGCAGCGCGTCGTCGATCGGGTGTCCCGCGGAGGGGCGGCCGTCATCGCCGCGCATCGCGCGCCTTCCCCGCCACCTTGAGCGCGAGCGCGAGCGCGTCCCGACCCGCGGCCAGCTCGCGGAACGCCGTGCGCTCGCTGACCGAGAGCATCCGCGCGACCTCGGCGAGCGGGATGCCGAGCACGAGGTGGAGCGTCACCACCTCCATGCGCCGCGGATGCTCGCGGCCGATGAGCTCCATCTGCGCGACCAGTTCCTGCCGACGGACCTCGGGCCGCGCCGCGACCGCTTCGCCGCTCTTCCCGAGGCGGCGGTCGAGCGGCACATCGGTCCCGATCTGCAGCACCTGCGCGCCCGCGTTGCGCTTGGTCGCGCGGCGGATCTTCGCGCGGTCCGACAGCGCCTGCGCCATCAGGATCGTCGCGAGCCCGCTCAGGTGCGGCGCCGAAGTCGGCAGCGCGCGCTGCTTCATCAGCCGGACGATCCCTTCGGCGACGAGCGATGTCGGCGACATGGTGCGCGACATCGGCGACCGCCGCAGCTTGCGCCTCGCGATGTCGCGCAGCGCGGCGTAGTTGCGCTCGACCAGCGCGCGCATCGCGTCGCGCTCGGCCACGCTCGCCGCCGGCGCCTGGTTGGCGCGCGGCTTCGTGGACGACTCGCGGCGGGTGGACGACGGCTTTCCTGGCATGGACGTTCCGTGACATCATGCCGAGCGGCCAACGCCGCGCGAGCCAGCCTCCGAACTGCCGACGAAAGTTCCGCAGATTTCCAGAATCCGTGTCGGTCGGAGACGGATGCGTCCCGTACTGCTTCTTCGGCCCGCGCCGCGCCAATGAACACGAGCGGGCTGAAGGGTTTCGACCCTCCAGCCCGCTCGAGGGGCTGAAAGCACGCAGAGGTTTCGTTCCCGGCGCGGGGGCGCCGGGTCCGCGGTCACGGCACGGTGATGGACACCCAACCCGTCCACGCCGAGGCGGCGGGGCCGTTCACGGCGCGCACCGAGTAGCGGTACGTGCCGGTGGTCACGCCGGTGTTGGCGTACGCGGTGACGTTCGCCGCGGTGGTGGTGAGGACGGTCTGGTTGACCCAGACGTTGTTGATGCGCTGCTCGCGGCGGACCTGGAAGCCGGTCTCGTTGTTCGAGCGGTCGCGCCACCGCACGTTCACCCTGCTTCCGCTGCGCGAGAGGCGCAGGGTGTTCGGCGCGACCGGCGGCGCAGGGGCGGTCACGGTGATCGTGCGCGTCGTCGAGCCGGCGAGGTTCGCCGTGTCGGTGGCGCGGGCGGTGATCACGTGGGTGCCGGCCGAGAGCGTCGACACCGTGAAGGTGCCGCCGGTCCCGATCTGACCCTGCCGGCTCGAGGTCCAGACGAGGCTCGCGGTGCGGTTGCCGTCCTCGGCGTCGTTGGCCGAGCCGGTGAAGGTGATCGCCGCGCCGGTCGCGAACGAGGCGTTCGCGGTGGGCGAGGTGATGGTCACGACCGGGGCGCTGTTCGGCGGCGGAGCGACGGCGCCGAGCGCGGCGGCGGCGTTCGCGACACCACCGGTCACGCAGAGTCCGGCGAGGCCCGCGACCGGGCGCGCCGTCGAGAGGATCTGGTTCTTCACCTGGGTGTAGGTGAAGGTCGGGTTCCTGATGTAGACGAGCGCCGCGAGGCCCGCGACGTGCGGACCGGCCATCGACGTGCCGTTGAGGTACGCGTAGCCCGTGCCGTAGGTCGAGAGGATGTTCACGCCGGGCGCGCCGATGTCGCACGACACCGGGCCGTAGTTCGAGAAGCTGGCGCGCGCGTCGTTGTTGTTGGTCGCGGCCACCGAGATGATGTTGTCGAGGTTGTAGGCGGCCGGGTACGACGGGGTGATGTCGCTGTTCTGGCCGTTGTTGCCCGCCGAGGCGACGAACACGTGGCCGACCGAGCGCGACGCGCCGATCGCGTCGTAGAGCGCCTGCGAGAAGCCGCCGCCGCCCCACGAGTTGTTCGAGACCTTGACCGCCTTGCGGGCGGCGTACTGGACCGCGAGGATCGCGTCCGAGGTGAAGCCGCCGGTTGGGCCGAGGAAGCGCAGCGCCATCAGCTTGCACTGCCACGCCATGCCCGCGACGCCGATGCCGTTGTTGCCGGCCGCGCCGACCGTGCCCGCGGTGTGCGTGCCGTGACCGCCGTCGTTCGGATCGTTGTCGATCGAGAAGAAGTCCCAGCCGTTGACGTCGTCGATGTAGCCGTTGGCGTCGTCGTCGATGCCGTTGCCGGCGATCTCGCCCGCGTTGGTCCACGCGTTGGGGGCGAGGTCGGGGTGGGTGAGCAGGGTGCCCGAGTCGATGATCGCGACCACGAAGTTCGGGTCGCCGGTCAGGACGCTCCACGCGTCGGTCGCGCGGATGTCGGCGCCGGCGACGCCGGGGTCGGCGTTCACGGTCTGGCCGCTGTTCTGCATGCCCCAGAGGAGACCGAAGTTCGCGTCGTTCGGCACGACCGCGTCGGCCTTCACCACGAAGTCGGGCTCGGCGTACTCGACGGCCTTGAGCGTCGAGAGCTTCGCGATCGCCTGCTCCACGGAGCCGGTGATCTCGAGGTGCACGAGGCCGGGCACGAGGTCGTAGTCCTTGAGCAGCGCGCCGCCGACGAGGGCGATCGCGGCGTCACGGTCGGTGGCGGTCGCCTCGGGGGCGAACTTCACCAGCACCGAATAGGGGTCGAACTTGAGGTCGGGGTCGACCAGGAGCACCTGCTTCGCGAGCGGGAGCTGCTCCAACGACTGCGCCTCGGCCGCCGCGCCCGCGACGAGCATCGCCAGACCAGACGCGCAACCAGCCACCATCCTTCGAATCGACGACATGAATCGCACTCCTCGCGGACCCGGTTCGGGGTACGGACGGCTTGGACGCAAGCCACCCTGGAACGGATCCGACGCGTCAGGAGAGCGGGCGGCGCCGTGGCAGATACACGGTCGGACGCGATCCCCGCCAAAAGCGAGAACGCCGCAGTCTGCCTGCGGCGTTCTTCAGCGGAGTGGACCTGATCGGGCTCGAACCGACGACCTCTTCCATGCCATGGAAGCGCTCTCCCAATTGAGCTACAGGCCCAGATGCTTGACTGTTCCGCGCTCACAAGCCGCGCGGGTCGGGAAAGATAGGGCAAAGATCGGCGGATCGCAAGCGGGTCGTGAGCGAACCCATCCGGGATTCGTGCGATCGTCCGGCCCATGCGCCCCATCTGGCTCGCGAGGTTATCGACGCGCGGCGTCAGGACCAGTTGCTGAGCAGGATCGCGATGTCGGCGGCGTTCACGCTGCCGTCGCCGTTCAGGTCGGCCACGCCGCTCTCGCCCCACGAGCCGAGTAGGACGGCGATATCCGCCGCATTCACGCTGCCGTCGCCGTTCAGATCGCCGGGCACCCCCTTCGAGACGGGCCGACGGATGCCGACCGCGACCGCTCCCTTCGCGACGACCTGCGCGATGCCGGTCGCGTAGGTGGGCGCGGGCGACGGGCCCGTCGCGGGATTCGTGCCGCCACCCCACGCAACGACGGTTCCGTCGTCGCGCACGGCCACGGTGGCGAAGTTCGAGCAGGCGACCTGCACCACGCGGTCGAGCCCCGTGGGCACGGCGAGCTGGCTGCTCGTGTTCGAGCCCCATGCGACGACTGTTCCGTCGCCCCGCACGACGACCGCGTGCGCGTTGCCCGCGTCGATCGAGCGCGGCGCTTCGGCGAGGAGCGGCGTGTTGAGCGCGCCATCGGCGTTGCTTCCCCATGCCGCGATCGAACCGTCGCTGCGCACCGCGAGTGAGAACGCATCGCCCGCGGCGATGTGCGTCACGCCGCCGAGCTTCGCGGGCACGGTGCACTGGCCGCTCGTGTTGAGGCCCCAGCACGAGACCGTGCCGCCCTGATGACGCGCGACGAAGTGGGATCCGCCTCCGGTGATCTCGACGACGCCCGTGAGCGCGGGCGGGTTGAGCGTCGCGCTCGCGCCCCAGGTGCGCACGGAGCCGTCGGTCTCGAGCGCGCAGAAGCCGCCGTGCGTGCCGGCGAGTGCCGCGACCGGGCCGAGATCCGCGGGCACGAGGCCGCTGTTCGACCACGCGAGCTCGCCGTAGACCTGCACGAGGCCGGACTCGTCGACCACCGCGATCGTGCGGTCGGTCGCCGCGAGCGCGCGCACCTCGGTGCGGTTCGGCAAGCCCGTCGCGTAGACATCCGACGGGCCCGCCGTCGCGATGGCTCCGTTCGCCAGGAGGATGGTGGTGAATCCGTCGCCCGCAGCGATCTGGACGGCGGGCGCCTCGAGCGCGGGGATATCGGTTCCGGTCGAGTTCGCGAAGCCCCACGCGGCGACCGAGCCATCGGCGCGCAGGCCGACGAGGTGATTGCCGCCGCACTCGATGCGCGTGAAGTTCTGCACCGCGGGCGGCGTGTTCGGCCACGAACCCCAGGTGACGACCGAGCCACTCGGCATGAGCGCGGCGCTGAAGTTGTCGCCCGCGGAGATCTGGACGGCGCCGTTGCTCGCCGCGGGCACGTTGATCTGGCCCGTCTGGTTGTAGCCCCAGCCGACGATGGTGTTGTTCGATCGACGCGCGAGGCTGTGGCGGTGGCCGGCCGCGACCTCGACCGCGGTTCCGACCGTCGTGGGCACGGTGCACTGGCCGAGGTCGTTGAGGCCCCACGCCGCGACGGTGCCGCCCGTGCGGAGCGCGAGCGTGTGCGAGCCGCCGACGGAGATCCTCGATGCAACCAGACCCGCGGGAATGTTCTGCTGGCCGCTGAGGTTGCTGCCCCACGTGACGACCGAACCATCGCCGCGCAGCGCCGCGCCGTGGTACTGGCCGACACCGACCATCACCGCATCGTGGAGCGCGGGCGGCGTGGCGACGCCGTAGTTGGAGTTGTCTCCCCACACCGCGAGGCTTCCGTCATCGAGCAGGAACGCCGTGTGGCCGATGCCCGCCGAGATCTGCGTGATCGGCGCGAGGAAGCGCGGGTTGGTCGCACGGTTCCTGCCCCAGAGGACGAGGTCGTCGCCGGCGCGGGCGGTGTGGGCGGCGGCGAGCGTCGCCGTGGAGGCGACAAGGGCGATCATGAGCGGGGTGGGCGTGCGCATGGGTCGGGACAGCGTACTTCTCGCCATGGCGAGCGCACGCAGCTTCACGCCTTTGCGCCGCGCTTCGACCGCTTTCCGCCCGCGGCCGCCGATTCTCGGGCGCGTCGCTCGCGGCGCAGCGCTCCGACGAACGCGCCGCCGCGCCAGTCCTCGGTGAGCATCGACCAGCATTCGTGATCGCGCCACAGGCCGTCGATCTCGATCAGCCCGCGCAGCAGCCCCTCGCGCGTGAAGCCGAGCGCGCGGACGAGCGCGATCGACCGGCGGTTGGCGGGAAGGATGTTGGCGGCGACCCGATGCAGGCCGCGATCCTCGAACGCGTGGTCGACGAGCGCCGCGACCGCGTCGCGCATGAGGCCCTTGCCGGGTTCCCCGGCCGCGAGCCAGTAGCCGGTGTGGCAATCGAGGCTCGGCCACGGCGCGATGCCGCCGAGGCTCACGACGCCGACCATGCGCCCGTCGTCGCGCGCGCAGGCGAGCAGGCGCAGCCGCGTGCCGTCGTCGCACTCCGGCCGCAGCAGGCGCTTGAACCTCGAGGCGAATCCGGGCTCCGTCCCGCGTGCCGTGCGCGGCATCCATGGCGCGAGGTGCTCGCGCGAGCGGGAGAGCATCTCGATGAACGCTTCCCCGTCGTCCTCGCGGGCGTAGCGGAGCAGGGTCGCCGCCCCGATGCGCACCACCCCGTCGGACCGCTCGCGCGCGGTGGGCTTGGTCGACGCCGGCGGCATGACGGTGCTGGGCATGGGCGCAGCGTATGGTGTGGGGATGCACTTCGCCCGACATGCACGCGACGCCCGCTCTGCGGGGCACACCCTCCGAGGATTCCTGCGCGGACTGAAAGGCGCGATGGTCGGTGCGACGCTCGTCGCGGTCCTGAGTGGGACGTTCGACGCGAACCTCGCGTTCGCGGAGGACGGCGCGCGTGCCTCGCCGCCGGCGGTCGATGCGCCAGCCATGCCCGCACCTGTGACGGCGGTTCCCGAGGCGTCCCCGCCGAAGACCCTGCCGACGACCCCGCCGACGACCCCGCCGACGGCACGGCCGGCTGCACCCGAGTCGTCCGCACCCGAGTCGTCCGCAACAGCGACCCCCGCGGCGCGGATCGCCCGCGAGTGCCGGGTACGCCACGAACTGCCGGGTTTCGTGTGCGCGCTGGTGGGTCCGGATGGCGTGCGGCTGATCGGCGCCGACGGCGTGCGCGCGCGCGGAGCCGACGCGGCGATCACCATCGACGACCGCATGCACCTCGGCTCGTGCACGAAGGCGTTCACCGCGACGCTCGCGGCCGTGCTCGTCGCCGATGGCGCGATCGGCTGGGACACGACCATCGGCCAGGTCCTTGGCGCCAAGGAGCGCACCGTGGGCGCGGACGCCGTCGCGCCGGCCGACCTGCATGAACGCTGGCGCGACGTGACGCTCGAGCAGCTGCTCCGCCACCGGAGCGGCGCCGCGAAGGAGCCGCCCGCCGAGGCGTGGCGCGCCGCGTTCGCATGCGAGGGATCGGCCCGCGCGTGCCGTGCGGCGTTCCTGAAGTCGGTGCTGTCGGCGGCGCCCGCCGGTACCGCGGGCACGTTCGTCTACTCGAACCAGGGCTACGCGATCGCCGGCATGCTGCTCGAGACGGTCGCCGACGAGGCCTACGAGTCGCTCCTCGCGCGGAGGGTGCTCGCGCCGCTCGGCATCAAGGACTTCGGGTTCGGCCCACCGAGCCGCGCGCATCCCGATTCGCCGCGCGGGCACGACGACGAGTCCGGCGCGCTGAGCGACATCGATAATCCCAACGCGATCGCCCCCGCCGGCACCTTGCACATGCCGCTCGGCGAATGGGCGAAGTTCATCGCGTTTCACCTGGCGGCCCGGGATCTGAACGAGGGGGCCGGTGTGGCCGTGTCCGACGCAGCCGGGTCCAAGGCCATCAAGTCCACGGCCGCTGTGCCCGACTCGCTGTCCGCGGCGGCGAAGCTGCTCCCGAAGCTGCACGAGGCGTCGCCCGACGCGCCGCAGGAGGCGATCGGCTGGCGGACCGCGACGCGCGCGTGGGGCGGCGCGGTGCTCAACCACGCCGGCTCGAACAGCAAGTGGTACTGCGTGGCCTGGGTCGCACCCGAGCGGGGGTTTGCCGTTCTGGCAGCCACCAACCAAGGTGGGGAGAAGGCCGCCGCCGCGTGCGACGAGGCCTGCGCGGCGCTGATCGAGCAGGCGCGGCGTTGAGTGGGACCGCGCTGGGCGGTGGGGAGTCGCGCGGCGCGGTGTGGATCGACGCGGCGCGGCGTGGGTTCACGCGGCGTGGCCTGACTCCACGCGGCGCGGCCTGACTCCACGCGGCGCGGCGAGGTCCTCGCGACAGAATGGCAGTCGCGACCCGCGTTCCCGCGCCCGCGGCGCTGGCACGGGCTTCGCATCCTCGGCGCGCCCTTCGGGGTGGACGAACCGCTCATGCCTTTCTGGGGCTCCTGCGGACGAGGGAGCTTCGAACCTCGCGTACGAGTCCGTCATTGGGCGCCGCCGTCGGTCGGATGGGACCGGCGGCGGCGCAGTTCGTCTGCGGGTGGACTGGCCTGCGCATGTTGCGGCGCGGCGCACGCGACCCGTGGCGGGAATTCCGCCAAGATGCGCGCATGATCCACAGGTCGCCTCGCACGGCGGAGCCGCGGCGCTCCCTTCTCCGGTTCGGTGTGGCGGCGGGCATCGTGCTCGGCGCCGCGGGAACCCGTGCCTCCGAGGCGGCGACTCCGCCCGACGCGCGCGCCGTGATCGCGCTCGAGGAACTCGCGCGCCACGAACCACAGTGGAACTCCCCCGGACTCGACGCGGCCGGCTCGATGCCGATCGGCAACGGCGCGTACGGCGCCAACGCGTGGGTCGAGGCGAACGGCGACATCGTGCTGCTGCTCTCGCACGCCGCGGCGTTCAGCGAAGCCGAGCGGTTGCTCAAGCTCGGCGCGGTGCGCATCACCTGCGACCCGCCGCTGCCGACCGCGCCCTTCATGCAGCGCATGTCGTTCGCGGAGGGCGCGATCGTGATCGAGGCGGGAGGTGATGTGGAGCGGGGCGCAGGCTTCGCGCAGCAGGGGTCAGGCGTCGCGCAGCAGGGGTCAGGCTTCGCGCAGCAGGGAGCAGGGGTCGCGCAGCAGGATGCACGCGCCGCGCAGCCGGATGCACGCGTCGCGCAGCAGGATCCCGCCGCCGCGCCCGCCCACGACATCGTCCGCGTGCGGATCTTCGTCGAGTCTGGCGCCGATGTGCTGCACGCGACCGTCGCGTCGGAGTCGCCGCGCGCGGTGCGTGTCCGCTTCGAGGGCTGGCGCGGCGAGGCGCGCCGGATCGAGGGCGAGGAGCTCAAGAGCGCGTGGGTCATGCGCGACGCGCCCGCCGACGAGCGCGTCACCGAATCCGCCGACCGCGTCCGGAGCCGCGAGGAGCTGCCCGACGCGGTCGCGTGGTACCACCGCAACGAGCACTCGGTCGTCCCGCGCACGCTCGAGCACCAGGGTCTCGCGGAGTTCGCGGTGGCGTTTGGCGATCCGCTGCTGCAGCGCACCTTCGGCGGGCAGATCGAGGGCTCCTCCGACGGAGCGCCCTTCGTGCGTGTCGCGGACGATGCGATGGAGTCGCCCGCGCCCGCGCGCGCGCACTCGGTGCGCATCGCGGCGAAGTGCTCGCAGTTCGACGATCTCGCCGACTGGCTCGCGCAGCTCGACGAGCTTGCCGCGGGGCATGCGGACAGCGTCGCCGCTGCGCGCACCACCGCCGCGTGGTGGAGCGAGCGGTTCGCGCGCAGCTGGGTGTACGTCGACGCGCCGCGGACGAGCCTGCTCGAGAACGCGCATCCGCTGCGGGTCGGGTACGACTCGAACACGCTCAACCGCTTCGTGGGCGAGATCCCGGTGGTGCGATTCCATCCCGGCGTGCTGCGCGACACGGAGATCGCCGCGATCGCGGCGGGTGGCGAGTGTCCGGGCGCGACGGTCGTCGCCACCGCCAACGACGCGACGTTCCGGCTTCCGCCGGAGCTCGCGCGCGCCGCGTCGTTCAGCGTCGATGCCTGGATCAATCCGAAGTCGGCCGACGGCACCGGGCGGATCGTCGACAAGATGACCGCGGGTGGGACCGACGGAATCCTGCTCGATCTGCAGGGTGGACGGCTGCGCGCGATCGTCGGGTCGCTCACGCTGCAGTCGGAGCTGCGGCCGCCGCCGGGCGTGCGCTCGCACGTCGCGGTGACCTTCGACGCCGATCTCGGTGAGCTCTCGCTGTACCTCGACGGCGCTGCGCCGGCGCGAGCGACGGGTGCCGCGCTGCGACGCGGACCGACGCTCTCGCAGGCCTACGCCGCGCAGCGCGCGGTCACGCTCGCGGCCAGCTTCGCCGAGTACCCGATCAAGTTCAATGGCTCGATCTTCACCGTGCCGCCGCGGCATGTGAACGGCGCCGCGTTCAACGCCGACTTCCGCAACTGGGGCGGCGACTACTGGTGGCAGAACACACGTCTGC
>Ga0079299_1000227_pt1 | contig 13655 bp, 20 predicted proteins | sample Wag4_2014_7_11_2_FD_76334 | JGI IMG/M metagenome (GOLD analysis project Ga0079299, IMG submission 76334) | Lake water microbial communities from Ohio, USA - Utica-2 Time Series LW 2014_7_11 | ecosystem: Environmental > Aquatic > Freshwater > Lake | place: USA: Ohio | collected 2014-07-11
GGCCCTGGATGTGGCTGAGGGTGGCCTCATTGAGCAGCACCTCACCGGTTTCGCGGTGATAGAAGACCGGAATCGGCACGCCCCAGGTGCGCTGGCGGCTGATGCACCAGTCGCCCCGCTCCCCCACCATCGCCTCGATGCGGTTGCGGCCGCTGGCCGGTAGCCACTCCACCTGGGCGATGGCCTCCAGGGCCGCGGCGCGGAAGCCTTCCACCGAGGCGAACCACTGTTCGGTGGCGCGGAAGATCGTCGGTTTCTTGGTGCGCCAGTCGTAGGGGTAGCGGTGTTCGTAGCGCTCCTGCCTGAGCAGCAGACCGGTGCCCTCCAACGCCGCGATGATCGTGGGGTTGGCGTCCTTGAGCACGTTGGTGCCGGCGAAGGGACCGGCTTCGGCGGTGAGGTTGCCGGCCTCATCCACCGGGCAGAGCACCGGCAGGTTGTATTTGCGGCCGGTGTGGAAGTCGTCCACGCCGTGACCGGGAGCGGTGTGCACCAGGCCCGTGCCCGCTTCGGTGGTGATGGTGTCGCCGCCCATCACCACCGGGCTGGTGCGCGCCAGCAGCGGGTGGCGGTAGATGATCCCCTCCAGCTCGGCTCCCATCAGCGTGAGCAGTGGCGTGAGGGTCAGGCCGAGGCTGTTTTCCAGGCTCTCCCGCAGCTGGGCAGCCACCACCAGGTGGCTGGTGGCCGGTGCCGGCGTGTCGCCGCGCGTGGTTACGGCGCAGATGGCGTAGGGGAGCCGCTCATTCACCGACACCGCCAGGTTGGCGGGCAGGGTCCAGGGGGTGGTGGTCCAGATCGCCACCGCCAGGCCGCCGGGGGCAAGGAGCTGGTCGAGCGCGAGGCCAGCATCCGCAAGCTTCAGGCGCAGCCCGGCCGCATGAGGCGCATGGCCCCCATCGCCCGGCAGCTCCACCACCGGGAAGGCCACGTAGACGCTCGGCGAGGTATGGCCTTCGGGGTACTCGAGCTCGGCCTCGGCCAGGGCGGTGCGGGAGCTGGGGCTCCAGTGCACGGGCTTCAGACCCCGATAAATGTGACCGGCCAGCACCATGGCGCCGAAGACGCCGATCTGCGCGGCCTCGTAGCGCTTCTGCAGGGTGAGGTAGGGCTGATCCCAGTCAGCCCAGATCCCCCAGCGCCGGAAGCCGGCCTTCTGGCCCTCCACCTGCTCCAGCGCATAGGCATGGGCCATGCGGCGCAGGCTGATCGGGGTGAGGGCGGCCCGTTCAGTGCTGCCCAGCCCCTGGAGCACCTTCAGTTCGATCGGCAGGCCGTGGCAGTCCCAGCCCGGCACGAAGCGGGCCTTGCGGCCCTGGAGCAGGGCCGTTTTGTTGATGATGTCCTTGAGGATCTTGTTGAGGGCATGGCCCACGTGCAGAGCCCCGTTCGCGTAGGGGGGACCGTCGTGGAGCGTGAAGGGCTCGCCGGGGTTGTGCTGGCTGAGGCGCTCGTAGATCCGTCGCTCGGCCCAGAACGCCTGGATCTCCGGCTCCCGCGCCTTGGCGTTGGCCCGCATGCTGAAGTCGGTCTGCAGCAGGTTGAGCGTGTCCTTGTAAGACGGTCGCTCGGACGGGGCGGGCGCGGAGCTGGCGGTCAAGACGCCGGGGCGGCAAGGGGCGATTATCCCGCTTCGTCTGCTGCTGGTGCCGCAGCGGGCACGGCGCTGGCTTCGATCAGGGCATCGATCTGCTCGAACGAGCTCACGACCGCCGCCGGCGCCGCGTCGCTCGCCGATGCGGGGGCAGGTGCTGGGGCCGGGTCGGGTGGTGACACGGGTTCAGACACTGGCTCAGGCACCACCTCTGCCTCTGCCGGGTCGCTGATCGGCGCCGCTGCCGCCGCAGGCTCGGGCCGCACCCAGCGCTTGCTGGTGGTGCGGGGCTGGCGCCGTTCCCCCAGCCAGGTGGTGAGCACGTTCAGCCGCGTCTGCAGCAGGCTCCCCAGCCCGGCGGCGGTGCTGGTGAGCTGCTGCAGGGCGCTCTGCCACCGCTCGCCGGAGCGGAGGCGCGTCTGTTCCTCGGGGCTGAGCAGGCGCCAGCGGCCCTGACCCACTTCCAGGCCAAGCCGGCCGATCAGCAGGCCACCGCACAGCACTCCCAGCATCGGCGAGCCGGTGAGCCGGTCGGCGCTGGTCACCAGCACCAGGCCCAGCAGCAGCACCACCGCTCCCCAGGCCGCATCGCGAGGACGGCTCAGTTCAGGCAACAGCAGCGGCAGCAGCAGCATGGCCAGGCCGCCTGCCAGGGCCAGTGCGCCTCCCAGGGTGGCGAGCATCGCATTCGGCGTGGGGACCCCATTCTGAGCTGTGCCCTCCGCCAGGGCTCCTAAAATCGGTTCACGCCCACCTGGCGGAATTGGTAGACGCGCTGGGTTTAGGTTCCAGTGACTGCGGTCGTGGGGGTTCAAGTCCCCCGGTGGGCATGATCGGGTCTCGCGGCGGGCCGTCCCGTGCCTAAGTTGCCTGTCGCCTCTGTGCGGGCTCCTTCGCGATCGCGTCCATGACCCAGGCTCCGGCTGCCACCCAGTTGCACTCGGTGCCCGCCCAGCTGCCGCGGTCGGTGCCGAAGCCTTTTCTTGACCCCCCCGGGCCCTGGAACCCCACCGTGGGATTGTTTCTGGGCGGTTTCGGCCTGGCCGGTCTGACCATCTGGGGATGGTTTGTCGGTCAGTGGCCCCTGCCCCTGCTGTTGCTCACCGGTTTTCTGGCGCTGCATCTCGAGGGCACGGTGATTCACGATGCCTGCCACAACGCCGCCCACCCGAATCGGTTCTGGAATGCCGTGATGGGTCACGGCGCTGCGCTGTTGCTGGGCTTCAGTTTTCCAGTGTTCACGCGGGTGCATCTGCAGCATCACGCCCACGTGAACGATCCCAAGCATGATCCCGATCACATTGTCAGCACCTTTGGGCCGCTGTGGCTGATTGCACCGCGGTTTTTCTATCACGAGCTGTTCTTTTTCAAAAGGCGCCTGTGGAGGCGTTATGAACTGCTCGAGTGGGGTATTGCCCGAGGTTTGTTTGCTGCGATTGTGATCGCCGCTGCCAAATATGGATTTTTGCCTTTCGTCTTCAATTGCTGGTTTGCCCCGGCTCTGATGGTGGGCGTCACTCTTGGCCTGTTCTTTGATTATCTGCCGCATCGACCGTTTCAGTCCCGCAATCGCTGGCACAACGCTCGGGTCTATCCCAGCCGGTTGATGAATTGGTTGATCATGGGTCAGAACTATCACCTTGTGCATCATCTCTGGCCCTCGATTCCCTGGTTTGAGTATCGGCCGGCCTATCACGCCACCAAGCATCTACTTGATGCCAAGGGTTCGCCGCAGCGGCTGGGTTTGTTTGAAACCCGCAGCGATGGTTTCAACTTTCTCTACGATATTTTTCTGGGGGTGCGCAGCCATAAGACGCGCCGCAGCCGTCTGCGGCCGATTGCCGCATTGATGCCCACGCGGCAGGCCCGCCGCCGTGTGCTGGAGCTGCTGCACCGCACGGCCGTATCACCGGTGCGCTGAGCCGGATCAGTCGGCCAGGATGCGCGGCACCCGAAAGAAGTCGCCCTCTCGCTGTGGGGCCAGGTTGAGCAGCGCCTCGCGCACCGGCGTCGGCTTCACCTGATCCTGGCGGCTCACGTTCACCACCTCCACCGCCCGGGTGGTGGGGGGGACCTCGCTGGTGTCCACCGCGTCCAGCTGGTCGACGTAGTCGAGGATCCGCTCCAGTTGGACGGTGTAGGTCGCGATCTTGTCCTCAGGCAGAGCCAGGCGGGCCAACTCGGCCACCTTGCGCACGTCGTCGGCGGAGATATGGCTCATCGGGGTGTGGGCCATCGCAGCCCGCAGAATCCAGGAGGGACCTTAGCGCCCGGTTCAGGCCGGGTCCTGCAGGAACTGTTCCAGATCCCGGCACAGGGCGGTGGCGGCCACATCCAAGAAGCGGGCGCCATGCTCAGCGCAGGCGAGGTACGGATCGGATCCCATGCGACCGTCCGGATGGCGCCGGCGGAAGTCTTCCGGCCCATGGATCGGCCCGGCCGGGGCGGGCTCGGGCAGTGGCCGCTGCTTGCTCTGGAGGCTGGGCTCCAGCTGCAGGGTGATGGCGATTTCGCTGGGGGTGGCGTGGTGGCCTTCCTTCTCGCCATACAGCTCCCGGGCCAGGGCCATCGCTTCCGGGGCCATGAACCAGTTCGCCAGCTTGCAGCGCAGAGCGGCAGCGTTGGTCAGGCCCCGACTGGTGGCGCTGGCATGGGCCTGGGCGAAGGCGGCCCGGGTGGTGGCGATGTTGCCGCCATGGCCATTGATCACGTAGATGCGCTCGAAACCGTGCCGGGCCAGGCTCAGCACCAGGTCGTGCAGCACCGCCAGCAGCGTGGCCGGCTGCAGGCTGATCGTGCCGGGAAAGCCCAGGTGATGTTCGGCCATGCCGAACGCCTGAACCGGTGTCACCAGCACGCCGCTGCGCCGGCCCACCTCCAGGGCGACCGCTTCAGCGGTGAGGGCGTCAGTGCCGATCGCGCCGGTGGGACCGTGCTGTTCTGTGGAGCCCAGGGGCACGATCACCCCCCGGCAGCGCTCCAGGTAACGCTCCACCTCTGGCCAGCTGCGCAGCTGCAGGCGGATGGCCGCGGTGGCGTCCTCGGCAGGTGTTGGTGCGGTGGCTGACAGGGCAGAGCCCTCTGCCTGGGGTGAGGGGGAGGACATCAACGCAGGCCGGCCCGACTGATCAGGATCATGGCGCGCCCCGACTGATCAGGCTCATGGTGCGCCACGACCGATCAGGCTGAACAGTTGGGCGCGTTCGGTCTGCGTAAGATTCCTGAATGCGTTGCTGGGTGAACCCTACCCGTGGCGACCATCGAGCCCGTGGCGACCATGCTGCATCGCAAGCTCCACCAGTATTTCCTTGATCAACGCCCGGTGTGGGTGTTTCTGCGTGATCAACAGCGCTGGATCGAGGAGGCGCGCATCGTTGAGCTCGAAAGCGATCTGATCACGCTGCGCTACGACGCCGCCGACGATGACGAATGCCACAGCTGGGACGAGAGCGTGCGGCTGGATTCGATCGGAGCGGTGAGCACCCGGCTCTCCTTTGTGAGCCGTGCCCCCGGCGAAGAGCTGCCCACCGCCGAGGACTGCCCGGAGGCGGAGCGCCTGAGCGGCTGAAGCCGGGGCCCGGGCAAGGCTCAGTGGGCCGTGCCGTTGCCGTCGTAATCGTCGCTGTCGTAGTAGCCCCCCATGGTGCCGAAAAACAGGGTGGCGAGCACGAACAGTCCGCTGCCGAACACCAGCACCGTCGCCAGATTGAAGTCGCTGATCTCCATCGGTTCAGGCCTCCTCGTCGTGGATACCGCTGATGCGCCAATTCTCCCAGGCCTGCTGAGCGTTCTGGAACTCTTCGGCGGTGATCGTGAAACCGGCGGCGCTGGCAACGGCCACCGGGTCGGCTCCCGGGGCCTTCAGGCGGGCTTCGAGTTCAGGGTCGTCAACGGTTGCGGCCATGAGGCCCTGCAGGCCGGAAGCAGCCATGGCAAATGCCGGGAAGGGTGTCCCATCGTGTTAGCCCCCTTGGCGGGGGTTGTCATCGCCTTGTTTCCGCATTGACTCACCTGCCTCTCGCCGCGTCCTGGTTCAGCGGCGCCTCGGCCTTGCCGCGGCGCTTCTTCGCCCGCCCAGCCGAGCAGGTTGCCCCCGCGCTGATCGGCTGCCTGCTGGTGAAGCGCCAAGCCGATGGCGAGCTGCTGTGGGGCGTCATTGTGGAAACGGAGGCGTATTCGCAGGAGGAGCCTGCCTGCCACGGCTACCGCCGCCGCTCCCCCAGCAATGAAACTCTGTTTGGTGAGCCTGGGCATTGGTATGTGTATCTCACCTATGGCATTCACCACTGCGTCAATGTGGTGACCGAGCGGGCCGACTGGGCCAGCGGCGTGCTGCTGCGGGCGGTGGCGCTGCCGCAGGAGCCGGAGCGGGTGGCGGCCGGGCCGGCTTTGCTGGCACGCCGCTTCGGTCTGGATCGGCGCGATGACGGCCGGCCTGTGGATCCGGATCAGGGCCTGTGGCTGGCGCCTCGACCGCAGGCGCTGCCGCTGATCCATCCGCACGAGCTGGTGTGCACCACCCGCATCGGTATCAGCCAGGGGCAGGATCTGCCCTGGCGCTGGTACCTCCGCGGCAGCCGCAGCGTCAGCCGGCGCTCCCCTCGCCCGGCAGACAGCGACTGACGTGCCCGTGGTCGGTCACTACGCTGAGTCTGCGTGCCCTGGCAGCCCTTGAGCGACTGGACCCATCGCCACGTGCTTGATCTGGCGGCCTTCTCGCTCGACGACTACGCCACCGTGCTGGAGCTGGCGCAGCGCTTCCGCTCCCTGCCGAGCGGTGGTGCCCGGCGGCTGCCGGCCCTGCAGGGCCGGCTGATGACCACGCTGTTCTTCGAACCCAGCACCCGCACCCGCAGCAGCTTTGAACTGGCGGCCAAGCGCCTCTCGGCAGATGTGCTCAGTTTCGCGCCGTCGGCCAGTTCGCTCAGCAAGGGGGAGAGCCTGCTCGATACGGCCCGCACCTACGTCGCCATGGGCGCCGAGCTGCTGGTGGTGCGGCACCGTTGCGCCGGCGTGCCGGCGGGGCTGGCGGCGGCGCTCGATCGGGCCGGTGAGCGGGTGGCGGTGCTTAACGCCGGCGATGGCCTGCACAGCCACCCCAGCCAGGGGTTGCTGGATCTGTTCACGCTGGCGCGCCACTTCAATCCCGTCGCACCAACGCCGGCGGCCCTGCGGGGCCGGCGCATCGTGATCGTGGGGGATGTGCTGCATTCCCGGGTGGCCCGCTCCAACCTCTGGGCTCTCACCGCCTGTGGCGCGGAGGTGGTGCTGTGTGGCCCGCCCACCCTGCTGCCGGCGGACTTCGCCGCCTTTGTGGCGGCGCCGCCGCCAGGTCAGGCCCGCGATCCGGTGGCGGCACGGGGCCCTCTGCGGCTGGTCCGCAGCCTGGAGGAGGCGCTGGCGGGGGCAGACGCGGTGATGACCCTGCGGCTCCAGAAGGAACGCATGCACCAGCATCTGCTCAGCGGCCTCGAGAGCTACCACCGCCTCTACGGGCTCAGCCATGAGCGGCTCCGCAGCTGCGCTGAGGCCGTGCCGGTGCTTCATCCCGGCCCGGTGAACCGCGGCGTGGAGATGACCGGAGACCTGCTCGATGATGCTGATCGCTGCCTGGTGCAGGAACAGGTGCTGAATGGCATCCCGGTGCGGATGGCGTTGCTGTATCTGCTGGCGAGCGGCCTTACAGCAGTTTGAAGCCATCCAGCAGCAGCCCGTAGAGCAGCCCGATCCGGCCCATGTCGAGCAGTTGCAGGGCAAGCCTGTCTCCCTGGCGCCGGCGCAGCGGTCCGCGAGCACGAATCGCCCATTCCATGATCAGCACGCACAGCAGCGCTCCCACCGGATCGGGCTGCCCCAGCTGGCCGGCGATCGAAGCCACCGTGCCACCGATCGTGAATCCAAGCAGCAGTGTGATCAGTCGCAGCGAGACGCGCCGCCAGGGGTTGGTGGCCCAGCGCAGCAGCGCATCTCCCGCGGCCACCAGCCTGAGTTGAAAACGGGTCTGCTGAAAGCGGGGCTGGCTGCTGATCGGAGGGGGCATGGCTTGGGCCGCTTCGGATCGCTGCTGCGGCGGGATCCGGAGGTCGGTTCAGTCTCGGGGCGGTGGCCGCATCTGTCAGCCCCGACCCCCTCAGCCCTGGCTCAGGGCTGAATTGGTGGGGGGCAGGGCAGGAATGGTGATCCCCATCACCCGGCCCGGCCCCGCCACTGCCTGTCTACACCATCTCTGGAGTTGCGACACGGTTTTGCCGCTACAGATAGGGGATTCCAATAAAAAAGCCCAGGACCAGAGGCCCGGGCCGGGTGATGGGGACGGAGTCACCAAAGCGTTGGTGGCGAGCTGGGGCAAGGGCACGGGGGCCGTTTCAGAGAGCGTCCTGGCCCGGGCTTGACGGCGGGGCGGCCTTGCTGTTCAGGCGTCTCCGTCTTTTTTGCGGCTGGTCTTGCCCTCCAGCAATTCCAGCAGCGCTTCCATCTGGGCCATCACACCGCGCACCTCGCCTGCTTCCGGCAGCAGGCCGTCTTCCATCACGCCCTGGTGCATCTCCCGCAGCTCCTGACGGATGTAACGGAGATGACTGACCACCTGCTCGCGCTTGGATTGCGACATGTACGGACCATGAAGTTAGCTCTCTTTTACCCCATCGCCGGCCTATTTCTGGCCAAACCGGGCCCGGGCCTCCTCGTAGAAGCGGAGATCGACCGCCTCAAGCCCCGCCGCCGCGGCCAGGGCCTCGATCCGTTTGCGCACCGCCGGCCGCACGAAGAACGGCACCTCCTTCAGCCTGGTCTGGGCTTCGCTGGTCCAGTTCATGGTCGAGCGACGCACGCCGCAGACAGGGCGCCGCCGGGATGATGTCAATGGAGAATAGGGGACTCGAACCCCTGACCTCTGCGGTGCGATCGCAGCGCTCTACCAGCTGAGCTAATTCCCCTGTACGGCCCCATTCTGCAGGGCGTGCCCGCCGGGTGCCGCAGCACTCTGGTTCTGGTTCTGGTTCTGGTTCTGGTTCTGATCCTGGTCCTCGTCCTGAAGAGCACCTGCACTGACGCAGGCCTGATCCATGATTCTCGGGGGACGGGGCTTTCCCGGCCCCCCTGTCGCCATTTCCGCGTCGCCCTCTGCCGATGACCGTGTCCATCACCCCGGATCAGCTGGCCGCCTTTGATGAGGTGAGCACCGCCGCACTGGCTCGCCGGCTGGAGGATGACGATTACCCATCCCCGTTTGACGGTCTTGCCGATTGGCATCTGATGCGGGCTCTGGCGATTCATCGACCCGAGCTGGCCAGGCCTTACCTCCATCTGGTGGATCAGGAACCCTTCGATGAAGACTGAACGTTCCGCGAAGAACGACCGGTTCGGCCCTGTCGCTCCCCCTGGTCCCGTCGATGCGTTCTGAGCCAGCCCAGGCCGGCGGCCCTCGGGCCGATCCACTTGCCGGTCGCCGCATTCTGGTGGGGATCAGCGGCAGCATCGCCGCCGTGAAGCTGCCGCTGCTGGTGAGCGCCCTGGCCCGGCGCGGCGCCGACGTGCGCTGCCTGCTCACCCCGAGCGCGGCCCGGTTGGTGAGTGCCGAGGCCCTGGCCTGCCTGAGCCGCCACCGCTGCTATCTGGATGCCGACCAGTGGAGTCATCTGGCGGCCCGCCCTTTGCATGTGGAGTTGGCCGAGTGGGCGGAGCTGGTGCTGGTGGCACCGCTCAGTGCCACCAGTCTGGGGCGCTGGGTGCACGGTCTCGGCGACAGCCTGCTGGCCAGCACTCTGCTGGCCTGTGAGGCCCCGGTGCTGGCGGCGGCGGCGATGAACACCGCCATGTGGGCCTCTCCAGCAGTGCGCGCCAACTGGCAGAGGTTGCAGACCTGGCCTGGCGTCCTGACGCTGGGGCCTGCTGCCGGCGTACTGGCCTGCGATCGGCATGGTGACGGCCGCATGGCGGAACCGGAGCTGCTGCTGCTGGCTCTGGAGAGCCTGGCCCTGTGGGGGTGCGGGCGCGACTGGCAGGGCCGGCGGTTGCTGGTCAGCGCCGGCCCGACGCGCGAATTCCTCGATCCGGCGCGCTGTCTCACCAATCCGAGCAGTGGCCGGATGGGGGTGCTGCTGGCGCAGGCCGCCCGGCTGCGCGGCGCTGCGGTGGAGCTGGTGCATGGCCCGCTGGCGCTGCCGCCCGCCTGGCTGGAGGGACTGGACTGCCGGGAGGCCACCACAGCGGCGGCGATGCAGGCCGTGCTGCTTGAGGCCCAGCCGCGGGCGGATGCCATCGCCATGGCTGCTGCCATTGCAGACCATCGCCGTGCGGCCCCGCTGGCCCACAAGCTCAGCAAGCAGGCCCTGGAGCAGCAGCTGGGCGGTGGCTGGGAGACTGTGCCCGACCTGCTCGCCGGGCTGGTGGCGGCCCGGCCGGCCGGCCAGGTGATTCTGGGATTTGCGGCCCACTCCGGCGAGGTGTTGCCCCAGGCCCAGGCCAAATGGCAGCGGAAGGGCTGCGACCTGCTGTTCGCCAACCCGATCGACCGACCGGGGACCGGTTTCGGCGCCGATGCCAATGAAGGTTGGTTGCTTGGTCCGGGTGAACGACTCACCACCCTGGCCAGGCAGCCAAAACTGGCTATCGCCCATCAGCTGCTCACCGCTCTGCTGGGCGCCCTGGGCGAGGGTCTCAGGCGGCCAGGGGGTGATCCGGCTGCAGCGGGTTCCGCTGGGGATCATCGTCAGCCACCGCTGCGACAGCAGGGGCCAGGGCCTGGTCCGTTGCACTGCCCGGATCAGCCGGTGCCGGGGATTCAGCCGGATCGGTACCCACTTGATCGGTACCCTCTTGATCGTGCTGCAGCAGATCCATGAAGGTGCGGAGCTGCAGGCGGGGGATGTAGGGCCAGCCTCCACTTTTCTCCATCCCCTGCAGCAGGGTGAACAGGTGGTTGCGATCTGCCGGCAGGCTGCTGCGGAACGGGCCGTCCTGGATGCGACGGTGAAGCTGTTCCAGGTCCCGCAGCAGCGTCAGCAGGCCCTCGGGATCACCGGTGAGCTGCTCCGCCAGCGCCTCGATCTGGGCGAGCTGATTCTGGAGGTGGTGGTGCTGCTGGTCGTTCAGACCCACGATCGGCCCCATGGAACGCTTTGCTCCCGCATACAGGTTGTTGAGAGCCGAGCCATCGTACGGGGAATCAGCGAACAGCACCGGTAGGATCCGCCCCATCCCAGTCTCCGCTCCCTCGCTGCGGCGTTCTCCGATGCGTTTCCGTCCTCTGCTGGCCCTCGTGCTGGCGCTGTGCCTGACCCTGGTGACCGCCTGCAGCGGTGGGGCCAAGGCCGTGGATCGCTCCCAGCTCACCTACGACCAGATCCACAACACCGGTCTGGCCAATGATTGTCCGAGCCTGCCCGATTCAGCCCGCGGCTCGATCGCTCTCGATCCCGGCGCCAGCTACGAGCTGCGTGAAGTCTGCCTCCATCCCACCGAGGTGTACGTGAAGGGTGAGCCCGTCAACAAGCGCCAGGAGGCCCAGTTCGTTGCCGGCAAGATCCTCACCCGCTACACCACCAGCCTGGATCAGGTGTATGGCGATCTCACCGTTACAGGCGACGGCCTCAACTTCCGGGAGCAGGGTGGTCTCGACTTCCAGATCATCACCGTGCTGCTGCCCGGCGGTGAAGAGGTGCCCTTCACCTTCTCCAGCAAGGAGCTGAGTGCCAATGCCGAGGGCGCTGCCATCTCCACCAGCACCGACTTCAGTGGCAGCTACCGCGTGCCGAGCTACCGCACCTCCAACTTCCTGGACCCCAAGGGTCGTGGTCTCACCACCGGCGTGGAGTACACCCAGGGCCTGGTGGGTCTCGGCGCTGACAGCGACGGCCTGGAGCGCGAGAACATCAAGCGCTACGTCGATGGCACCGGCACCATGGAGCTTTCGATCACGAAGGTCGACGGCAACACCGGTGAATTCGCCGGGGTCTTCACTGCCCTGCAGCCCTCCGATACCGACATGGGTTCCAAGGATCCCGTCGATGTAAAGATCACTGGTCAGCTCTACGGCCGCCTCGAGCAGCTCTGAGCCGGCCGGTCATCAGGCCAGGGCCTGGGGATTGCGCTTCCTGATCAGCATCTCGCAGCGGCTACCCCCGCGCAGCCCTGGCTTCAGAGCCATCACGACCAGCCCGGTGGGATGCCCCATCGGGCTTTGTTGATGCCGCCTGATGCTGGTGGCGGCGGGTTTGCAGCCCCGGGCAGGTGGTCTGGGAGAATCCTGCCCACCTGCCGCTCTGCCTGCTGATGGCCGCCGTTGAAACCAGCCCGGTCGCCGGGAGTTCCGCCGTTGCGGATGGTCTGATCGCACCCCATGGCGGCAGCCTGGTGGACCTGATGGTGCCGGAGGCTGAGCGGGAAGCCGTGCGCGCCAGCGCCGCCGGCCGCATCGAGTGCAGCGATCGCAACGCCTGCGATGTGGAACTGCTCGTGGTGGGCGGCTTTTCGCCCCTGCGCGGCTTCATGCACCAGGAGGATTACGAGGCGGTGGTTGCGGGTCACCGCACCACCAGCGGGCTGCTGTTCGGCCTGCCGATCGTGCTCGACACCGATGACGCCTCGATTGCCATCGGCGACCGCGTGCTGCTGACCTACCGCGGCCAGGAACTGGCGGTGTTCACCGTGGAAAGCCGCTGGGAGCCCGACAAGGTGCGGGAAGCCAAGGGCTGCTACGGCACCACCTCCCTGGAGCACCCGGCCGTGCGGATGATCGCCACGGAGCGAGGACGCTTCTACCTGGGCGGTCGGGTGCAGGGGCTGGAGCTCCCCAGGCGTGTTTTCCCCTGCAAGACCCCGGCCGAGGTGCGCGCCAGCCTGCCGGCCGGCGAGAGCGTGGTCGCCTTCCAGTGCCGCAACCCGATTCACCGGGCCCACTACGAGTTGTTCACCCGCGCCCTCCACGCCGACAACGTCAGCCAGAACGGCGTGGTGCTGGTGCATCCCACCTGCGGGCCCACCCAGGACGACGACATCGCCGGTGAGGTGCGCTTCCAGACCTATGAGCGCCTGGCCGCCGAGGTGGCCAACCCTCGGATCCGCTGGGCTTACCTGCCCTATTCGATGCACATGGCCGGTCCGCGGGAGGCCCTGCAGCACATGATCATCCGCAAGAACTACGGCTGCACCCACTTCATCATCGGCCGGGACATGGCCGGCTGCAAAAGCTCCCTCAGCGGCGACGACTTCTACGGCCCTTACCAGGCCCAGGACTTCGCCCGGGACAACGCCCCGGAGCTGGCCATGGAGACCGTGCCCTCGCTCAACCTCGTCTACACCGAGGAGGAGGGCTATGTCACGGCGGAGCATGCCGAGGCCCGCGGCCTGCATGTGCGCAAGCTCAGCGGCACCCAGTTCCGTCAGATGCTGCGCGGCGGCGAGGAGATCCCCGAATGGTTCGCCTTCCGTAGTGTGGTGGAGGTGCTGCGCGCCGCCGCCTGATCCGGGCGACGCGCGGTTAACATTCTGTTACCTGTTTCTCAGCTGAGGCGAAGCTCGTGAAGAAGCGCTGGCGCAACGCCGGGTTGTACGTGCTCCTGGTGATCGTGATGATTGCCGTGGGCACCGCCTTCCTGGATCGTCCCAACCCGGCCAATGCGCCGCGCACCCTGCGTTACAGCGATTTCGTCGAGGCCGTGCAGGCCGATGAGGTGAGCCGGGTGCTGATCTCTCCCGATCGCGGCACCGCCCAGGTGGTGGAGACCGACGGCCGTCGTGCCGTCGTCAACCTCGCCCCGGACAAGGATCTGCTCAAGCTGCTCACCGACCACAACGTCGACATCGCCGTGCAGCCCAGCCGCGAACCGGCGGCCTGGCAGCAGGCGGTGGGCAGCCTGATCTTCCCGCTGCTGCTGCTTGGTGGCCTGTTTTTCCTGCTGCGCCGCGCCCAGGGTGGTGGCGGCAACCAGGCGATGAGCTTCGGCAAGAGCAAGGCGCGGGTGCAGATGGAACCGCAGACCCAGGTCACTTTCGGGGATGTGGCCGGCATCGAAGGCGCCAAGCTCGAGCTCACTGAAGTCGTCGACTTCCTCAAGAACCC
>Ga0079299_1000231_pt1 | contig 13624 bp, 13 predicted proteins | sample Wag4_2014_7_11_2_FD_76334 | JGI IMG/M metagenome (GOLD analysis project Ga0079299, IMG submission 76334) | Lake water microbial communities from Ohio, USA - Utica-2 Time Series LW 2014_7_11 | ecosystem: Environmental > Aquatic > Freshwater > Lake | place: USA: Ohio | collected 2014-07-11
ATAACAGGCTGATCTTGCCCAAGAGTCCATATCGACGGCATGGTTTGGCACCTCGATGTCGGCTCGTCGCATCCTGGGGCTGGAGTAGGTCCCAAGGGTTGGGCTGTTCGCCCATTAAAGCGGTACGCGAGCTGGGTTTAGAACGTCGTGAGACAGTTCGGTCCCTATCCGCTGCGCGCGTTGGAAATTTGAGAGGATCTGACCCTAGTACGAGAGGACCGGGTTGGACGAACCTCTGGTGTGTCAGTTGTCCTGCCAAGGGCACCGCTGATTAGCTACGTTCGGGATGGATAACCGCTGAAAGCATCTAAGCGGGAAGCCGGCCTCAAGATGAGATTTCCATGCCCTTCGGGGCGAGAGGCTCCCAGTAGACGACTGGGTTGATAGGCCGGATGTGGAAGTGGGGACTAAAGACCCATGCAGCTGACCGGTACTAATAAGCCGATAACTTGACACCACATGAGTGGTGCTCGCGTCCACTTTGTGGTTCTCGATTTACGGTCGAGAACCGATCGATTACCAGCTGAGGCTGGTAATCCTCAGACTGAAAAATCAATAGTGTTTCGGCGGCCATAGCGAAGGGGAAACGCCCGGTTACATTCCGAACCCGGAAGCTAAGACCTTCAGCGCCGATGGTACTGCGAGGGTGACCTCGTGGGAGAGTAGGACACCGCCGGACTTCTTTGTGAAATGGCCACCCCCAGGGGTGGCCATTTTGCGTTAACAAGGACAACCATGACAGACAACGACCGACCCATAACGCCACAGCGTGCCTCCGAGGGTAGAAAACCCCAGGGACCGCGCCCTGCACGTCCCCGCCCCGCGCGTTCCGGTGCGGACGGCGCCTCCGGCGCATCGAGTGATCGTCCGCGGCGGGATGGCGAACGTTTTGGCCGGAAACCCGCCGAGTCCTCAGGCGAGCGCCCCTCGAGACCGAGGCCTCCACGAGACGGAAAACCCGGTGAGGCAAAGCGCACCGACGGCCCACGCCGATCAGATAGTCCACGCCGACCTGATGGTCCACGCCGCACGGGTGACACTCCGGGCGCTCCGCGTCGGAGTTTTGGTCCCGGACGCGATGGGGCGCCCAGTGCTGACCGAAGTTCCCGGCCGCCACGCGATAGAGAACCTCGCGAGGAGCGCGATGATGCCCCTCGCCACAATGACCCGGTGGTTGACGCCGATGCGCTACCCGCTGAGCTGGATCGTGCTGCATGGCGCGAGCTGAAGGCCCTCACCAAAGAGAATGCTGAGTGGGTTGCTGGTCACCTTGTGATGGCAAGCCGAGTTGTTGATGAGGACCCCGAGCGGGCTCACCAGCATGCGCTCGCTGCTGCGCGCAGAGCGGGTCGGATTCCGGTTGTTCGTGAGACCGTGGGTATTACTGCCTATGTGACCGGAGATTTTGCCCTGGCACTGCGGGAGCTTCGCACCTATCGGAGGCTTTCCGGCAGTAATGACCAGTTGCCACTGATGGTGGATTGCGAGCGCGGACTGGGTCGCCCCGATCGCGCGTTGGAATTGGCCGGCGATGTGGCACGAGCGACCCTGCCGGTCGCTGTTCAGGTGGAGTTAGCGATTGCGCGCTCCGGAGCGAGGCTGGATATGAATCAGCCACAGTTGGCCCTGACTGAATTAGAGATTCCCCAGCTCACCCCCGATACCGCCTACTCCTTTTCTCCTGCCCTGTTTGACTCTTACGCTGTGGTGTTGGCGGAACTGGGTCGCGGCGAGGAGGCACAGCTCTGGGGCGAGCGAGCCAACCGCGCAGCTCTTGCCCTCGCCGAAGCGTCGGCGCCAGATGATGAAGAGGACAGTGTTCTTGTGGTCGAAATGCCAGAGGACAATCAGGCGTGATCGGAGCTGGGTCCACCCCGTTGGAGGGCATTGCGGTTCTCCTGCTGGATCTTGATGGCGTGATTTATCGAGGCCCTGAGGCAATCCCGCACGCTGTCAAGTCCTTGTCAAAAGCCGCAAAGACTCTGCGTCTTGGCTATGTCACCAACAATGCCTCCAGGACCCCCGAGCAGGTGGCAACCCAGATTGCCGGCTACGGGCTTCCCGCCGAGGCGGCAGATGTGGTGACGTCGCCACAATCGGCGGCACGGATGCTCCGCGCACTGTTGCCAGCGGGTTCGCTTGTTCTCGTTGTCGGTGGCGTGGGGCTGGTCAGCGAAGTTGAGGCAGCCGGATTTAGGGTGACCAGACTGGCTGATGATGTCCCCGACGCCGTTGTTCAGGGTTTCTCTCCAGAAGTCGGGTGGGAACAGCTCGCGCAAGCCTCATTTGCTCTCCAGCGCAGACCAGAGATTCCGTGGGTCGCCACAAACACCGACTGGACGATTCCGGTGCAGGGCGGAGTGGCGCCGGGCAATGGCGCCTTGGTCTCTGCCGTTCATCTCGCCGTGGGAAGACTTGCGACCTTTGCGGGAAAACCAGAGCCACAGATTTTCGAGGTCGCTACCGAGCGTTTTGGCTCAGCGGCAGAGGAGACTCTGATGATTGGCGATCGCCTGGACACCGATGTTCTCGGCGCCAATCGGGCCGGGATGAAATCCGCTCTGGTGTTGACCGGAATTGACTCCGCGAAAACGTTGCTCGCAAGCGACGCCAGCATGAGGCCAACCTACGTCTTCCACGACCTTCGCGATCTGCACACGCCCTATCCGAAAACCATCCGGCACACGGATGCCGATGGGGTTCACACGGTCGAGGTGGGCAGGGCTGTTGTTCGGAGGAAGGACAATGTTGTCCGTGTTGCGCGGGCGGGCGGGCCGATTGACTTGGTTCGAGCCGGCGCCACGATTGTTCACGATTCAGGGCTCAAGATTTTCGGACTGGATGTCGATCCCCAGATATATTCGACTCTATGACCCAGGAAACACCCGAGCAGATGGACGCCCGTCTTGTGGAGCTTGCGAGCCTACCCCTTGATGAGCGGATTGCCGCCCTCAACGATGTCCATGACGAGCTCAAGGGTTTTCTCGACGCACCTCCATCCACCTAATGCCCTCGATGCGCCTCGACCAAGCCCTCGTGAGTAGGGGGCTCGTTGCAAGTCGCACCAAGGCCCAGCGTCGCATCGACGCCGGTGACGTGAGGGTCGACGGCGTAGTGCAGGCCAAACACGCGTTGCCTGTGGGCGAGGAATCAATCATTGAGCTTCACGGGGTAGACAACTACGTGGGGCGCGGAGCGCACAAGCTCCTAGCAGCCCTCGATCACTGGGATATCAGTGTCGAGGGTGCGACGGTCTTAGACCTCGGTGCCTCAACCGGAGGCTTCACACAGGTCCTTCTCGAGCGGGGCACGACACGAGTTGTCGCCCTGGATGTGGGCCACGGGCAAATGCACCCGAGCCTGATAGCGGATGAGAGAGTGACCCTCTGCGAGGGGGTCAATGTTCGCTATCTCGATCAGCAGTGGTGGAACACTCTCGGTGTGGAGGTTATGGACTGGGTCGTGGCGGATCTCAGTTTCATCTCGCTGACCCATGTCTTTGCGCCTGTGACTGGCGTGGTGGGTGACGCATCCTGGATTGCTTTGGTGAAGCCACAGTTCGAGGTGGGCAGAACCGGGGTAACTGAGGGAATCGCGACGGACCCTGCCGGCCACGCTTCCGCTATTGCCGCAGTGGTGGCTTCCGCGGAGGCCAGTGGGCTTCACTTAGCAGGTGTCATGGCCTCGCCAATCACCGGTGAAGCCGGTAACCGGGAGTACCTGTGTTGGTTTACACCCACGCGTGGGCGGAATCAGACACAATGGTCTGAGCACATCCACAACGTGACCCATTCCTGAGCGAGGAGACGGCATGACGACCCGGCACATGCTTGTTGTTGCGCACACTGCTCGCCAGGACGCCCTCGCCGCCGCTGTTGCTGTGTGTGAGCAGTTGCGAGCCGCCGGTGCCAATCCCGTGGTCGCGCCAGTGCAAGAAGAAGATTTTCGCAAAGCCGGGGCCGGCGATTGTGCGGTTCTTGGCACAGGCGTATCTCTGGATGATCTCGAGCTCACTATCGTGCTGGGTGGCGATGGAACCATCCTTGGCGCTGTCGAATTGACCCGCGGATGTTCCGCGCCCATCCTTGGAATCAACCATGGTCACGTGGGCTTCCTCGCCGAGAGCGAGCGCGACGACCTAGCCTGGACTGTCTCCCAGGCGCTGGCTGGTGAGTATGACGTTGACGAGCGGTTGGTGTTGGATGTTTCGGTCTCCGACGCCTCTGGCGAGATCTACACGACCTTCGCCGTTAACGAAGCGGCCATTGAGAAGGCATCGAGGGCTCGCATGATTGAAGTGGCACTCGAAGTCGACGGGCGGCCAATCTCCGCTTTTGGCGCCGATGGTGTCGTGATGGCCACGCCCACCGGTTCGACCGCGTACTCGTTCTCTGCGGGCGGGCCGGTCGTGTGGCCAGAGGTCGATGCCCTGCTGATGGTCCCCCTGTCAGCTCATGCACTTTTCGCGAGGCCTTTGGTCGTTGGCCCCCACTCGGTGTTGGCGGTTGAACTCTTGGACCGCTCAGGAGCTACGGCGGTTCTGTGGTGTGATGGTCGCCGAGGCATTGATATTGAGCCGGGCTCCCGTATTGTTGCGAGACGCAGCGAGCACCCCTTGCGTCTAGCCCGCCTGCACCCCGGTCCCTTCACCGACCGACTGGTAAAGAAGTTTGGCCTTCCCGTCACCGGCTGGCGCGGACCTGGAAAAGGATAACCTCCCGTGATTTCTGACATCACCATCACTAACCTTGGGGTCATCAGCGAGGCACGGCTACCCTTGGGTCCGGGACTCACCGTTGTCACCGGTGAAACCGGAGCTGGAAAGACCATGGTGGTGACCGCGTTGGGCCTGCTTCTCGGAAACCGAGCAGATTCTGCCAGGGTGCGCCAAGGGAGCGCTGCCACGTGGGTCGAGGGTCGATTCACCATCAAGGCCGACTCGCCGGTTCGAGATCGCGTGAGCGATATTGGCGCAGCCCTGGATGACGACGAGTTGATTGTTGCCAGAGAGGTTCTCTCCGAAGGTCGCTCCCGAGCCGTCATTGGTGGCCGGAACGCCCCTATCTCGACGCTCTCTGACATCGCCGAGCACTTGGTAGTTATCCACGGTCAGAGCGACCAAATTCGACTCAAGTCCGAGTCTGCCCAGCGCGAAGCGCTGGATAGATTTGCCGGGGCACCCTTGCTGGAGCTCTCTGGTCGTTACCGAGACGCCTATGAGAAGTATCGTGAACTGGCACAGCAACTTGATGTTCTCCAAGCAGAGTCTCACGCGCGAGCGGCGGAGGCCGCCTCCTTGAGGGAGGCGCTCACCGACATTGAGTCGGTGAAGCCAGAACCTGGTGAAGACGTGAGGCTTGCCGAGGCCATCGCTCGCCTGACCAATACAGAAGATCTGAGGGCAGCCGCCCTCCATGCGAAGAACGCTCTAGCGTCTGATTCTTCGGCGGTTGAGGTCCGTGACGCTGAGGGTCTCATTGACGAAGCCTTGAAGGCATTGGAGCGAGTGGTCAGTGTTGATGCAACCCTCGAGCCCATCCGCCAGACCCTCGCTGAGGCCAGTTACCAAGTGGCTGAGGTTTCCACCTCGCTTGCTGGATATCTTGCCGGGCTTGAAGGCGATGGTGGGCTTAGCTTGGAGGCGAGCCACGAGAGGCTCGCTAGCCTCAACCAGCTCCTTCGGCGCTACGGGCCAACCCTCGATGATGTATTGGAGCTGGAGCGGATCGGTTCCGAGCGATTAATGGAACTCGACCGCGATGGCGACACCCTTGAGGTCTTGAGTGCCCAGGCGGAAGGGGCGCTTTCGCTGGCTCACCAGCTTGCTGATGAGCTCTCCGCTCTTCGACACGGCGCCGCGGAGACACTCGGCTCCTCCGTCACCGCAGAGCTCGCGGCGTTGGCGATGGCCAACGCGAGTTTCCACGTGAGGGTCACACCTACGGACACCCTCGGGGTTCATGGCCGGGACCACGTTGCGCTGCTCTTGGCCGCCCACCCCGGTGCTGACCCGCTGTCGCTTGGCAAGGGGGCCTCGGGAGGGGAGCTCTCCCGCGTGATGTTGGCCCTCGAGGTCGTCATTGCCGGATCGGACCCCGTGCCAACGTTTGTCTTTGATGAGGTTGATGCAGGCGTTGGCGGTGCCAGCGCACTCGAGATCGGCCGCAGGCTCGATGTATTGGCTCAGACTTCTCAGGTGATTGTGGTGACGCACCTTGCTCAGGTCGCAGCGTTTGCCAATAACCACCTGCGCGTTGTGAAAGACACCGATGGCCAAGTGACCACCTCGAGTGTTCAAGTTTTGGCCGGAGAGGAACGGGTTACCGAGCTGGCGCGAATGTTGGGGGGCATGGCTGACTCGCAGACCGCGCTCTCCCACGCCAGAGAGTTAATTGAGAAGACTCATTCGGTGAGTCGTCGCTAAGGAGTCGCTTAACCGGTTACTGTTGAATTCCGTGGCGGACCCCAAGAAAACATCTCACCCGGGAATCACTAAACACATCTTTGTGACCGGTGGGGTCGTGTCCTCTCTGGGTAAGGGCCTAACCGCCGCCTCACTGGGCAACCTGCTTGCCGGCCGCGGATTGCGGGTTGTCATGCAGAAACTGGATCCTTATCTGAACGTGGATCCCGGCACCATGAACCCGTTCCAGCATGGTGAAGTGTTCGTCACCGATGATGGCGCCGAGACCGATCTGGACATTGGGCACTACGAACGCTTTCTCGATATCAACCTGTCTCAGGCCGCCAACGTGACAACCGGCCAGATATACCAGGAGGTGATTGGCAAGGAACGCCGTGGCGAATACCTGGGTGACACTGTCCAGGTAATTCCCCATATCACCGATGAGATTAAGCGGCGGATGCGCCTCCAGGCGAACGAAGAGCCAAGACCCGATGTCATCATCACCGAAATTGGCGGCACCGTCGGTGATATTGAAAGCCAACCCTTTATTGAGGCAGCCCGCCAGGTTCGCCACGAACTCGGGCGCGAGAACGTGTTTTTCGTCCATGTCTCGTTGGTGCCCTTCATGGGGGCGTCCGGGGAGCAGAAAACAAAGCCCACCCAGCACTCGGTCGCCGCACTGCGCTCCATCGGTATTCAGCCGGATGCCCTGGTGCTGCGCAGTGATCGTCCCGTCGAGAGCGCCAACCGCAGGAAAATCGCCCTCATGTGTGACGTCGATGAGGCCGCCGTGGTGAACGCGGTCGATGTGCCGAGCATTTACGACATCCCCTCGCTGCTCCACAGCCAAGATCTTGATGACTACATCATTGACACCCTCGGCCTCGTCGCCGGGGAGATGGTGTGGGATGGATGGAAAGACCTGCTCGATGCCGTGCACCATCCCAAACACACGGTGACCATTGCCATTGTCGGCAAGTACATCGATTTGCCCGATGCCTATCTCTCCGTCATTGAAGCAATTCGCTCGGGAGGGTTTGCTCATCAGACCAAAGTTGAACTGCGGTGGGTGCCAAGCGACGAGTGCGAGACAATCGAGGGCGCCAAGAAAGCGCTCGCCGACGTGGACGGCATATGTGTCCCCGGTGGCTTTGGAATTCGCGGTATCGAGGGCAAGGTGGGGGCCCTGCACTATGCGCGCGAGAACGCCATCCCCACGCTTGGCCTGTGCCTCGGGTTGCAGTGCATGGTGATTGAATACGCCCGTAACGTCGCAGGTTTGGCAGGCGCGTCGAGCACGGAGTTCGACCCGGAAGCACCACACCCCGTCATCGCGACCATGGCCGAGCAGGTCGATATTCTCTCCGGTAGGGGCGATATGGGCGGAACAATGCGGTTGGGGCTCTATGACGCGGTCCTTACCGAAGGCTCCCTGGTTCGGGAGCTCTATGGTCAGCCCACCGCCCAGGAGCGACACCGTCATCGCTACGAGGTCAACAATGCCTATCGCCAGCAGATTGCAGACGCTGGCCTGGTGTTTTCTGGCACAAGCCCCGATGGCTCACTCGTGGAATTCGTGGAACTCCCGAAGGCTCTGCATCCTTTCTATGTGGCCACCCAGGCTCACCCCGAGCTTCGATCAAGGCCCAATCGCGCTCACCCGTTGTTTGCGGGCCTCGTGGGGGCCGCTCTCGAGCGCCACGAAGCGTCAGCTCTGTTCCCGGTTTCCGATCAGGAGAACTAACCATGGGGGTGTTTCTCCCCAAGGACGAGCCTCGCCACGTCGAGGCACTGAGTCGAGAGACAGTGTTTGACGGCGCTATGTGGGATGTCGTCCGGGAAACCTTCGACTACAACGGCACCGTTTTGCGACGTGACTTTGTTGACCACACGGGCGCAGTGGGCGTTGTGGCCATTAGCGACGTCGGCGATGTGATGATGATTCGCCAGTATCGCCACGCAATTCGCTCGCTGAATTGGGAAATTCCAGCGGGTCTCCTCGATATTCCTGGTGAAGACCCTCTGGAGTGCGCCAAGCGAGAATTGGCCGAGGAAGCCGACCTGGAGGCGGATCACTGGGACCACCTGATGACTCTCAACACCACTCCTGGCGGTTCGAACGAGTTCATTCAGATTTATGTTGCCACTGGTCTTCGCCCTCTGGCCCACGATTACGTTCGAGAGGGCGAAGAGGCAGATTTAGAAAAACGATTTATTCCCCTGGCTGATGTGGTGAGCGCGATTATGCAGGGGAATATCAGGAATCAGATAGCTGTGACCGCTGTCCTTGCCGCCTATGTCCAACAACGCCAGCTCTAGTTCTCCGCGCTCGGAGCTCGAGCGAGAGCTCGAGCGCTATATCCGTTATGTGACTCTCGAGCGCGGCCGCTCACCCCACACCGTGAGTGCTTACCGAAGCGACCTAGGCCACTATCTTGCCTGGCTCGCGGCACGGGATCTGGGTCGCTCAGGTGCGCCTGGCGCAGAGCACGTTCGTGACTATGTGGCGGGTTTAGCCGGCGCTCGCACGACTGTGGCAAGGAAGCTCTCCAGCATCAAGAACTTTCACCGGTTCCTGCTCGATGAGGGTGTGGTCCCCGATGATGTGACGCGGGAGCTCCACGCGCCAAAGCTTCCTGGGCGCCTGCCGAAAGCATTGAGCGTGGCGCAGGTGCAGGACCTGCTCGATGCCATTGTCGGCGATGACCCGCTAGCGCTGCGTGATCGGGCCCTCCTGGAGCTGCTCTATGCGACAGGCGCGCGCGTCTCGGAGGTGATGCAGATGAGCCTTGATGACCTTGTTGATGACCAGGGCCGAACCGCTGAGATGGTCCGTGTGACGGGAAAGGGCCGCAAACAGCGCATTGTTCCCGTGGGTAGCTATGCCCGAGCGGCGCTTGATAGCTACGTGACTCGTGCGAGGCCTGCACTGATCAAGAACGCAAAGAAATCCACGCCGGTCGTGTTTTTGGGCGCCAGGGGCGCTCCACTCTCGCGCCAAAACGCGTGGCTAATTATCCACGACGCTGCCAAGCGGGCGCAGCTCGAGGGTCTTGTGTCCCCTCACACCCTTCGGCACTCTTTTGCCACTCATGTCCTGAGCGGGGGAGCAGATATTCGGGTTGTTCAAGAGCTTCTGGGTCACGCATCGGTCTCGACCACCCAGATTTACACGAAAGTCACCATTGATACCCTCCGCGATGTCTATCTGGGGGCACATCCGCGTGCCAGGTAAAGCGGAGCGATAGACTCACGTTATGCCGAAAGTCGCGTCCCAGATAGGCCCCACCGGCCGTCCGCTGTGTGATTTTCCTGAGCCAGCAGCGCTAAAATCTCACGGACCTGCGCGGATTATTGCCCTGTGTAACCAAAAGGGTGGTGTCGGCAAGACCACCACCGCAATTAGCCTCGGCGGCGCCCTAGCGGAATACGGCCGCACCGTTTTGTTGGTGGACTTTGACCCCCAGGGTGCTCTCTCTGCTGGCTTTGGGGTCAACACCCACGATGCTGTCACCATTTACGATCTTCTCATTGGCCGTGAAACAGATGTCCGCAAGGCCATCCAGCCGACGAAGACTAAGGGGGTCTATGTGATCCCCGCGAACATCGACCTCTCGGCTGCCGAGGTACACCTGGTGAGCGAGGTGGCGCGTGAGCACATCTTGGCCAGAGTACTGAAGCCGGTGTTGGATGACTACGACGTGGTCTTGATTGACTGTCAACCCTCGCTGGGTTTGCTTACCGTCAACGCGCTTAGCGCTGCACACGGGGTTCTCATCCCGCTGGAGACCGAGTACTTTGCGCTTCGTGGAGTTGCCCTCTTGATTGACACCATCGAGAAGGTTCGTGACCGTCTCAACCCTGCAATCCGCGTGGATGGCATTGTCGCCACCATGCATGACCCGAGGACGCTCCACTCGCAAGAGGTCATGGACCGGGTTGTCGAGGAATTTGGTGACATCGTGCTGCACACGGCAATCGGTCGAACCGTCAAGTTCCCGGACGCGTCGGTGGCCGCGGTCCCCATCACCGAATTTGCCCCGACTCACGCTGGTGCCCAGACATACCGCCAGTTGGCTAGAGAGCTCATTGCCCGTGGCGCGATCTCTTAAGGGAAACGTTCTCGACGAGCTGAAAGCCGAGGGCGAGCAGTCGTTTCGAGTCCGACTCGATAACTTTGATGGCCCTTTTGATCTTCTCCTGAGCCTGATTGGCAAGAGAGAACTCGATATCACCGAGGTTGCGCTCAGTGTCGTCACGGATGACTTCCTGACCTATATCAAAGACCTGGAGGGAGTCGCGGAACTCGATGCGGCCAGTGAGTTTCTGGTGGTGGCGGCAACCCTGCTGGATATGAAGATTGTGGGACTGTTGCCCCAGGGTGAATTCGTTGACGCCGAAGATGTGGCCCTCTTGGAAGCCAGAGACCTGCTTTTTGCTCGACTGTTGCAGTATCGCGCTTTCAAGGAAGTGTCCGTGTGGGTCGCGGAACGTCTCGAGCGCGAAAGTCATCGTCACGCTCGAAGCGTTGCCCTCGACGAAAAATTCGTCGCCGCCGCTCCCGAGCTTGAGTGGACCCTCGGCCTGCACGATTTCCAGATGCTCGCGCTCCTTGCACTGGCACCCAAAGAGATTCCCCTGGTCAACCTTGATCACCTTCATGCTCCGCTGGTCAGCATTCGCGAACAGGCGGCCCATGTCATTGCCATGCTCAAAGGCCACGGACCCGTGAGTTTCCGTTCGTTGATTGCTGGCGTTGCCGAGCGCGGCGTGATTGTCGCTAGATTCTTGGCAGTACTCGAGCTGTATCGGGAGTCTGCCATCACCTTCCAGCAGGTGGAGCCCCTTGGCGAGCTAACACTGCAGTGGAGCGCCCAAGATTTCAGTGAAGAACACCTCGCTAACTTGGGTGATGAATGGGGCGGCGAGGAGAGAAGCAATGCCTAAAGAAAAAACAGAGACCCCGGTGACCACCGCGGAAACTCTTGAGCGTGAGTTGGAGGCAATCCTGATGGTTGCAGACCAGCCTCAGAGCATTCTTGAGCTCTCCAGCGCGCTCGAGGTGCCCGTCGCGCAGGTGAAGGCTGCCATTCAGAGTCTTGTCGCTGACTTCAACGGTGAGGCAGCAGGCCCCGAGCGCGGATTTGAACTGCGTGAAGTGGGTGGGGGTTGGCGGATGTATGTTCGAGAGCGTTACGACGCCGTTGTTTCGCGGGTTATCCACGAGCAGACGCCGGCAAAGCTCTCACCGGCTGCCCTGGAAACGCTTGCGGTTATTGCGTATAAGCAGCCGGTTACCAGGGGCCAGGTGTCCTCGATTCGCGCGGTGAACGTGGATAGCGTCATTCGCACACTGGTGAACCGCGGGCTCGTGCGAGAATCACACACCGACCCCGAGACCGGAGCAATCTTCTATGTGACGACCGATCTCCTTCTGGGAGAGCTCGGGATTGAGTCACTGGAGGCGCTCCCGCCGTTGTCACCACTGCTCGACGACGGCGCTGATGGCTTTGACGATGTCGACTGACCACGACGACACCGACAAGGAACGCCTCCAAAAGGTTCTCTCCAGGGCCGGGGTTGCCTCCAGGCGCCGGGTCGAACAACTTATGCAGCAGGGTCGCATCACCGTCAACGGTGTGGTGGCGGACGAACTGGGCATGCGCATCAACCCAGCAAAGGACATCGTCGCAGTCAATGGCTCCGTGGTATCTCTCGACACTGAGCTTCGCTACATCATGTTGCACAAGCCCTCTGGCGTTGTCTCGAGCCTGGCGGACGAGCAGGGGCGACCTGATCTTCAGACCTACATAGCCCAGATCGGCGAGCGGGTGTTCAATGTCGGCAGGCTCGATGCCGACACCACGGGCTTATTGCTGATGACCAATGATGGCGAGGCGGCCCATCGCCTGGCCCACCCCTCCTTTAACGTCGACAAGGTCTATGTGGCAACGGTGCAGGGCGAAGTCACACCTCAGGCCCTTGTGGCCTTAACGAGTGGTGTTGAACTCGATGACGGGTTAGCCCGGGCGGACCGCGCCAAATTGGTCGGTGCGCCGCGGAATGGGAAAAGCATTGTCGAGTTGGTTCTGCATTCTGGGAAAAATCGGATTGTGCGGCGAATGTTGGCAGAAATCGGCCATCCAGTGCTCGATCTTCACCGCAGAAGCTTTGGCCCGCTGCATCTGGGCGGCCTCAAACCTGGCCACTGGCGGGACCTCAGTAGGCTGGAGGTGTCCAGTGTGTTGACCCTGGCACATCAGGACACATCTTCCACCGAGGAGCACTCGCATGACCACGATGACTAACGCACCCTTCGGGCGCGTTCACATCATTGGTGCGGGCCTGCTCGGTGCCAGTATTGGACTTGCCCTGCGAGATCAGGACGTGGTGGTGACCCTTGCCGACGCGTCACCCTCGGCGGTGGCTCTGGCCAGCGACTACGGCGCTGGTGTTTCCCTCGCACCGGGTGCCCCAGCGCCAGATTTGGTTGTCGTTGCCGTGCCGCCTGACGTGGCGATGGAGGTGACCGGGAGCGCTCTTGAGCAGTTTCCTGCAGCCACAGTCATTGATGTCACCAGCGTCAAAGCGGGCATTTACGAGGGGTTGACCCAGACCGGTGCCGACACAACCCGCTTTGTGGGCACTCATCCGATGGCCGGCCGTGAGCGCGGGGGAGCTGTGTCCGCACGGAGCGACCTTTTCACTGCCAGGCCCTGGGTGATCTGTGAGGGAGAAGCGGGTCGCCTTTCCCAGGTCGAATCTTTCATTAGAAGCCTGGGCGCAACGCCGATCAGGATGTCTGCCAACGAGCACGATCGGGCCGTGGCGTTGATGTCCCACACACCCCAATTGCTTTCGTCAGTGATGGCAGCACGGTTGTCCGACGCGTCACCGGTTGCACTGTCTCTTGCCGGTGGGGGAATTCGGGATGTCACGCGCATTGCAGCGAGTGACCCTGCTTTGTGGATTCAAATTGTCCAGGCCAACGCCGAAGCCATCAGTGAATACCTCCAGGGCGTCAAAGCCGACGTTGACCGCCTTCTCGGGGCGTTAGGCGACTTGGGGGCAGCTGGTTCCCGAAGCACCATTGCGGAGTTGCTCCAGGCCGGCAACGCTGGTGTCTCCCAATTGCCAGGCAAGCACGGGGTGTCCACCACGTTTGCCTCGCTGATTGTGGTGATTGATGACACGCCCGGACAGCTAGCGAAGCTTCTC
>Ga0079299_1000244_pt1 | contig 13372 bp, 10 predicted proteins | sample Wag4_2014_7_11_2_FD_76334 | JGI IMG/M metagenome (GOLD analysis project Ga0079299, IMG submission 76334) | Lake water microbial communities from Ohio, USA - Utica-2 Time Series LW 2014_7_11 | ecosystem: Environmental > Aquatic > Freshwater > Lake | place: USA: Ohio | collected 2014-07-11
GGGCCCCAGTGCCTGAGCAGCAGCTGGGTGAACCTGGAGCTGGCCACCGGTTTCGGGGACACCTATGTGGATTGTGGCGTGGAGGCGGACCTCTCCGCTGGCGACGATCCAGCCTTCCAGCGCTCCAACAGCTTTGATGTGGAGGCCGTGTTCCGCGCTCTCCGCCAGCTGGCGGCGGCCTGAGCGCTCAGGCCAGCAGCCGGGGCAGCAGGCCCTGCAGCCGCCGGCTCGCTGAGGCAGCACGGGCCACCAGCCCCTCCAGCAGTTCCAGCCGTTGGATCAGGGCCTCGCGATCCTGGTCGGCTGCAGAGAGGCTGAGGCTCAGGTCATCGCAGCGGCGGCCAAGCTGCTGCTGCTGTTGATCAGCGGCGGTGCGGCAGTCCTGCAGCTCCTGTCGCAGTGAGGCCACCGTCGCTTCGTGCTCAATCAGCTGCTCGCGCAGGCTCTGCAGCCTGTCGTTCTCCGATTGCAGGGCAGCGAGGCGCTCGCCGGCTTCCAGCAGGTCGCTGAGATCGTGCTGCAGCTGTTGCTGCTCCTGCCAGGTCTCCAGTGCTGCTGAACCGTCCCAGGCCTGGGTCAGACGCTCCAGGCAGTGGTCGTCGGGGGGGCGGCCATCGAGGGCGGCGGCCCGGGGGTGATGCTCCAGCTGGCGGTAGGCCTCCAGCCAGCCAGGGTGCTGGCCGATCAGCTCCCGGGCCAGCACGCCGGCCAGCGATGGCACCGGCAGGAAGCGCGGCTGACATGCCGCCGGTGGGGCCGCGGCCTCGGGATCAACGCACCAGGCCACCAGGGCGGACGCCGACACACAGCTGCCGTTGACCAGCCGCCAGGGGCGTCCGTTCCGCTCCAGCTGCTCCAGATGAGCCAGTTGGGGAAACAGTTGCGCTGCAGACGGTGGGGGGCTGCCATCCCACGGGCGCAGGCATGTCAGCCAGCTGAGCGGATCGGGATAGACCACCAGCAGCGGCACATGGCTGGTCGGATCCGGTTCGGGCAGCAGCACCGGCTCCAGCCGGGCGGCGCAGAGGTCCTGCAGCAGCTGCGGGATCGGCTGGAGCGGAGCCCAGAGCTCCACGGGGATCGAGGCGGTGGTCACGGCAGCAGCAGGGATGGACAGGCCTCAGGGCCAGGGGTTCAGCAGGGCCAGCGGTGACTCCAGCCCGGCGAGCTCCGCCCCGTAGGCGAGGCAGCGCCGCAGCACCGCATCGTTCCCCCCATGTTTGTTCACCGACAGGTAGAGAGTGGGGGTGTGGTGGCGGCGGCCCGTGGCCCGGCCGACGGGCCGGCCCTGGCCATCCAGTTCCGGAAACTGCAGGGCCAGGGTGTCGTGGAGCAGCACGGCCGGGGTGGCCGTGAGCAGGGTGTGCACCTTGAACCACAGATCATCGGCGTGGCCCGCGATCCGCAGGGCTGTGGTCAGGTCCATCACCCGGCTGTCCAGCTGGCTGAGGCGATAGCAGATGCCGTCCTTGCCGGTGGGCACGGTGAGCAGACTGGGCTCGCGCAGCTCGGCACCGGCCACCTGCCAGCTCCGGTAGGGCAGGATCGCGCCATCGGCCAGGGCCATGCGCCTGCCCCGGAAGGCCACCACGCCATCGTGGTGCGCCTGGGCGGCGAGCAGCCGCACCAGCCAGTCGTGGGGGTAGAGGGTGTCATCGTCGGCGGTGATCAGCCAGGGGTCGCAGGCGCGCTGCTCGGCGCTGAGCCCCTCGATCAGCGGCAGCAGCTTGCGGTAAGGGCCGGTGTTGGCCACCCAGCGCAGGGTGAAGCGCAGCCCCGGCCTGAGTCGGGCGCGCAGCAGGCGTCGCTTCAGGCCGGGCGGCAGGCTCGGGAAGCCCCGGTCGAGCAGGTAGGGCTCTTTCGAGAGAAACAATTGCAGTTCCACCGGTCGGCCATCGGCAGGCAGCTTCTGTGCCAGCAGGCTGTCGAGGGTGCGCTCCAGCGCCCGCTCCCGACCCCGGATCGATGTGAGCCCGATCAGCACCGGTGGCAGGCTGCTCATACCAGCCACTGGCGATCGATCAGTTCGCGCCATTGCTGCAGGCCAAGGCTGCAGCCGTACTCGAATCCGGATGAAACGGTGCCGGCCGAACCACGCATCAGGTAGAGCGGCGCTGCAAGCTGTGCCAGGTTGGCGGCACCGAAACGGCGGCGCAGCCGTTCACGGAATTCCACATCACCGCGGGAGCGCACCGGATAGAAGCCGCCGAGCGCCAGGGCCGTGGCGCGGCGCAGCATCAGGGTGGCGATGCCATCGCCGATGAAGGCGCCCGCGGGGCCGTCGGGCTGGGGCAGACCCGTCGCCTCGGCCAGGCGCAGGTGGCCGCAGTAGACCGCCACCGCCCCGCTCGTCAGTGCCTGCCACTGACGGGCCAGTCGCAGGGGGTGGGAGAGGTCGTCATCGTCCTGGATGGCCAGCACCTCAGTCGTCATCAGCTCAAGTCCGAGGTTTCGGCAGGCGTACTGGCCCCGATTGCAGTCCTCCCGGTGCAGGCGAATCGGCAGCTCGGGCAGGGCCCTGGCCAGTTCGGCCAGCAGCTGCTGCAGCGCCGCAGCAGCCTCCGGCGGAGATCCGTCATCGATCAGCAGCACCTCCTGGGGCGGCGCACTCTGCAGGGCCAGCGCCTGCAGCGCGCAGCGCAGCAGATCGAGGCGGGGCGCGTGGGTGGTGATCAGCACCGTCACCGGCAGGGTGAGTGGGTCCGGCCGGGCCTCGCTGTGCTGCCAGGTTTCGGTCTGCCAGCTGCGGAGGATGGCCTCAAAGCTGTCGGCAATGCCAACGCCGTTCAGGTGAGGCGGCACCAGCGCCGGCACCCCGCGGGCCTCCGCCAGCAGCCGCAGCAGGGCCAGGCTGCGGCTGGGGAGCCCGGCTGCAGCGGCCTGCACGATCGCCTGTTCATCGTCGCCGTCGAGCAGGCGCAGCAGTGCCGGCTTGGCTGTGCTGTTGGCGCTGCGCAGCAGCGGGCCGCGCTCTTCGCCGCAGGTGCCCAGCCGCAGCAGCAAGGTGAGCTGGCTGGCCAGCAGTTCCGCCTGGAGCGGAGGGGTGGCGGGGATCTGGGCCCGGCCGTGCAACAGGGTGAGGGAGGCCAGCAGGGGGGAGCCCTCGCGCAGCCAGGCGGGATCCAGCTCGAAGCGCCGCAGATCCTGGAGCAGGTTCATCAGCAGCTCCCGCTGCCACCAGATCCGCGGCAGGCAGCGCTCGAACAGCGCCACCAGCGCCTTGCGCATGGTGCTGTCGGTTTCAGCCAGCTGATCGCTGGTCAGCAGCAGCACGGCCTTGATCCAGACCAGACAGCCAGAGGGCGGCAGCAGGATCGGCAGCCGGTAGCAGCTCTGGGGATCCAGCCGCAGCACCAGCTGCCGCAGGAGATCCAGGTTGCGCTGTCCGCTGCGCACGATGTCCTGCAGGTCCTGTTGCCCGGTGCGTTTGGCAGCCAGGTCGCCGCTCGCCTGGGCCGCAGCGATGCACCGCACCAGGCCATCGATGCAGCCGGCCAGGTCCAGCAGCAGGTCGCTGGCCTCCGCCCCGCTCGTTTGCAGCAGCCGCATCAGCGACAGGCCGCGCCGGGCTGGATCGCTGCAGCGCCGGGCGGCCGCGATGCCGGCGGCGCGCAGCCGTGAGCTGCAGGCCAGCCAGGCCGGATCCCGGCTGTTCAGCCCCCCCACCAGAGCCTCGAGCAGGCGTCCGCAGGTCAGGCTGTGCTCGGGATCCGGATCGGAGACACCCGTCACCAGCAGCGGTTCGAGCACGGCCAGGAAGGCGGGGGCCTGATCGGAGGGCAACAGATGCAGCAGGGCCACCAGCCTGTGCCCCAGCTCCTCGGGCGCGCCGGCGGCAGCGTCGATCCAGGCCCGCAGCGGCCAGGCTTCGAAGCACGTCGGCCGGGGTTCCACCGCGGCCAGCAGGCGCCAGCTCAGACGCCGCTTCTGGAGCTGGCGCAGGGCTTCGGCGGGGTCGATCTCCCCATCGGAGAGGCCGGTCTCGACGTCCGCTTCCAGCCACTGGGCCAGAGGCGAGGCGGGCAGCTGGGCGTCTGCTGCCGCGACGCTGGTGCGCGGTATGGGCTGCGGCATGCCCCGAACGGTGTCGCCATCCCGGCAGAACCGCTCCGCAGCCGGGTTGCCGGCCGCCCATGCCAGCGGCAGCAGTAGCACCAGGGGATCCGCCGGCAGGCTGGCCGCCGGGTCGAGCTGCAGCCAGGCCTGATCTGCGATCTCTCCGTTGAGCCGCAGCAGGGTGGCCCGATGGGCGCCGCGCTCAAACCCGTACCCGGCAACCCCGGCGAGGGCGTAGCGACCCCGTACCAGGCGACGCAGGTTGAGCTCGGCGTGGATCGCCGCTGCGGTGACCTCCCCCACCCATCGGTTCCGGGTGCAGAGAGGATACGGCGGCAACCGGCAGTTCTCGATGCGGCACCTTGATGTGCTGATCGCCGCCCCTTCCGATCCCGCCGGCCTGCCGGCCTGGGGTGACTATCACTTCGCCCGGGGGCTGCAGGCCGCACTGCAGCGGGCCGGAGTGCGCTCGCGGTTGCTGTTTCGCGACACCTACGAGGCGGCACCACCGCCAGCTGGGGGGGGCGATCTGCTGGTGATCCGCGGCAAATTCGCCCCTGCCCTCAGCTGGCTGGAGCGGGCCGGCTATGGGACTCGCCTGTTGTGGCAGATCAGCTGGCCCCTCGATCCCACGCCTGAGGAGTGGCAGAGCTACGACCGGATCGCGGTGGCCAGCCCCCAGGACCTGCCCCGCATCGCCAGGTTGAGCGGCCGACCCTGTCTGCTCCTGCTGCAGGCCACGGCCTTCGCTCCCCATCGCCAGCAGCAGCCTGACCTCTCAGGTCAGCTGTTGTTCGTCGGCAGCACCAGGGGCCAGGTGCGGCCGATCGTGGCGGACTTTGCGGCGGCGGCACTGCCGCTGCAGTTGATCGGGCAGGGCTGGGAGAGCGTTGGGCTGAGGCCGGTTGCCCCAGGGATTCCCAATGCCTGCCTGCCTGCGCTCTACAGCGGTGCGCTCGCCGTGCTCAACGACCATCACAGCGCCATGGCGGCCTACGGCTATCTGAACAACCGCTGCTTCGATGTGCTGGCCTGCGGTGTGCCGCTGATCACCGATGTGGCGCCTGGCTGTCCGGCAGAGCTGGCCGCCGCGGTGATCTGCCATCGGCCCGGCACCGATACCCCCCAGCGCAGTCTGGAGCGGGCCCTCGCCCTGCAGGAGCAGCGGCAGCTGCTGATGGCGGTGGCACGCCAGACCCGGCGCCATCACAGCTTTGAGGCGCGGGTGTCCCAGCTGCTGGCCGCAGCTGGGACCGATGCGGGGACGCCATGAAGACCCCAGACCGTTCGTCCGCCATGCCGGAGCGTGCCCATTTGTGGATGCGCCGGGGTGCCGATTGCGGCAAGGCCGGCCACTGGACAGCCGCGATCGCAGCACTTGGGCAGGGTCTGTGGGACGAGCCGCAGCTGGGGGTGCATTTCGCGGCCGCCCTGGAACGGGCCCGGCTGCAGCACCGGCGGCACCGCTGCGCTGCCCTCAGCCAGGGACAGACAGCCCTCGCCGTTCTGGTGGTGCAGACCGGCTCGGACCCGGCCTCCCTGGCTCGGGCAGAGGCCAGGAGTCAGATCCACGCCCGGCTGGGCCATGGGGTGGAGTCGCTGGATCTGGTGCCGCCAGAGGCTGGAGCGGTGCTGGCGAGCCTGTGGCAGCGCTGCCTGAAACGGCCCGCCGATCTTGTGCATCTCTGTGAGCCGACTCTGCCGGCGGTGGTGGCCGGGCTGTTGTGCAAGCTCTTCTGGGGGGCCTGCGTGGTCGTCACCCTGGACGACCGGGACCCGGCCTCGGGCCTGCCGCGCGCCTCGATCAGCCTGGACACGCTCAAGCGCATCTGGGGCGGGCTGCCATCACCCCTCGATCTTCGCGATGCCGCCTGGGCCGGACTGGCGCTCCAGCTCTGCCAGCAGTTTGATGCGGTGCTCACTCCCGATCCAACCGTGCAGCGGCGTCAGGGCGGCACCCTGATTGACGATCCAGGCGATGGGCCGGTGTTGGCGCAGATCTGCCGGCAGCTGGGTGAAGGCCTGGCTACCGCTTGCGGAGATGGTGCCTGCCAGCCGCTGCCGCTGGCAGGCGCGCAGCTGGCTCTGCTGGAAAGCCTGGCACCGGCCCAGGCCAGTCCGTTGCTGGCCCATCGCTTTCAAGGCTGGAATCAACGGTTGCTGGGCCGGGCCCTGCAGCAGGGGCTGCCCAGGCAACGGCAGCTCAGCACCATCGTCATCCCGGTCTACGGCGATCCGGCCGAACTGGATCGCTGCCTGGCCGGGGTTCGCGCGGCCGCGGTGCGGAGCCCCTGGCAGGTGATGGCGGTGATGAATGACGCCACCCCGGCCACACGTCAGGTGTTGGCCCGGCATCAGACGGAGGACTGCAGGATTCAGGCGGTGTGGCCCGGGGAAAACACCCAGTTCGCCTTGGGTTGCAATCTGGGTGCCATGGCCGGTCGGGGTGAGCTGATCGTGCTGCTCAACAACGACTGTCGGGTGGCGGATGGCTGGCTGGACGCCCTGGTGGAGCCGCTGCGGCAGCCAGCGGTCGCAGCTGTGCAACCTCGACTGGTGAAGCCGGATGGACGGGTGCAGAGCCTGGGGGTGGTGTTTTCCGGTGAGCAGACTCTCGGCTATCCGTTGTATGCCGGCCTGGCTTCGGCATGGGACTGCACCCGACGCCAGCACCGGCTGCAGGCATTGACCGGAGCGTGCCTGGCCTTCCGCTTCGCCGATCTGTTGCGGGTGGGCGGTCTGGATTGCCAGTTCATCAACAGCCAGGAAGATGTGGATCTGTGCCTGAGGCTGCTGCAGCTTCCGGAGCGTGAGTATTGCCTATCCACAGCGGCCACAACCGTGGTGCACGCCGAGGCCAGGGCCCCCGGACGTTTCGGCCACAGTCGCTGGAGCCGCCACCATTTCGTGCAGCGTTGGCAGGGGCGGATTCAGCCGGATGACCGCACCGTTTATCAGGCTGATGGTGTGCTCTACAAAGGGCACCGACCGGACGCGGAGCCCTTTGAACGTGAGGGAATCGGTGCTGGTCGGGCAATTCTGATGATGCCTTCGCCGGAGCCTGATTTCGGTCAAGATCAGAACAGGGTCGACCGGGTGGGGAAGTAGCGCTGGCGTACCCATTCGTTTGAAGCGGTATACGCCTGCCTGTAGACCCGTTTCTGCCACGCTCTGGCTGCTGGTGGGGAAAGGTGATCAAACGAATCGCGAATCGCTCTCACCAGGTCGCGACTGGGCCGCTCCTGGCGATTGAGCCGTGCAATCAGAGAGAGCGAGAGCCAGGATAATGAAGTGTTCGCACGCTGAGGCGCGGCACGGTAGTCGGCTGGAAGCGCAAAGCCAGCCGCTGCTGAAAAATCCTGGATGATGTCAGCATCTTTCCAGTCCTCCGGAGTGAACAGGCGCAGCTGAAACTGCCCCGGGAACCAGCTGGCCAGTTGTTCGGCAGTAAAGCGGTGGCAGCAGAGGTGATCCCAGTAGGGATTGTCTGGCATCGGTAAGTCGGCCTCGGCTGCCCCATTCAGAACGGCTGTTGACCATAAGGATAAAGCTGCGCTTAACGGTTCCCGCAGATAGGCAATAATTAGAATGTTGTCAAAGCGTGCTTTTGTGAAGGCCAGTAATTGCGCCATCGCACTGTTGTTTCGCAGGATTCGCGAGTGAATGTGTTCGCTTGATATCAGCCATGTCTGGTCTGGATGGCGGGCCAGCTCCTGATCAAAGTCGTGCTGCCAGCGGGCGATCCTGGCGGCACGATCTCCGTCTGTGTCGCTGTCGAGTGCCTCGAGGACCGTGAGGTCATCTCGCTGTTCAGGAGAATAGAAGAATAGAGGAAAGCGACGATGCTCGATCGCCCCGAGCGATTCGGGAACGGCATAGCCCTGCCTGGATAGCGATTCGCGATTGGCACTTAAAAAGCGTTGGATGGCGGTGCTGCCGGTTTTTTCTGTACCGATATGAAGAATCAGTCGATTGGCCATGGTCAGAAACGATTGTTTCGCTGTTCAGGCTGATGCATTGTTGGAGTTGTCTGCTGGGCTTGCAGCAAGCGGCTCACAACTGCCATCAGTCGCTGTGCGTCTCGCTGCCAATCTTTGCTGGCTGTAGGGTTGTCGGCCTGAGTGGGAAGTGCGGTCAGGATTTCACGGCTCAGCTGCAATTGTTCGTCGCACAAATTCCAATGCAGATCTCCGGTGAAGCCAGGCTTTTCGGTTAGCAAAAGTTGAGCTTCGGTTGCGAGTCTCTCGTTGATGAAATCAACATGCTGTCGATTTTCGCTTTCCACCTTTAACTTTGAGCCCGGTTGCATGGCCAGGGCGACAGGAGTTACATCCGGCAGCTTGTTGACCAGTGAATCCGCAAGTAATCTGCCAACGGAGCGGCCGTGGATGGCATTCACAAACAGCATCAGTTGGAGCTCGGCTGCGCTCAGCGACCTGTTGACTGGAGCCGGAAGTGAGCGATCGATAATGTTCGCGTCAATGCCAATGGCTTGAATCAGGGCATCAATGACGCTGGTTTTCAATGCTGAGTAATTAAAGAGTGAGTAGCGAATTTCCAGGGCTTCAAAGGCCGCGATGGCTGCTGCTGCTTTGGCGGTTGCGTTGCAGCGATACTCGTGCTCGGATAGAAACTCTTCGTAGCCCTTGCAGTAACCATGGCGCTTGACCAGCTGTTGATAAACAGAACTGAGCTGTTCGATGGGGTCGCGCACGGCCAGTAGAACATGAAACTGCCAGTGGGCTGGCAGCGATCTGACGGTAGATGTGAAATCGACGATCCTGTGAATCAGATTTTCATTGGAGAATATGACCGTATGATAATGATGGTTATTTTCTAGAATGGGGAGAACTGTTGTCGTCAGCCAATTATGATCTTCGGGGCCTATTGAAATGTTTCCTGAGCTGACTTGTCGGCGTGACGCGCGAGTGAAGCTATCGTGATAAGGATAGAGAAAGCCCTTGTCTTTAAGAGCGTCGTGGGAGCGGGCCAGGCAGCTCTGGAAGGCTGAGGATCCGGTTTTGGGATGACCGATATGTAAAAAGATGTGCTGCTTCATGGCCAGGGGTTTGGCTATTTCAAAGCGCTCACAGCGACAGCGGTGAGCATGTGTTGCGCCACCGTAACCGCATGGCGATCTGCTGGCGATCAGTCCATAGCTCCTGCAGGCGGTTTCTGTAACGCTGACCCACCGCCTCACAGGCAAAGCGATCGCGATAGGTCGATGCGGCTTCTCTGCGCCAGGGTTGATTGAGGCGTTGCTGCGCCACCTGGCGGATCAGTCTGACGGCATCATCAAGATCAGGCTCGGCCCAGTGATGCCCATCGGCACAGGGGTAGGCACCCCGCGGGATCGGCACGCGGCGGAAGTGCACTGGATGGGCGAGCGGCCCGGTGCAGAAGTCGGTGTTGCCGCCGAAGTCGGTGGCGATCACGTCCAGCCCAAGTTGCAAAGCCTCGGCCAGTCCACGACCGAATCCCTCGGAGCGATGCAGTGAGACAAAGACATCACAGCAGCCGTAGAGCTTCACCAGCTCCTCCCGTTCCAGGTGACCAACCACCAGATGGATGCGGGGGTCCTCGGCGACGCGAGCCTGCAACCAGTGATACTCAGCTCTGGAGCGTCGGGGAGGAAAGGTTTTGATCATCAGGGCGACGCGGGCCGCTGTGTCGTCACATGGATCCGGCGGGAAGGCTCGCTGAAACGCCTCCAGAACGCCCATGGGGTTCTTGCGCGTTGCGGTGGAGTTGAAATCAAAGCCAAAGGCAAAGATCACGGCCTCTTCCGGCAGGCCGTGGCTCTGACGGGTGGCAAGCCGCTGTTCAGGGGTGGTGACGTGAACCCGATTGGGAATTTCCGCCGCCATCGGCATCCAGCGAAGCGGGCGATGCGCTCCCGCGTGGGGCCGCAGGGCCCGGGCCGTGAACTGACTGGAGGGCCAGAGTTCATCGGCCACCTCCAGCAGAGGCGCCCAGGCCTCAGGCCAGCGTTCGGTTTCCCAGGGCCAGCTCGCCAGCGTGTACCGCTCACGCAGGGCTGTGAAGTCCTGCTCGAGCAACCAGCGGGCCTGCACCGGTGCTGCCATGCAGATCAGGTTGAAGGCGTAGGGTCCGCCCTGCGCACCCGCGTGCAGCAGGCCTTCCAGGCTGCGATCCGTTCGCGCCGCTCCATTGCCGGCTGGGTGATCGATGACACAGCAGGGCACATCGGCCGCCTGCAGGGAGCGGGCGGCCATGCGGATGTCTTCGCCGATGCCGAAGACATCGAAGGCATGACCGATCAGATTCACTCCAAAGGGGCGCTGTTCAAACGTCAGCTGGGGCTGGGCCGCTTCGGCGGGTTGGCCCAGCAAGGCCTGCAGCAGCGGGAACGCATGGGCTTCGCTCTTGATGGCATCCACCAGGCGGCGATGGGGACCCGCTGGCGGTGCGGGAGCCTTCAGATGCAGTTGGGGCCGTAATGCCTGCAGCAAGCGGCCAGGCAGGGATCGCTGCCAGCCGCTGGCTGCTGCTGCGGCTTCAGCGGCCACCAGGCTGGGTGCCGTGGCGGGATCCAGCAGCCAGACCTGGCGCAACTGGGCGTAGTCCTGCGGATCCACCAGGCATTCGGCTTCGCGAAACAGCGCGTCCAGGTGATCCAGCAGGGGTTGCCCCGGGGGCAGCCTGGCGATGCCGAGCTGCAGCTCAAGGGCGTAATTGTGCAGACGCGATGCGGGGGCGATGCCGAGGTACTGGCTGAGCAACAGGGTGGCCTCCAGCGCCACCGTGCGGCGCTGCGAGCTGGTGAGGGTGTGCGCGTGAAGGCGGGTGATGGCCTGTTGGTGAGGCAGATAGCCGATACGGTCAGGGAAGGCCGTGAAGGCTCTGAGCCAGAACTCAAGATCGAATGCCGTTCGCAATGATGTGTTGAAGGGGCCCAGCAGAATGCCCATGCTCCGTCGGAACACCACGGTGGGCTGGCAGATGAAGCAGTGGCTGCGGAACCCCTGCAGGCCAGCATCAGCAGGGAGGGTCGGATACCGAAGTCGACTGCCTGTTGTGCCATTCCATTCCTCACCCTCCCCGTAAACCATCAACCATTCAGGGTGTGATCTGAGCGACTGAACGGCACGTTCCAGAGCAGCTGGATGAAACAGGTCATCAGCATTGAGCCAGCCGATGAAGGTACCCCGTGCTGCATTGAACGCCTTATTCAGGGCATCACCCGGCCCCTGATCCGGGCCGAGGAGCAACCGAACACGTTTGTCGAGGGACGCCTGCGCCTGAATGAATGGCAGGCTGCCATCCGTCGAACCGCCATCGGCAATCAGCAGTTCCAGGCATTGCGGCTGCATCAGCACAGAAGCGATTGCTTCCTCCAGGAAACGTCCTGGATTCATGCACGGCATCAAGACTGATACGCAGGGCTCGATGCTCATCGCATTCCTCATTTCATTGAATCAGTCTTGATCAGGGCCTCAATCGGCAGAAGTTGATTTGGGCTGAGATTGAGCGAAACCATGCTATTGCGCGTTTAATCTTGCCAAAACTTGCATCATTCGAGTCAGCAGTGTTGATTGTTTTGTTATCTGGTCTACCAGCCAAGCTTGTTGCTGGGCGAGCTTACTGATTTCGACAGCTTTCTCATGGCATTCACGCTCTTTGTCGCGGTAGCGATAAAAGTAAAACTCAAGTTCTTCCTGTATCTGTTCGAGTTGAAGCTTGCTCAGGCGCAAATCCTCTGTCGCGTCTTGGAGTTGCTCGTGTAGGGAGGAATCATCTGAATCCTTTGAGTTTGGGTTGGCTGATTCAACAAAAGTGACTCCTTTATTGTTGGCAAGCCTGGCGTTGATTGCATCGCATTCGTTTCGCCAGTCGGCCAATCGCTGCTCGCCAAACTTAACGAGTTCCTGGTAGCGATGGGCCAGCTGCTGTAAATGATCTGCTTCTAAATGAGGCTGGATCCGTTGTTGATCCATCGGTGGCATGGATGGGGGTGCTGGTCTGATTAGCTGACACTACAGCTTAAGGTAGCCGTCTTTTGAAAGGTCGTCCTTAAAGTGTTTCCACACGAGCTCCTCAACGATGTCTTCGCCTGGAATTTGATCGTTGCTTTGGCGCACGTGACCAGGATGTAAAAAGCTGGTTTTGTCATGTAAGTAATCTTGCTGTTTAACCTTGTTGGCGCGATCGAGCATGGCCTCGAAGCCCAAGGTTTTCTGTAAGCCAAGCCATGATCTTGGCGCAAGTTGTAGGCCAAGAAATCGGGCGATTCGGTTGGTTGCTGCTTTGGTATCAGTTCTGATAAGATCTTCGCGGACAAACAAAACATTTGTTAATTTGCGCTTTTTCCTTTCGACCCCGATTTCTCTGCGGATAATGCGAACGGCATCTTCCGGTTGACGATCTGGGCGATAAAATGTACTTGCTTGACTATTGTTCACCATTCGCCACCAAGACTTGGCTACACTAGGATAGTCTCTGACTGTTACAATAGCCTTTGCTTTCTCCTCCTCAAGCAAGCTCGGTACATCACTCTCGAAGCGGTGAATCTTCATGATTCCAACCGTGTCACGGCCGCTGGCCTCAACCAGATTCAAGATAGATTTTGGTGATGCCAGCTCCCTTTCCCAGGCACAAATAACATTTTGGGCAACAGCACCAGCAAGAATCCGTAAAGTATTATAGCCAAATGTGGACGCCGTGCGAATTCCGCCATAGCTCACCCAAACGGGGGTTTGTGCAAGCTGACTAACTGCTTCGCTGTAGTTCGTGATCAAGCAAAGGGAGCTATCAAGTTTTAGCCCGTAATCCTGAATTGAAGAAACAATATTCTTGAATTCACTGCTTGGGCGAAGGTCCTCGAGTCTTCGATTGATCGCTTGAGATAATCCCAATTGTCCAGGCCGGTTCGGTCCCATGCTAGCCTAGAGGGGCCAAGTCTAAGTAAATACACGGTGCCTAAAAAATATTGGTTCCAAAATTCACTTGACGCGATTGTGAACATACTTAATAGTGAAAGAGATTACCTTGCAGCTAAAGTTGAAAAAGACTTGCGTCTTCATAGTTTTTCAGATTCTTCTAGCTATGTCAGCCGTCAGGCTCGTCGATTGAAGCGCTTGTTGGCGCAATCAGTTGGGATCGGTAGTCGCTCAGGTCCCCTGGCTAGGTTGGCTTCAATACCGGTTAACAGTTCAAAAACATGCTGGATTGTCTGTGGCCCCGAAAGCAGTGGCAGTGTGCTGATAGCAAAAACACTTTCGCATGCAATTGGAGCTTCCGAACAATTTTCTGACTATAGTGGATATGGATATAATGGGGAAATAGGCATTGACAA
>Ga0079299_1000251_pt1:0-7500 | contig 13250 bp, 6 predicted proteins | sample Wag4_2014_7_11_2_FD_76334 | JGI IMG/M metagenome (GOLD analysis project Ga0079299, IMG submission 76334) | Lake water microbial communities from Ohio, USA - Utica-2 Time Series LW 2014_7_11 | ecosystem: Environmental > Aquatic > Freshwater > Lake | place: USA: Ohio | collected 2014-07-11
GGAATGCCCTTTTTCCCATTATCTCTTGGTTTAGTTGACGTGACCATTGTAAAGAAGTCGCTCCATCCTTCCCCCATTTGTTCGTCATTATTAAGGCAACTAGTATAAGATGGACCACCGGTTAGTCTGTTAGAAATACCATGCCCGTATTCATGAGCCACAATACCATTATCAAAATTAGCATCTCTAATGACTATATCATTTGCATTGGCTTGAAGGGTAACCCTTACAGTTTGTCCCAATTTCAAAGCATTTTTTATGGCATTTCCGTTTGAAGAGGTTAACATCACCACAGGAATCTTTGGCACGGGTGCAGTACCATCACTACCCATAGTTATGATATCATTTGACGTATTTACTACCAGGACAGCCAACGCTCCAGCTTCTTCAGCTTTAATAACCTTTTCTTTAAACTTACAGGTACCACGATCAACAACTAATATTTTTCCTCTTATGGCTGCTGCATTAGTCAATGTTCCACAGGCCAATGCAGATGAAACAGAATCTTGAGCAACAATTAAAATACCAGAAATAGGATTACTACTTATTATGGGACCAAATGTAGCGAGACCAACATTATATGTGGCAGCTAAATTGGCAGGCATATTCACTGTAAGCACTTTTCCCTCACCGGGCATCCATAAATACATTTGCATTCTCCCACTGGCACCATCAGGCGGAGTTGAAAAATTGGCATTATTAAATCCACTGGCATCCTGACCTTCTGCTTTTACTGCATCTCCAGCTTTACCAGATTTTCCATATAAATTTTGTTGGAAATTTCCTGCCTCCTCATTAAAACCATATCTATAGGTAAAGTCATGCATGAAATTATTCATGTAAAATAGCTGAGTCACCGCAGCATCCTGATAGTTGTCAGGTGTTTTTGTGATATCAAATGGAAAATCAAATAGGAGTCCAGATCCGCCATCAATGGTTTTCTCATCGGGATTATTATCCGCGTCTCGATCCAAATAAGCATGTACATTATTTCCTCTTGTAATAGTATGTTCTCCACCATTTATTCCATTGGTATCATGCCATCCAAAAGGGGAAGCAATCATATCTGAGGGATCATTCAACAATAGACGTTGCCCTTCTAATGGTGATGTCAGAAAATAAGGAAACACACGATAACTGCCTTTATTTAGCAAACTAAAATCTTGATAATCAGTTAAATTTACATTATTACTGGATTGAGGTAATTTTTTAGAGTGCTCCTCATGATTACAATAAAGAGTATAATTCTCTTTCAAAAGTACTTTTCCGGTCTGAGCATCTATTTTATACACCCAATAATCCGGCGAATTAGGTTGGTCCAATGGTACCTCCCATGCCAGTTTTAACGAACCATTTAATTCTTGAACAAAAACTAAAAAAACCGATATATCAGATTTACTCCAATTTTTCTCAGAAAACAAAAATTTTCCATCTTTGCTAGATATTGGTGAATTTAAAGTTACGCCACTTACCGCACTTCCTGATGCAATGGCAGCAAAACGAACAGCTTCAGCAGCATTTATTGAAGGTTTATTGAATAGAGAACCTAAAACAATTCTATCCTTAAGATGAGATAAAAACCCGTTTGTTGCATAGGCTAAATTACCATCACTTTTGAAATGAAAGCCAGAAATAGCCTTATCAATAGGAATTCCATCCAGTTCTTGCTGGACATATAAATGTTCCACTGCATTATGATCACTCGTATATTTATCTCGAATAGATAATGAGCTCAAATCATTTTCTGTTAATGGCCATTTTAAAGCTATACTGCGAACCTTTACGAGGTCATCAACTACTTCAAATGGACTTTGGGCAAATACAATACATCCCTTTAGCAATAGAAAAAACAAAGTAAGTGGTCTTAAAATTTTCATTATGCTTTATTTTAAAAAATATAATATTATACTATTTATAAAATTAACGTAATAATTACAAAAAGGATTTTTTTTAATTGAATTATTATTTTTTTAGTTAACTTGTTACCATTCAAAATTCCTTTACTTATGAAACCAACCCGCAGAAATTTTATCCAGACACTTGGCGTCGGCGCCATTGGATTGACTGTTCCTAAAACTTCTCTTGGAAACAATCAGCCTCTTGATTTGAACAAGGATGAGGACCAAATACTACATATTGGTGATAACATTTCTGTAGCTCAAACAGAATTCGGGAAGGTACGCGGATTTATATTGCGCGGTATCCATCAATTTCTTGGTATACCTTATGGTGCCGATACTAGCGGAAAAAACAGATTTATGCCGCCACAAAAGCCGCTTCCGTGGAACGATATTAAGCCGACCATCTGGTGGGGTAATACTGCGCCACAAATCATGGAAAAAAGATATGCAAACGTGGTCTCTTCCTTCGTAGATCATTGGAATTACGATGATGTTTCAGAGGATTGTCTTAAACTAAATGTTTGGACTCCTGCCTTAGATAATAAAAAACGTCCAGTTGTAGTCTGGTTACATGGAGGTGGATTTGTTAATGGAAATGGCATAGAACAAGATGGATATCATGGTGAAAATCTGGCAAGATTCGGTGATATTGTTTTTTGCTCAGTTAATCATCGCCTGGGTGCTTTAGGCTATTGTTGCTTATCTGCCGCTGGAGGTGAATCTGGGTCCGGAAATGCTGGCAATCTCGATTTAGTTGCCTCTTTAGAATGGGTAAAAAACAATATCTCTCAATTTGGAGGTGACCCTGGAAATGTAACCATTATTGGGCAGTCAGGAGGGGGTGCTAAGGTGACCACCTTGATGAATATGCCCGCAGCAAAAGGCCTTTTTCATAAAGCGGTTGCATTAAGTGGAAGTTCTCTCATTGGAGTTAACAAAGATTATGCAGAAAAATTAGGCCTTAAAGTAATGGAAGAAGCAGGTCTAAAAGTTGGGGAAATAGAAAAGTTACAACAAATACCCTGGTTAGAGTTTATCCAGATTGCCAATAAAGCCGTTGCAAAATTATCGGATGAAGCTAAGAAAATGGGTATACAAAGAGAAGGATTTTCACCTGTATCTGACGGTATCCATTTGATCAATGAACCATTTTTTTCTACTGGGCTTTCCGCTGATATCCCATTATTGATCAATACTACTTTTCATGAATGGACCCCTTCAAGGGCCGATGCTAGTTTAGAAACCGTAACCTGGGAACAGGTGACAGAGAGATTAACGCCTCGTTTTGGTGAAAAATCCAATGCCATTTTAGCTGCTTACAAAAAGCAATTCCCTGCGGCTTCTCCTGTTGAAATATGGGCATTGATTCTTTCAAACAGAAAAAATGCAGTTGCTGCAGCAGATGCCAAAACAAAACAAGGTAAAGCACCTGTTTATCTATCTTGGTTTGGATGGGAACCACCTTTATTTAACGGTCGAATGAGAGCTTTCCATTGTATTGATATTTGCTTTTGGTTTTATAATACCGACCTCATGTATACCCATACAGGTGGTGGGAAAAGACCCAAAGCACTCTCGCAAAAAATGGCAGGTTCATTTCTGAAATTTATAAAAACTGGAAATCCAAATGGTGGCGGTTTACCTCAATGGGAACCCTATTCCACCGAAAATGGTGAAACTATGATTTTAGACGATATTTGTTTGATGCAAAATAACCCGGATGCTGAAGCCAGAAAATCACTGGATTAAAATATTAACAAATCAACATAATACCTCCATTTAGGTACCATACTGAAGTAGAGATTGGGACTTAAAAATATTTCAATTTTTAGATACCTTTGGGGAAATTGAAATTTATTACCGTCGGGAAAAAATTTAAAAGTTTATGGAGGACAATGAGGTATCCATTATTTATGGAAGACACCCCATCTTAGAGGCAGTTGAATCTGGAAAAACAATTGAAAAGATATTATTTCAACAAGGGTTGAGGGGTGAGTTAGAAAAAGAAATCCGGCATTTATGCAGAGACCATGAAATTCCGCTGCAGGTTGTGCCAAAAGAGAGGATGAATAGGGTGGTTTCTGGCAATCACCAGGGAGTAATTGCCTACACTTCACCTATTTCATATCAAAGTATTGAAAGTTTACTGCCTGAAATACTTGAGAAAAAGGAAAATCCTGTTTTTCTCATTTTAGACTGTATTACAGATGTAAGAAATATTGGAGCTATTGCCAGATCAGCAGAGGTTTTAGGTGCAGATGGCATTATACTTGGCATGCGTGGTACTGCTCCCATCAATGCCGATGCCATTAAAACTTCAGCAGGTGCATTAACCCGAATTCCCATTTGCCGGGAAAACAGTTTAGCAAATACCATAACTTATCTTCAAGAAATGGGCATTATAGTCAGTGTGAGCGATTTAAAAGGGGAGAAAACTGTTTCACAATGCAATTGGATTGAACCCACAGCTATTATTTTAGGAGCGGAGGGTAACGGAGTTCATCCAAGTTTAATAAAAGCGGCAGATCAAAAATTTATTATCCCGCAACAAGGTGAGATAAATTCATTAAATGTATCGGTTGCTGCTGGCATCATTTTGTATGAGGTAATGCGACAAAGAAATCCAACGATTTAAAAAAATTAAATGATGCAAAATAAATCAAAAGCAATACTCATAATTTACATAATAATTGGTGCATTGCAGGTAACGGGAATTTTATTAAAAATTCCACCATTACACCAAAGCTTAAAAGTGCTGCTCATGCCCGTTTTAGCATTTTATTTATGGAATAGCATAGAAGAAAATTCAAAAAATAATTTGTTCCTGCTGAGTATCCTCGCCCTAGCATTCTCTTACGCGGGTGATATTATATTAATGATTCCAGGTAACAATCCGTTGTTCTTTATTGGTGGATTAGTTAGTTTTTTGGTGGCACATTTATTTTACACGAAATTATTTACCACTATATCCCCATTAAGTAAAAATATTATAAAAAAGAACCCAATCTGGATTATAGGGATAATCCTATTTCTGACAGCATTTTTATCTTACCTTGTTCCAAAGATTGATGCATCCCTGAAAATCCCTGTAATAGCGTATGCATTGATCATCTGCACTATGTTGATAAGCACTCTTAATTTAAAGGAAAAGATTGGAATAAGACCTCATAATATGATTGTGGCAGGAGCTATATTATTTGTTCTATCTGACAGTATTTTAGCCATAAACAAATTTGATCCTACATTCCAGGGCATGACCTTCATGCATGCCTTAGTCATGATAACTTATATTTCTGCACAAGGATTTATTATATATGGAATAAAAAAATGTTACCATAAGGAACATAATATATAAGTAAAACATTTGGGCCGCCAAGGACCGAAGGGACACTGAAATAATGTTGCCGCCAAGGACCAAACATCCATAGATATGTGACCCATCCGGGGACAGGAAATTGTTTAATATCGACCCCAGAGGGGACACATGTTTATAGAATTTTTGCCGCCAGGGGCATAATGGATCAAAAAAACATTTGTGCCTCCAGGGACAAAATGCATAAATAAAACATTGTTGCCGCCAGGGACCAAATGGTACAATGAAAAAATGTTGCCGTCAGGGGCATAATGCATAAATAAAACATTGTTGCCGTCAGGGACCAAATGGTACAATGAAAAAATGTTGCCGCCAGGGGTTAAAATAGCTATAACCATGTGCCCCCTCCAGGCTCAGGAAATTGTTTAAAATCGACCCTAGTAGGTCGCATTTATATCATCGACCCAGGGGGGGGCGTAAGTATATGACAAAAAAAAAGACCCTACAAGTTAATGCAGGATCTTTTTAATTTAGGTTGGCGGCGACTTACTCTCCCACCGTAAGGCAGTACCATCAGCGCTGAGGAGCTTAACTTCTCTGTTCGGAATGGGAAGAGGTGAACCCCCTCGCTATAACCACCAACAACTTTTATCGTCTTTTTCCCATTGGAAAACAGACTGTATTTCTTTGACAAAGTTGGGAGAAAGAAGCATTCAGATTGCACTTTTTGAGGCAAGCAGATTATAAAAAAAATTGAGGAAGCGATCGGGCAATTAGTACTACTCGGCTCCATACATCACTATACTTCCACCTGTAGCCTATCAACCTAGTCATCTTCTAGGGCCCTCAATGGAGTACTCATCTTGGAGTTGGCTTCGCACTTAGATGCTTTCAGTGCTTATCCGTTCCGCACATAGCTACCCAGCGATGCAGCTGGCGCCACAACTGGTACACTAGCGGTGCGTCCAACCCGGTCCTCTCGTACTAGAGTCAGATCTCCGCAATACTCCTACGCCCACAACAGATAGGGACCGAACTGTCTTGCGACGTTCTGAACCCAGCTCGCGTGCCGCTTTAATGGGCGAACAGCCCAACCCTTGGGACCTTCTCCAGCCCCAGGATGCGACGAGCCGACATCGAGGTGCCAAACCTCCCCGTCGATGTGAGCTCTTGGGGGAGATCAGCCTGTTATCCCCGGAGTACCTTTTATCCTTTGAGCGATGGCCCTTCCATGCGGAACCACCGGATCACTTAAGCCGACTTTCGTCCCTGCTCGACGCGTCCGTCTCTCAGTCAAGCACCCTTATACTTATACGCTCTACGCATGATTACCGACCATGCTGAGGGTACCTTTGCGAGCCTCCGTTACTCTTTTGGAGGCGACCACCCCAGTCAAACTACCCACCACACGATGTCCCTGTTAACAGGTTAGAACCTAAGCATAAAAAGGGTGGTATTTCAAGGACGACTCCAACAGGACTAGCGTCCCACCTTCATTGTCTCCCACCTATCCTACACATCTTATGCTCAAGCTCAACGTGAAGCTGCAGTAAAGGTTCACGGGGTCTTTCCGTCCCGTTGCGGGTAACCGGTATCTTCACCGATACTTCAATTTCACCGAGCTCGTGGTTGAGACAGTGCCCAAATCGTTACACCATTCGTGCAGGTCGGAACTTACCCGACAAGGAATTTCGCTACCTTAGGACCGTTATAGTTACGGCCGCCGTTTACTGGGGCTTCAGTCAAGAGCTTCGCCGAAACTAACTCCCTTCCTTAACCTTCCAGCACCGGGCAGGTGTCAGACCCTATACTTCATCTTTCGATTTTGCAGAGTCCTGTGTTTTTGTTAAACAGTCGCTTGGGCCTTTTCACTGCGGCTCCTCTTGCAAGGAGCGCCCCTTCTCCCGAAGTTACGGGGCTATTTTGCCTAGTTCCTTAACCACGATTCACTCGAGCGCCTTAGGATACTCTCCTCGACTACCTGTGTCGGTTTACGGTACGGGTTGCATCATTCGGCTTTTCTTGGAAGCTCATTTTTCGTCTCGAATTCCCCGAAGGTCCTCCTCAAAGGCACATTTCCGTCAGTACCTGACAAATCCTTCGCTCCGTCACCTTTTTAGTTGATGCAAGTACAGGAATATTAACCTGTTGTCCATTAACTACCCCTCTCGGGTTCGCCTTAGGCCCCGACTAACCCTGTTCTGATTAACATCGATCCAGGAAACCTTAGTCTTACGGCGTTCCGGTTTCTCACCGGAATTATCGTTACTCATGCCTACATTTTCT
>Ga0079299_1000254_pt1 | contig 13176 bp, 11 predicted proteins | sample Wag4_2014_7_11_2_FD_76334 | JGI IMG/M metagenome (GOLD analysis project Ga0079299, IMG submission 76334) | Lake water microbial communities from Ohio, USA - Utica-2 Time Series LW 2014_7_11 | ecosystem: Environmental > Aquatic > Freshwater > Lake | place: USA: Ohio | collected 2014-07-11
GCACACCGCGCGGAAGTTCAGAAGATGCCAGATGGCGTGTGGATTATCGATGACACGTATAACTCGAACCCGGTCGGAGCAGCTCGCGCAATCGACGACGCGGCAGCCCTTGCCAAGGAGCGTGGCGGTCCCCTGGTTGTGGTGACCCCGGGAATGGTCGAGCTTGGACCCGTTCAATTCCAGCGGAACTCAGAATTGGCCCAGCGGGTCGTGGCAGCACAGGGCGCTCTCATGGCGGTGGGGCTTACCAACCGCAAGGCTTTGGTCACAGGCTCTGCCGAGGCGGCCCAACTCTTCGCCACACGCGCCGACGCGGTCACCGCGGCCCTCCACGCCGCGGGTGCCAACGGCGTTATTCTCTATGAGAACGACCTGCCAGATCATTACCCCTAACGAGGCGCTGTTCTGGCGTTAGCTCCGGAAGGAACTCTATGGCTGGCTCAACCTGGGCTGTGGTATTCGGTGGCCCTAGCCCCGAACACGAGATTTCTATTCTCACTGGCCTCCAGGCAGAGCGGGTCCTCCTCGAGGGCGGCGATGAGGTTGTTGCGCTGTATGCGGCTCCAAATGGCGCGTGGTTCCAGATTCCCTCGCGGTCGGAAGCGAAAGACTTCCTCACGGGTGCTCCCTCTGGTTCCAAAGAGCTCGACCTTGTTCTCTCTGGTCAACCTGGCATCTATCCCAAGAAGGGTTTAGGGAAAAAGCCCCTCGACATTGACGCCGCTCTGCTGTGTTTCCATGGGGGGCTCGGTGAGGGCGGCGGTGCTGCTGCGGTGTTTAGCTTCATGGATATCCCGGCCACTGGTTCTACGGTGTTCGCTGGCGCTGTGGGAATGGACAAACTTGCCTTTGGCGGACTCATGAACGCCGCCGGGATCCCCAGCCTCCAACGGGAGGCCCTGCGGGACTCCGCAGACCCCAGTTTCCCCGGCCCCTACATTGTGAAGCCACGATTTGGTGGGTCCTCTATTGGTATCGAAATTGTCGATGACATTGGCACTGCGCGGACGATTGCCAAGTCTTCACCCCACCTCCAGACCGGCGCAGTCGTTGAGCCCTATCGGCCAGAGCTTGTTGACCTCAACATTTCCTTTCGGACATATCCGACACTGGAGGTCACAGATCTCGAGCGTCCACTGCGCAGTGAAGGTGACAAGACCGGGCTGTATTCCTATCAGGAGAAGTATCTTGCCGGGGGTTCGGGAGCCGGGCTAACCCATGCTCCCCGGGAGTTTCCCGCGAAGGCGCCCCAGGCTATCCATGACAAGGCCGCCCAGTTGGCCACGTCCGTTGCTGACGTCACCCGCCTGCAGGGCATCGTTCGCGTCGACTTGCTCTGGGACGAGTCACAAGGTGAGATTTTCGTTAACGAGGTCAACTCGATTCCGGGAGCCCTCTCGCTCTATTTGTGGGCGCCGAAGCACCCAGCCCTCACGATTCTGCGCGACGCGCTCACCGAAGCCAAAGATCACCCTGTCGTGTTTCCCCAGAGTGGCTTCGGTCAGGGTGTTGCGCTGCGAGCTGCCGGAGGGATTGCCGGAAAACTCGTCGGTTTGGATGGCCCGAGGGGCTAGTAAAGAACGTCGCTCGGGTCGATGCAGCGCTGCACAGGCTCTGATTGACTTCCGATGGCCCCTGCCAGGTCCCGGAGCGCTTGGGTGCCCGAGGCTAACTGCGAGTCGACAATGACTTCCGTCGCGGGGTTCATGCCGTAGGTCGTGAAGATAAAGCGCGGGGCATCGCGGTCATCGCGAAGCCAGTCGATTCCTGCCACCTCGACGCACGGTAGTGGAGTGGGCTCTGGCATGGGAACACCGCAACGAACAATGATGGCAACCGGCTCGCCCCAGGCAGCCGTTGCTTGAGCGTTGACGTTGCGTCTTAGTTCGCCGGCGACGCTCTCGGGAAGACGGACGGTCATGTTGGCGCACTCCGGGGTATTGGCGGCCTCGGCTGGTTCTAAGTTGACCGTGGGAGCACACCCGGAGAGCAACAGAAGACCTGCCAGGCCGAGCGCACTCTTGGTCGTCAACTCCACGTCTCTCAGGCTAGCGTGGTGGCATGAGCGAGGAGCAAACGCTGGGTGAGATTGGCGAGAGCGCAGCGCTCTCGCGCATCATCCCACTGTTGCCAGCTGCTCCATCGATAGTTCTTGGTCCGGGTGATGACTCCGCGATTCTCACCACTCCAGATTCCAGGGTGGTCATCAGCTCGGACATGATGATTGAGGGCCCTGACTTCCGGTGGGACTGGTCCAGTCCGGAGCAGGTGGGATGGAAAGCAATCGCCAGCAATGCCGCTGACATTGCGGCAATGGGGGCGACCCCCACTGCCTTTCAGATTTCCGTGGCAGCCCCTGAATCAACTCGCATTGGAGTGCTCTTGGGAATTGCTCGGGGAGCGAGCGACGCTATTGGTGCGCTTACTCCTGGAGCAGGAGTAAGCGGGGGAGACTTGTCGCTGGCGCCCGTGGTGACTTTCTCGGTGACAGTCCTGGGGGATCTCGGCGGTCGCACCCCTGTCACGCGATCCGGGGCGAGGCCAGGCGATGTCCTTGCCATTGCCGGCGAACTAGGTCTCTCACATCGGGGGCTCGTGGCTCTCCAGGAAGCGACAGGAGACCTGGGAGCGATTGCCGCACTGCGTGCATCGGATAGTGCTGTTGCCCATCACCTGGCACCTCATCCGCCGATTCACCTCGGTGTGGTGGCCAGTGATGCCCTCGCCACAGCGATGATGGACGTTTCTGATGGACTCTGGATGGACGCCACAAGAATGGCGACATCCAGCGGTGTGATGATTGAGCTCTCTCCCGATTACCCCTGGGACGACGCAAGCCTTATGGGCGGTGAAGACCACGGTCTGCTCGCTGCGTTTCCCCCGGGCGCCGCGGTGCCGGAGGGATTCGTGGTGATTGGTGTGATTCGCGAGGCCACCGAAGAACCTGGTGTTCATCTGGAAGGTTTCGAGCCTGGCTCGAAGCTAGGCGGTTGGGATCCGTTTTATGCCCTGGCAAAATAGAGGGTCGTTTCGCCGTATTTTTTGGTATCCAGCGGCGTGAGTCCCTCGGGCCACCGGGGTGGTTCGGAGCGCGTGGAGCGCTCGATCATCACCCATGCTCCAGGGGCGAGCCAGGGGAGAAGCTCGGTGAGTACATGGTCAACCAGAGAACTGGCTAGCTCATAGGGCGGGTCAATGAAGACGAGGTCGAAGCTAGTAGTTGGCGTGCCGCGAAGAAACGTCACTACCTGGGCTTGTGGGGCACCAAGCACGGGCTTGTGGGGCAGGGTGTTGGCGATGGCGGCAATATTCGCCGTGATGGCGCTGATGGCACCCGGGTGGTCCTCGACCATCGTGACAACGGCTGCGCCGCGGGAGGCGGCTTCTAGTCCGAGTGCGCCGGAGCCCGCATACAGATCGAGAACCCGAGCACCCTCCAGGGCATTGTTGGCGTCAAGTTTGGAAAACCATGCCTCGCGAACCCGGTCGGATGTGGGCCTGGTTTTTGGGCCCGGTGTGCGCAGGGACAGTGAGCCTGCGTGGCCACTGATGATCCTGGTCATCCCACAACGCTAGCGGGCTTAGCCAGGTGTGTGGTGGCTTGGCGCTACCGTGAAGGGGTGAGTGTTGCCTTAGATACCAAACTCAGCGCTGTGCTGGGCGATCGCAGCGCGAAAGCGCTCCAGAGCGCTTTTGGTTACACGCTGGTGGGGCAATTAGTCGCCCACTACCCGAGGCGCTATGCCACCCGGGGTGAGCTCACCTCGATTGCCGGTGTCCCGGTGGGCGAGATGGCGACCCTCGTTGCTGAGGTCGTCTCTGTCTCCACGAGGGGCATGCGCGCTCGCACAGGCAGCGTCCTCGAAGTCATCATCTCCGATGGCACCGGGCTCGTGACCCTCACCTTCTTCAACCAGGCCTGGCGAGCAAAAGATTTGGTCCCGGGTGTCAGAGGAATCTTCGCCGGAAAAGTAGGTCTCTACCGGGGTGAGCGCCAGCTCGCTCACCCCGACTATGAACTCTTTGACGAGCGGGAGCTCACGAACACTGAGGGAGAAGAGTGGGCGAAACGCCCCATTCCCCTCTATCCGGCAACCGCCAAGGTTGCCAGCTGGCAGATGGCGAGAGCTCTGGGCGTTGTCCTGGATGTGCTGGATGCCGTGCCAGACCCGATTCCCGCCGATATCGCCGTTGCAGAGAAACTGATGCCCTCGAAGGAGGCACTCGAGAAAATCCACCGCCCGGGGGAAGAACAGGACTGGCGCCAAGCCAGGGACACCCTGCGCTTCCACGAGGCGTTCGTGTTGCAGTGCGCTCTGGTGCAGCGACGCATCCAAGCCGCCTCTCACACCTCGGTGGCTCGCACGGCTGGTCCCGGCACAGAAGCTTTTCTTGGAAGTCTGCCCTTTGCGCTCACGAGTGATCAACAGAGTGTCTTGGCAGAGATTCACCAGGACATGGCTAAGCCCCACCCCATGAATCGACTCGTTCAAGGCGAGGTGGGTTCTGGAAAAACAGTGGTCGCTGTGGCGTCGATGGTCACCGTGTCGGAGTCAGGTGGACAGAGTGCTCTGCTGGCACCGACCGAAGTGTTGGCCTGGCAACACTTTCGCTCGATTGTGGCAACGCTCGGACCTGAACTAGCCGCGTCCATGAACCCCGTCCTGCTCACCGGAAACCTGCGCGCGGCGGAGACGAAAAAGGCTCTGCTGGCGGCGGCATCGGGGCAGGCCAAGATTGTGGTGGGAACCCACGCGCTCCTAAGTGAACGGGTGACCTTTGCCGATCTTGGGCTTGTGGTCATTGATGAGCAACACCGCTTCGGTGTTGATCAACGCGAAGCGCTTCGACAAAAGGGCACCCATCCTCACGTTCTCGTTCTCACGGCAACACCTATTCCCCGAACTGTTGCCATGACGGTGTTTGGCGACCTTGATGTGTCAACAATCCGCATGGTGCCCTCCGGGCGCCAACCGATTTCCACCCATGTGGTGGCACTGGGGGACCACCCCAACTGGTATCCGAGGGTGTGGCAGCGATTGGCAGAGGAAGTGGCGAAAGGACGCCAAGGCTTCGTGGTTGTTCCTTCCATTTCCCCGTCGGTCCCCGAGGACGACGATGCTGTTGATAGCAGCCAGGAGGCATCAGAGGAGGCGCGGGTCCTCGCTAGCGTCGCTGAGACAGTGCCGCTACTTCGCGGCTTACCGGAGCTCTCCCACGCGAAAATTGAGGCCGTCCACGGCAAGCTCCCCTCCGATGAGAAAGATGCAGTGATGCAGGCTTTTTCTGCCGGGGACATTGACGTGGTCGTTGCGACGACCGTGATTGAGGTAGGAATCGATGTTCCCAACGCCTCCGTCATGGTGATTCTTGATGCCGATCGCTTCGGAGTAAGCCAGTTACACCAGTTGCGCGGGCGGGTTGGTCGGGGCGAGCACGCTGGTGTGTGCCTGCTCGTCACTGCCTGTGAACCAGACACCCCGGCCAGGGCCCGGGTTGAGGCGGTCGCCGCCACGACCGATGGTTTCGAACTTGCCACCATTGATCTTGAACTGCGCAGTGAAGGCGACGTCCTCGGCGATCGACAATCTGGCAGGCGTTCGGGTCTCACCCTCGTGAGGGTTACCAAAGACGGCGAGCTCATTGACCAGGCAAGGAGCTATGCCACCCGGGTGGTGGAGGCGGATCCGCGCTTGGCAGGCCACCCGGATCTGGCTGTCGATATCGCCAGGCGCCTCGATGAGGCTTCAGTTGATTACTTGGCAAAGAATTAGATAATTGTGACCCAGTAGACCCCAAGAAAACGCTCGGCTCACTACGCTTAAGCCATGAGCACTGTTGCTGTTGTCCCGGGTTCCTTTGATCCGGTGACTCTGGGTCACCTGGATGTCATTGAGCGCGCTGCCAGGCTCTTTGATGAAGTCCACGTGGTCGTGGTGCACAACCCTTCGAAGTCAGCTCTGTTGCCCATTGCCCAGCGCGTCACCCTGCTCGAGCAGGCCATCGCCCAAGCGGGCATTGCCGGCAACATTGTGGTCACCTCGTGGAGTGTTGGTTTGCTGGTGGACTACTGCACCGACGTTGGTGCCACAGTGCTGGTGAAAGGAATTCGCTCGCAAATGGATCTCAGCTATGAGACGCCCATGGCCATTGTGAATAGAAACCTCGCTGGCATCGACACCGTCTTCTTGTTGCCAGATCCCGCTAACGCGCATGTTTCAAGCTCGCTGGTGCGCCAGGTGGCATCCCTGGGTGGGGATGTCTCGCCGTATGTGCCCTCTGCGGTCGCTGAATATCTAGCGAAGACGGAACTGCCGTAGTCTTAGGGCCATAGTTGTAGTCACGGTTAACAAGGGGGATTGTCGTGGCAGATTCGTCCACAAGCGAGCTTAAAGAACTCGATCGCGCGCATAACTTCTACTCGTGGTCGGTGCAGTCGGCCGTGTCGCCGATGATGATCTCGCATGCCTCTGGCATGTATGTCTACGACACCGATGGCAACGAATACTTGGATTTCTCGAGCCAGTTGGTCAATGTCAACATCGGCCACTCCCACCCCAAGGTTGTGCAGGCAATCAAAGACCAGGTGGACAAACTCGCCACCGTCGCTCCCTCGGCAAGCTCGGAGCCTCGCGTTCACGCCGCGAAGCGCATCATTGATCGGGCCGGACCGGGGTTCTCCAAAGTGTTCTTCACCAACGGTGGTGCTGATGCCAACGAGAACGCCATTCGGGCTGCCCGCCTCTACACCGGGCGCACCAAGGTGCTCTCCACCTACCGCAGCTATCACGGCAACACGGGGGCTGCCATTGTTGCCACTGGTGACTGGCGCCGCCAGCCCAATGAATATGCGACCGGGCACGTGCACTTCTTTGGCCCCTTCCTCTACCGCAGCGAGTTTTGGTCGGAGAACGAAGCTCAAGAGTGCGAGCGTGCTCTGCACCACCTGGAGCGGGTCATTCAGGCTGAAGGGCCCACCACGATCGCCACAGTGCTACTCGAGGGTGTTCCGGGAACTGCCGGCATCATGGTGCCGCCACCGGGATACCTGAAGGGCGTGCGGGAAATCTGTGACCGCTACGGCATCATCCTGATCATGGATGAGGTCATGTCGGGCTTTGGCCGCACCGGTCACTGGTTTGCGTTCCAGGCCCATGACGTTGTCCCCGACATGATCACGTTTGCAAAGGGTGTGAACTCCGGCTATATACCAGTGGGTGGCGTGGTGTTCTCGAACGCTCTCGCCCAGTATTTTGACAACACCATGTTCCCCGGCGGGCTCACCTATTCTGGCCACCCGCTAGCGATGGCCTCGATTGTGGCAGCGCTCGATGCCATGAGCGACGAGGGCATGGTCGACAATGCCCGCGAGATGGGGGAGAAGTATCTGCGCCCGGGGCTTACCGCTCTGGCTGCGAAGCACCCCATGATTGGTGAAGTCCGTGGGCTTGGCTGCTTCTTTGCCCTTGATCTGGTGGCTGATCCGGTGACGAGGGAGCCCTTGGATGCCGCAACCGTCGGGAAGCTTAAGTCCGAGTTGCTCTCCAGAAAACTTTTGCCCTTCGTCGTGGACAACCGGATTCACGTGGTGCCACCGTTGATTGTGACACCGGAGCACATTGCTACCGCGCTTGCGATCTACGATGAGGCGTTCGCAGCGGTAGCCTCCTAAACTATCGAGGTGGCTTCTCGTAAACGCACGCCTTTGACCATTGGGGTCAAAGACCTCATGCACAGTCCTGGTGAGATGCGCGAGCACACCCTTGACGTACTAGCTCCAGAGCAATACGGCGAGGCCGTCGCGGTCGTTCCCGAGGGTACTCCGATGACCATCGAGGTGCGCCTAGAAGGCCTCCACGAGGGGATTTTGGTGACCTGCGAGGTTGCCACCGATGCGCACGCGGAGTGCGTGCGCTGTCTCGATGAGTTTTCTCTCCCGGTTCGAGTCGATTTTCAGGAACTTTTCACCTATTCTTCTTCAGAGGCCGATTCCTACACGGTGGTTGATGACTCTGTGATGCTCGAGAGCATCATTCGGGATGCGGTGGTCCTAGACCTCCCCTTCCAACCGGTATGTAAGCCTGACTGCTATGGATTGGACCCCACAACTGGTGAGAAACTCACCAGCGAGAGTGCCAAGACACGCGGCCAGGATATTGACCCGCGCTGGCTTGAGTTAGGCAAACTGCTCGAGTCAGATGGACAACAGGCCCCCTAAGACCACACAAGACCCAGCGAAAGAAGAAAATCATGGCGGTACCTAAGCGGAAAAAATCCCGTGCGAGAACGCACCATCGTCGTTCGGCGTGGAAAGCTGAAGTCCCCACGCTGGTGAAGACCGTCGAGAACGGCAAGACCGTCTACAGCCTCCCGCACCGCGCTCGGGTTGTTGAAGACAGTGCCGGCACGCCGTTGTTCATGGAATACAAGGGCCGTAAGGTCGCCGACGTCTAACGTGACTGATTCCGGGAAGACCGACTCGGTCTTCGATGCGAGCCCGCTCCTGGAGACCCTCCAGGTGTCGGTCTCCGCGGAAGGCGTGGCGCAAGCATTGACGCATTCGTCCTTTGCTTACGAAAACGGTGGCAGCGACAACGAGCGGCTCGAGTTTCTCGGGGACTCCGTCTTGGGTCAGGCCATCACCGCAGCCCTCTATCGCCACTTCCCTGATCTTCCCGAGGGGGAGCTCGCTAAGCGCCGAGCCAGCATCGTCTCGACGACTGCGCTTGCCGATGTTGCCCGCACGATTTCTCTGGGGGATTTCCTGCGCCTTGGCCGCGGGGAGGAAATCACCGGTGGTCGAGACAAACCCTCACTCCTGGCGGACGCCCTCGAGGCCCTTATTGGCGTCGTGTTTTTGGAGAATGGCCCAGAAGCAGCCACTGGGCTCGTCGAGCGCCTACTCGGAGATTATGTCCTTGATGCTGATCGTCGCAGTGAAAGTAGTGATCCAAAGACTGCTTTGCAGGAGTGGGGAGCGAAGACCGGTAATGGCATCCCCCGCTACAACATCAGCGATGCGGGTCCAGATCACGCCAAGGTCTTCACTGCTGATGTCTATATCAACGGTCTACCCGGTGGTTCGGCGCCCGCGGGGCATGGCACCGGTAGCTCCAAGAAGGCAGCCGAGCTCTCTGCCGCGAGTGCTGCGTTAGCCGCTATTCGCGAAGTCGAACGAGGCGATGCCTGAACTTCCCGAGGTTGAGGTGGTTCGACGGGGCGTCGAGGATGTCATCACCGGAGCGCGGATTACTCGGATTACCGTGCGTGACCCTCGTTCGCTCAAGCGCCATCCGGGTCCCGCGGAAGATTTTATCTCGAGGCTCACGGGCGCCCTCGTCACGGCCGCTGTGCGCAGAGGCAAGTTCTTGTGGTTCCCTCTGGCTGGAACCAGTAGTGCTCTTGTGTGTCACTTGGGTATGAGCGGGCAGGTTCTCTTAGGCGATGAGGATTCAGACTTCGGTCCCCATCTTCGCGTGCTGGTGGAGTTGACCACCCGTGCGGGTGACTCCATCCACATGGGATTTGTGGATCAGAGAATCTTTGGCTCGCTCGCCATTGATGACCTCATTCCCACGAGCGATGGTTTCCCCGGTGGCCTTGGCAGTGCGGAGCCCCTTGTGCCCCTCAGTGTGTCGCACATAGCGAGAGATCCCCTAGACCCGCACTTTGATGAGAAGGCATGGAGTCGCCGGTTGCGATCCAAACACACCGATATCAAGCGCGCCCTGCTGGATCAAAACCTGATCAGTGGAATCGGAAACATTTATGCGGATGAGGCGCTGTGGGCAACGAAACGCCACTACCGTCACCCCACACACAGGATGACCCGGGCAGACACCCACTCACTGCTCGAGGAAGTGAGAGCCGTATTGAACAAAGCCCTCGCGAAGGGCGGGACAAGCTTCGACCAACAGTATGTGAACGTCAATGGCCAGAGCGGATATTTTGCCCAGTCGTTGGAGGCCTACGGACGAGATGGCCAAGCCTGCTCACGCTGTGGCACAACCATTCACCGTGAGCCGTTCATGAATCGTTCCTCTCACCGCTGTCCCAGGTGTCAGCGGGTGCCTCGCACCCGGTAAGTTTGTCCAGAGCATATGCGTGGCGTCAACATCGGTGAGTAAGCGAAGCGGAGTATCTGGTGCATCTGAAGTCCCTGACCCTCAAGGGATTTAAGTCTTTCGCTCAACCGACAACTTTTGCGTTCGAGCCCGGTGTCACCTGCGTTGTGGGACCCAATGGCTCGGGAAAATCCAACGTTGTCGATGCGCTCGCGTGGGTCATGGGCGAACAGGGTGCCAAGACGCTCCGCGGTGGCTCGATGGAAGATGTCATCTTTGCCGGAACCACTTCTAAGGCGCCGCTGGGGCGGGCTGAGGTGTTACTCACCATCGATAACTCCGATGGCGCCCTGCCCATCGACTACGCCGAGGTCACCATCTCCCGCACGCTCTTTAGAAACGGCGGGAGCGAATACGCGATCAACAAAGAGCCCTGTCGCCTACTCGATGTTCAAGAGCTTCTGAGCGATAGTGGCCTGGGCCGGGAAATGCACGTCATCGTGGGCCAGGGCCAGCTCGATCAGGTGCTCCATGCGAGCCCGGAAGATCGCCGCCGCTTTATCGAGGAGGCGGCGGGAATCCTCAAGCACCGTCGTCGCAAAGAAAAGACCCAGCGCAAGCTCGAATCCATGGAGGCGAACCTGACGAGGCTCAACGATCTCGCCGGTGAGATTCGTCGCCAGCTGACGCCTCTCGGTCGGCAAGCAGAGATTGCCCGTGAAGCTCAGACAATTCAGGCCGTGGTTCGTGATGCGCAAGCTCGGGTGTTCGCTGATGACGTGGTGAGCCTCGGTGCCACCCTCGATAATTTCCAGAGCAGTGAAAGTGAGCGCGCCGCCGAGCGCGCCACCCTTGCAGACCAACTAGAGGGCGTGCGCAGGCGCATCCAAGAGCTTGAGTCCACAGCGCTGGATAGTGGACTGGATTCAGCCAGGTCTCAGGACTTTGCAGCGAGAGCTGTACTGGATCGCCTGAAGGCCTTGGAATCTATCGCTAGGGAGCGCTCTGGCACATGGGATGAGGGCGAGGTCGATGCCTCGGCTGCGACCACCGTGACATCTGCCGACATTGAGGCTGCCGAGGCTTTGGGCCAGGAAGCCCTGGAGCTCGTCGCCTCACACGAAGCAGCGGTGGGTGAGGTTTCTGCGGCTGTGTTGACCCTGAAGGCGTCCCTCGCTGCGGTTGACCAAGAGATCGCCTCCGTGCTCGGTGAACTGGCCGAGTATGACAACGCCCTGCGCGAGCGCGAGTCCGCCCTCGAGGTTGCGCAGTCGCGCGTGCTGAGCTCGCAGGCTGAATCAGAGCGTCAAAGGGCAGCCCTCGACCAAGCCAGAGCCCGTGTCGTCCAGGCGGAAGAGGCCTTGCGGGCTCTCCACGGCTCTGACACTGAAGCTCCCGACGGTGCCACCGAAGCCTATGAACGCGCCCTTGGCGAGGCTGAGGAGCGACTAGCGCTCGCGGATGCCACCGAGGCTAACACCAGGAACCTCCTTCACCAGCAGGAGCGCGAGCGTGAGGCGCTGGCGGCTAAAGTATCGGCGCTGACCCTTGCTCTTCGCACCGATGGTGCCGATCCTGATATTGCCGCTGCCGCTGGTGTTACTGGCAGTGTTGCCGACTCGCTCCGGGTGGATGCCGGATATGAAACGGCGATTGCCCGGGCTCTTGGATCCCTCGCCGATGCCGTGTTGGTGAATGAGCGCCAGAGTGCGCTGCGCCTGGTGGAACAGCGCTCTGGCTCGAACAAGGGCCGCGTGGAGCTCGTCATCGCCACTGACGAAGACACCATCGGCGAGAACATCGCTGGGCTTTCTCGAGCGACCGATGTGGTGCGCGGACCCTCTGGTGTCTTGGCATTGCTCTCCAAAACCTACATCGCCGGGGACCTGGCCGCACTCACAAAAGTCTGGGCCACCAAGGGTGCCATTGCTCGGGGAGTGACCATCGTTACTCTCGCTGGTGATGTCTTCACCGACGGCGTTGTTCGAACCGGCAGTGGCGAATCACGCAGTCGCTTAGAACTCCAGGCAGAGCGCGATACCGCTGAGGGCGCGCTGACAACCCTGTCCACCACTCTGGAGCGCACGCGCTTCGAGGCGGAGCAGGCCAGAGCGCAGAAAGCACTTCGCGCCGAGGGGGTAAAAACCGCTCTTGCCGATGTGCGCCAGGCTGATGCCAAGCGCGCTGAGTTTGGCCAACAGCTTTCCCGGCAGCGTGCCGCACTCGAGGCGGCTGAAGCCGAGGTGGCGCGACTGGTGAGTGCTGCCACGGAGGCAGAAGACCAGGTCCGGGTGGCGAGCGAGGCTCTTGTGCTAGCCACAGAGCAGCGCACATCCTTCCAAGCAAACCCCAGGCCCTCCGTCGATGAGTCTGCCCGCAGTGCTCTTCTTGTGTCCCTAGACACAGCTACCGCCCAGGAGCTCCAGGCCCGCATTGCTCTCGAGGCATCCCGAGAGCGCGCCAGGAGCGCCCAGGATGTCCTAGCCAGTGTGCGCCAGCGCCTGGTGGATGAAGAGGCAGCTGCCACGAGGGAGCGTGCTAGACACCACGAACGACGTGAGCGCGCTGCCCGCGCCACGTCCGTGTTAGCGCTCTTGCCGGGTGTGATGGCTCAGGCGGTGGTGACCACTGAGGAGTCCTCCGCGGCACTGCTTGCAGCAGAGGCGAAGCGTCAGTCCCTGCAGGGGGAGTTGACCCAGTTGCGCACCCAAGAGAACACCCTGCGGGAGCGCCTGGGGTCCATCACTGATTCGGTGCACTCGATTGAGATGCAAATTTATGAAAAGAAGCTGCAGCGCACGACGTTACTGGAGCGAGTCCAGGAAGAATTGGGTCTCACCGAGGAGACACTTCTCGAGGATTATGCCCCACACGTTCTGGTTCCCCCAGACACCGAAGACGGCGGGGAGCCACAACCCTTCAACCGAGCTGAGCAAGAGGCCAGACTTCAGGTGGCCAGGCGCAAGCGTGATCAACTGGGGCGAGTGAATCCTCTGGCACTCGAGGAGTTCCAGGCTCTCGAGACCAGACACACGTTCTTGACCGAGCAGCTGGTGGACTTGAAGAAAACCCGAGCTGATCTCGAGGCCATCATGGCTGAGCTCGATGACAC
>Ga0079299_1000256_pt1 | contig 13163 bp, 10 predicted proteins | sample Wag4_2014_7_11_2_FD_76334 | JGI IMG/M metagenome (GOLD analysis project Ga0079299, IMG submission 76334) | Lake water microbial communities from Ohio, USA - Utica-2 Time Series LW 2014_7_11 | ecosystem: Environmental > Aquatic > Freshwater > Lake | place: USA: Ohio | collected 2014-07-11
CCGATAGTTAATGCGCCAATATCTTTTGCAATCTTTGCAACAACTGGAGCTGCACCTGTTCCGGTTCCGCCACCTTCGCCTGCAGTTACAAAAACCATATCTGCGCCACGAAGAATTTCTTCAATGTCATCTGCGTGATCAAGTGCTGCTTCGCGACCCTTATCTGGATCCATTCCTGCACCAAGTCCACGTGTTGTCTTGCGACCAATATCTAATTTCACATCTGCATCACTCATCAATAAATGTTGTGCATCTGTGTTAATCGCAATGAACTCGACGCCCTTTAATCCGACATCGATCATTCGATTAATTGCGTTAACTCCACCGCCACCAATGCCGACGACTTTGATGACCGCTAAATAATTTTGTGGTGAAGCCACTTTTATTCCTCCTTATGAACCATAAACCTCAACTTGAGCCTTACAATTCACTACTTTTCTATAGGGCGAACCTAAAGCGCATAAGGGTGATTATCAAACACCGACGCGATTTGTTTAACGTGTCGCAATTTTCTATTTACTTAACGATTGGTGCATGTGGTGCAGATACATCAACTCTTTTTATATTTGCATTTTCAGGAAGTGCAATCAACGCCTTATAAACCTTTAATTTCAACTCATTTTCAGAGTTTGTACCCCATCGAAGTTCAATCTTCTTGCCATTGTTTTCCATAATCAAAACAAGGGCTCCGGTGCTTCGAACCTTTACAACCGTCAAGGTTGAGTTGAGCTCTTGTGGCAGCTCGGTAAGGAAGGTGACCGCTTTACTTGCATCCTCAACGGTGCCTGCTTGAATCTCAATTAATCCTGAAGGTCGCGCACCCTGTGGCACAAAGCTGGCACCTGTTGAATCAATTACCTGATTTTGAAAGGTTGCAATGGGAGTTCGTGGAGTTAGTTCGACAACAACCTTTCCATTGATCCAGTTGCGAGATATATCTGCAGATTCAACCCAATCGAGCTCTTCTAATTCTGTTGCAACCGCTCGCGGTTCTACACGAGCTAATTTCTGACCCTTGGTAATTCCGGTGTTAATGGGTTTGGTGCTCCCAATTACTTCAACTGATGAGACGGTGAAGAAGGTTGAGTACCCCAAGATGTAGGTGGCACCTGCAAGGGTAAGAATCGCAAATAGCGCGATCAGCTTTTTATTCATTTAAGCAAAGCGCCTAGCTAAACCATCAACGATGATCGGAGCCAATGAGCTGACATCGCCTGCTCCCAAGGTCATGATGACATCTCCGGGTTGAGCATCTGCAACTACCGAATCTGTCACTTCAACAAAATTTGGAATGTACTCACCATTACTCATCATCGATGTGATCATCTTTGAGGTGACTCCATCAATAGGCTTTTCACTTGCCGCATAGACTTCAAGAAGGATGGCTCTGTCAGCGGTACCAAGCTCCTTCGCAAACTGTTGCGCAAAGGCTTTTGTGCGTGAGTAACGATGGGGTTGGAAAATTACGATTAAGCGTCCATCAGCTGCGTAACGACGAGCCGCTTCAAGCGTCACATGAATCTCTGTTGGGTGGTGCCCATAATCATCAATCACTCGAATCCCATGAACAGTTCCCTTAAGTTCAAATCGTCGACCTGTTCCTCTAAAGGTTGCTAAACCTGTCAGCAATTCAGCTACTGGAAACCCTAATTTCAAGCCTGTTGCAAGGACTCCAGCGGCGTTCAAAAGATTGTGATGACCAGGCACCTGTAATTCGATGTGACCAACGCTTCGGCCCTTCCAAATAGCACGAGCTCGTGAGCCCATTGTTAATAGTTCAATCTGATCGATATGTAAATCAGCGGACTCATTGATGCCATATGAAATTAACTCGATTGATTCAACACTCTTTGACAGCGCTACAGCGCCTGCATCATCGGCACAGTATGTTAAAAAACCACCTGGCTTAATCGTTGCTGCGAAATCTCTAAATGCTTGGGCAACCGCTTCAGGGGTTTCAAAGAAATCAACATGATCATGCTCAACATTTGTGACAATTGCGCCAAATGGGTGGTACTCAATAAAGGATCCATCTGATTCATCAGCCTCTGCCACAAAGATCTCGCCAGTTCCTCTGTGTGCATTAGATCCTGAAGCGGTGATCGTTCCACCGATTGCAAAGGATGGATCAGCGGCACACGCTTGCAGTGCTACTGCGAGCATTGATGAGGTAGTTGTCTTTCCATGAGTTCCAGCAACCGCCACACTCTTTGATTCAGACATCAACATAGCAAGTGCGGCGGCGCGAGTAAGGATCGGAAGCTTTAACTCTTGAGCGCGAACTCGTTCAGAGTTGCTCTGAGAAATTGCATTGGAGTACACAACAAGATCGGAGCCATCAACATTTTCTGCGACGTGAGTTGTTGAGACCGTTGCACCTAACGCCGACAAGGCTATTACGACAGATGAATCCTTTGCATCAGATCCGCTAACGGTAATTCCGTGCGACAAGGCGATGCGTGCAAGCCCGCTCATTCCCGCTCCACCAATACCGATGAAGTGAATACGCTTACCAATTAAGGCAGAAAGCTGTGGCTTCATGAGCTCATCGCAAACTCTGCAAGTGCCACAATCTTTTCTGCGGCGTGAAGATCTTGGGGATCTCCTGCAATTGGGGAATGTGCTGCTTTTTCTAGCAAAGAGGTTACGGTGGTTGAAAGGTATTGTGCGGTGAACTCTTTTTGAGTGATCACCTGTGCGCGATCGGCTGCAACCAAGGAGGCAGCGTTAACAAACTGTTCTCCATTTCCGATTGGTAGCGGCACAAAAAGAGCGTATCGGCCGAGCGCACGAAACTCGCTACAGGTCACCGCGCCGCTTCGGGCAATGATTAAATCGGCAGCTAAATAGGCATCTGCCATGGCATCGATATAAGCAATTGGTTTATATCCCCCAGAGGCTTTAGGCAGGGCGTTGAGTTTGCCCACTGAATGCAGAACAGAAATACCTTTGTCATTAAAGGTTGAAACGCTGTCGGCAATTACTGCATTGATTGCAACTGAGCCTTGTGATCCGCCCATGATGACAACTAATGGTGCAGCTGCAGAAAAACCTAATCGCACCTTTGCAGCAGAACGAGCCTTGCCCCAATCAGCCGCTGATTCTGTGCAGCCCTGAGCAACATCTGATCGCAGCGGTAATCCAGCAAGCAAGGCGCTTGAAAAACTACCCTCTTCAACTGGATGAGCAACCGCTAAATGATGTGTAAATCGGGCACCAACACGATTGGCCCACCCTGGTTTTGCATTTGCTTCGTGAATGACTATTGGGGTTCGGGTAATTGCAGCTGCTAAGTAAGCAGGTGCGCTGACATAGCCACCAAAACCAATCACAACATCAGCGTTTTTTACAACGGTGATGGAGGCTGCAATTGATGCAATGAGATCGAATGGAATTCGTAGCCATGATGCAGATGGGGTGCGGGAGATTTTTACCTTAGGAATTGTGCGCAATTGAAATCCGGCCGCAGGTACCAAAGTGTTTTCAAGTCCGCTCTTAGTTCCCAGAAAGATACAGGTGTCGGATGGATGGGCTTTCATCCATTGACGTGCAACAGCTAACGCTGGCTCTATGTGTCCTGCGGTGCCACCACCTGCAAGAACTACCGTAGCCATTTAATTCCCGTCTCTTGTAACCCTTTATAGATTACTGGGTCTCTGCGGGCGGCACCTAAAACAAAGCCGATTCCCATATATGTCGCAATCAATGCCGAACCACCATAGGAAACTAGGGGCAAGGTCACTCCAACAACAGGCAATACGCTAATTGCAGATCCAATATTGAGAATAGTTTGAATTGCAATCCAACATCCAAAACCTGCCGATACATAACGCACCATGGGATCACTTGCGCGCAGCGCTAATTTAAAGATGGAAAACAAAAGCAAAGCCAACAACAGCAAGGTTGCAAGTGTTCCAAACAATCCAAGCTCTTCACCAATGACTGCAAAGATAAAGTCGGTATGTGCTTCTGCGAGGTTTCCCCACTTTTGACGGCTTGCACCCAGACCAACACCAAATAATCCACCGCTAGCAAGACCTAACAAGCTATGTGCTGGTTGCCAGCCATAAAGTTTGTATTGATCTTCAGCAAAGGGATTGAGAAATACTGCAAAACGTTGAACTCGATATGGTGAGGTCAAAATCAAAACCGCAAGTGCGGCAAAGCCTGCCGCTAAGCCAATACCAAAAACTCCAAGTCGCAAACCTGAAACCCAGAGCAATCCCGCCAAAATAAATGCAAATACCGAAGCAGTTCCAAGATCTCGACCCGCCATCACCAAAATCATGCAGAGCAAAAAGGCGGGACCAATCAATGCAACAACATTGCTCTGAATCGCACCTGATCGTTCTCTCTTAGCCAGCATGTAACCCGCCCACAGAATCATTAAGAACTTTGCCAGCTCACTGGGTTGAATATCTACAAAGCCAAGGCTGATCCAGTTGTGATTACCGTTCACGCTCTTACCAATAATCTGAACGATCAAGAGCAAAAATACCGAGACCGATACGCCAAATCGCGCGATTACTTTCCATTGGCGAAGTGAGAGTCGTGAGAGCACCCATGCCATTGGAAGCGAAATCAATAAGAAGATGAATTGGCGCAAGACAATTCCGTAAGTAGTTCCGCGAGAACCTAAGGAGTAAATCGATGATGCGGAGAAAACCATGATCAGCCCCAAAAGGCTTAATGCCAGAGTGCTACCCAACAGCATGTAGTACAAATTCACTGGCTTAGTAAAAAAGGTTTCCTCACGCTTCATGAGCGACAACCTTTCGCACCGCTGCTGCAAATCTATCTCCGCGATCTGCGTACGAAACAAATTGATCCATCGATGCACAAGCTGGTGCAAGTAAAACCGCATCGCCGGATTGAGCAACAGTGGCTGCAGCTTTAACGATTGATTCCATTAATGAATTGGAGGCTCCCCCACGTACATAATCGCTGGGAGCATCAATAAGGATGCGCGGAAGATCTGGTGCATGTTTAATCAAAGCCGCTTCAATAAGTGCGCGATCTGTGCCGATCAGAATCGCTGCCTTCATGCGAGGTGCGCAACGTTCGACCATCGCATCCATGTCGGCACCCTTTGCCAAGCCGCCAGCAATCCAAACAACTGATAGATGTGACATCAGGGATGCAGCTGCAGCATGGGGGTTAGTAGCTTTTGAGTCATCAACCCAGGTAATTCCAGCTGATTCATGCACTGTTTCGATGCGATGGCGACCCGGGCGGAAATCATGCAACGCCTTCTGAATAGCCTCGTGAGGTGCGTTAATTGCGCGAGCTAAAGCTGCAGCGGCTAATGCATTAGAAACATTGTGCGGAACCGTTGGAACAATGTCAGCAAGCTCGCAAAACATCGATGCTTGTTGAGGATCTGCCACAAATGCACGATCGACAAGTAGCTCCTCGACAACACCTATCTCGCCCGGGGCAGGAGTATCTAGAGAGAAGAAAACCTTGCGGCCCGTGAAGCGGTTGGCACGGGTTACGACAGATGCATCATCGGCGTTGAGAATTGCAATCTCTGCGCGATCTAAAATCGAAAACTTTGCATCTGCGTAAGCATCAAAGCTTCCGTGCCAATCCAGGTGATCATCTGCAATATTGAGAATCGCTGCCGCCTGGAAATATGCCTGACGCGCCCAGTGCAGTTGAAAGCTAGAGAGCTCTAGCACTAGAACATCGTATGCATCATCGCGATCCACAGCATCTATAACTGTGTCACCAACATTTCCACAAGCGACCGCTTTGATTCCGGCGGCTTGCAAAATTGCCGCGGTCATTTCCACGGTCGTTGTCTTGCCATTTGTGCCGGTGAGTGCGATCCACCTTTGTCCTGGAGCACGTTCTGCCCGCAAGCTCCACGCAATATCTATCTCATTGAGCATTTCAATGGAGCTACTAAGAATCTGAATGACCAGTGGGTGGTCCTGTCGCCAGCCCGGAGAAATTACTACCGCATCAAAATCTTTGAGATTGACATCATTAGGTTTAATTGCGCCTTTTGCATTGTCATCTGTCAATGTGATTTGTGCACCACGTGATTGAAGAAAGCGTGCAACTGAATTACCAGTTACCCCAGCTCCTAGAACCAGAATTTTCTTGTGGGCAAAATCGGTACTCATGAATTACTTGACGACCCATTGTGCATAAAAGAGACCAAGACCCATGGCAACACATAATCCTGCGATTATCCAGAAGCGGATGACAACTGTTATTTCAGCCCAGCCGCTTAACTCAAAGTGATGATGAAGTGGAGCCATCTTAAAGACCCGCTTTCCACCACTAATTTTGAAGTAAAAGGTCTGAATTAATACAGACATGGTGATGATTACAAACAAGCCACCTAGCGGAATAAGTAGTAGTTCTACACGTAGAGTTGCCGCAAGTCCTGCGATTGCCCCACCAAGAGCCAATGATCCAGTGTCTCCCATAATTATTTTTGCAGGCGCTGTGTTCCACCACAAGAAACCTGTACATCCACCTGCAAAGGCTGCAGCGAGCACAGCAAGATCTAGCGGATCGCGAACCGCATAACATCCTGCAGCAGCGTTCAGCGCACAGCTTTGTCCAAACTCCCAAACACCGATGAGTACAAAAGCTAAGAAGGTCATAATGGATGCACCAGTTGCAAGTCCATCAAGACCATCAGTTAAATTCACACCGTTACTTGCTGACATCACCATCACGATGATGAAAATAATGACTAGCGCTGGTCCTAAGTAAATTGTTGTTTCGCGTACTCCAGATAAATACTCTGAAATAGGTGCAAGTGAATCCTGGTCAACAAATTGAAGTCCCAGGTAACCAAAAATTCCTGCAGAAATTGCCTGTCCTAACAGTTTGAAGCGACCAGGCAATCCTCGTGAATTTTGACGAGAAACTTTCAGCCAATCATCGAGAAAACCGATAAATCCCAATGCAACTACTAACGCCATTACTAAAAGCGCAGAGACCGTGACTGAGTTACCTGTAACAAGGTGAGCTGCAAAGTAGCCAAGAATTGCTGCAAGGATGAAGATGATTCCACCCATGGTTGGAGTTCCGTGCTTAATGTGGTGGCTACTTGGACCATCATCACGAATGATTTGACCATAGCCCTTACTCGCAAGAGCTCGAATCAATACGCGAGTTCCGAAGAGTGAAAACATCAAGGCAAAGGCGCCAGCGATAAGGATCTGTCTCAACTTTCAACTCCGCTCTTGTCTAGCCACAAACTTTCCAACTTCTGTGCCAACACTTCAAAACCCTCTGAACGAGATGCCTTTACTAAAACAACATCGCCAGCTGAGAAATGTTCCGTCATCGATACACACTCATCAATACTTGCGTAGTGATGTACAACCATCTGCCCCTGTGAAAGGCCGTACTCAGGTGCTGCGATAGCTACTAGATGATCGATACCTATCTCCTGAGCAAGGGTGCCAATGGCCGCGTGATGAGCAGCGCTTGACTCGCCGAGTTCATGCATTTTTCCTAAGAAAGCCCATGATTGTCCCCCGCGCTCCTGCGCAAAGAGAACTAGGGAGCGAAGTGCGGCGGTCATGGATTCAGGATTAGCGTTATACGAATCGTTGATGAGCAAGAGTCCGAATAGATCGTGGATCTCCATGCGCCACTTGCTTGTATTTTCTGCCGTCGACAGAGAGCTTGCAATTAATTCGATCGGTAAAGCTAAAGCGGTTCCAACGGCAGCTACCGCTAATGCGTTTGCGATGTGATGCTCGCCGACGATTCTCATGCCAACAGCCTCTCGGCCTGCAGGTGTCACTAAATCAAAGTGTGGACGACCTTCGCGGATTTCAATATCGGTGGCACGGACTTCGCAGCCATCACCAAAGTTGATTACACGTCCTGTGTGAAGAGATGCCATAGCGGGTGTGTACTTGTCGTAACTGCCCAGAATTGCAACTCCTTCTGGCTGTAATGTTTGAATGAGTTCAGATTTTGTCTGAGCTATAGCTTCTACTGAGCCAAACTCGCCAAGGTGTGCGGTACCGACCGTTAGTACGACGCCGATATTTGGCTGGGCTATTCCGCATAGTCGAGCGATGTCACCTTTATGACGGGCTCCCATTTCTAAAATACAAAACTTGGTTTTCTCATCACATTCCAACAAAGTAATTGGCAAACCAAGATCATTATTAAAGGAGCCAGCAGGTGAAACTGTTGGTCCCGCAACCGACAACATGTGAAACATGAGATCTTTAGTGCTGGTTTTTCCTTGTGAGCCGGTGATACCGATAACAGTTAAGTTAGTTAAACGTTTGCGGACAAAAGCGGCCAGGATTGAAAGTGCTTCAAGAACATCTTTTACAACAATGCACGGTCCATCAATGCGTCGAGTTGTAAGCGAGAACATCGCACCTGCACGGTATGCATCTGCTGCGAAATCATGTCCATCGACAACCTCGCCCTTTAACGCCAAGAAGATGCAGCCTGGTGTTGCTTTACGGGAATCAAAGACGGGTGCTTTTGAAACGAGTAGATCCTTGTCGCAATGGACATCGCCACCTACTAATAGGCCAATCTCACCTGCGGTTAATGTGATCACTTCTTGTCCTCGATTGCTCGGGCAAGCTCTACGCGATCATCAAATGGATGCACTGTTCCGTTGATCTCTTGACCCTTTTCATGTCCCTTGCCTAGAACAATCACTAGATCGCCATCCTTGGCCTCGTTAACCGCGGTTCTGATCGCTTGTGATCGATCTTCAATAACCGCACTTGGCTCTTGGACATCTAAACCTAAAGTCATCTGCACCAAAATTGCATCTGCTTTTTCAGAGCGAGGGTTATCGCTGGTAAAGATTGCAACATCTGCACCCTCATGTAACGCCTTACCCATCAGCGCTCTCTTTGAGGTATCGCGATCTCCGCCACAACCAAGAACTGCAATGACACGACCATCACTAATTTCATGGGCGGTTTCAAGAACGCGAGCAACCGCATCTGGTGAGTGTGCGTAATCAACAAGTGCTGTGAAGTTTTGTCCTAAGCGCACAGATTCCAGACGGCCCACAGCACCTGTTAGTTGAGGCAAGATCGCTGCGATATCAATGGGATCGATGCCGCTTTCAGTTGCAATGGCAACAGCCATCAATAGATTGTCAAAGTTATATCCACCATGCAGGTGAACCTTTCCTTCGATCAAAATTCCACCACTACCTCTGATGGCAACATGTGCGCCAACATAATCCTTGGAAATTGAGGCGAAGTGCCAAGTTGCGCTTTGATCATGACGAGAAACTGTCATAACTGGAAGCTCTGTCTGCTCTGCAAGCTTTACGCCGTACGCATCATCAATATTGATGACAGCAAGATCTGCAAACTCAAAGGTAAATAACTTTGCTTTAGCTTCGAAGTATGCCTGCATTGTTTTGTGAAAATCTAAATGATCTTGAGACAAGTTGGTAAAGGCAACCACAGCAAAATGGCTACCGCGGACTCTTTCGAGAGCGATTGCATGGCTAGAAACTTCCATGACTAAATTGCGCATGTGGCGCTCACGCATAACCGCTGATAACGCTTGCAAATCGCTGCTTTCGGGGGTTGTGCGCTTGCTTGCAATAACTTCATCGCCAATGCGGGTTTCAACGGTTCCGATAAGTCCGCTTTCACGTCCTGCAGCGGACATTATTTGGTGGAGCAAAGTTGTAACAGTTGTCTTTCCATTTGTTCCCGTTACGCCAACGCTGTAAAGATCTCGCATTGGCTCGCTATAAAACCAGGCGCTGATTACTCCAGCGGCTCGGCGCGGGTTAGCGCTGATAATGACAGGAACATCTTTGATCTTTGCGGCGCCAACCGCATCGGTAAGGACAGCAACCGCACCTAGTGAAATCGCCTCTGCCGCAAAATCTGCGCCGTGGGATTTTTCACCAGGAAGCGCGATGAACAGGTCACCTTCTTGTACCTCTTTGCTTGAAAGAGTAAGTCCTGTAATGATCGTTGCAGAGTCACCAACTAATTGTGCGTTAGCTATCGCTGCAACAGATTCAGCGGTTCTCTTGAACTCTTCAATTGGTCTTGACACTTGCTGCCTTCTTATCTGCGATCAACTTTCTTTCAGCAAGAAGTTGCTTTTCAGTCAATGCAATTGGATCAACCTTTGTTCCAGTTGGTGCAATTCCCTTTGACTGTAGGACAAATGACATAACCTTCTTAAATACTGGACCGCCTAGGTAGCCACCCCAGTGCATTCCCTTTGGATCTTGAATAGTTACCGAGATGACATACGCAGGATTGTCAGCTGGTGCAAAACCGATAAATGAGGCTGTGTAGCCGCGATAGCAACCGCAGGTGTCATCAATACGTTGTGCTGTACCTGTCTTACCAGCAACGCGGTATCCAGGAATTGCAGCAGAAGGTGCGGTTCCATTGGCAGAAACAACGCTCTCCATCATTAAACGCATCTGTGCCGCTGTTTCTGCACTGATGACTCGAACGCTTTCGCGAGTAGCAGATGGTGTGTAATTTCCACTGGAATCACTTGTTCCTGCAATAACTGTTGGAGATACACGAACACCATCATTAGCAATCGTTGCAAAGACGCTTGTCGCCTGCATCGCTGTTAATGAATAACCCTGTCCGAAGGCAACTGTTGGAGCTGTTGTTCCTGACCAATCGGCAACCTTAGGAAGGATTCCTCGTGACTCACCTGGTAGTCCTGAGCCAGTCTTTGTACCGATACCAAACTTTGTTAAGTACTCGTATAACTTGTCATTGGAAAGCATCTCGCCGATCTTGATTGAACCTGTGTTACTTGAAACCGCGAGAACGCCAGCTGTAGTCAAGCGCTGTGTTGGGTGAGGTTCATGATCATGGAAGGTCTTTACTGAACGCTTTAATGCGTAAGGGATGGTTAATACAGTTTCTGGAGTAATTTTCTTTTCTTCAATTGCTGCTGCAAGGGTCATTACCTTGCCAGTTGAGCCTGGCTCGTACACATCGAGAACAGATGGGTTGCGCATCGCAACTAAAGAAACTTTGGTTGTGTCATTGGGATCAAATGTTGGAGCGGTTGCATGGGCCAAGATCTGACCTGTCTTTGGATCCATCACAATTACTGTTCCGCTTAATGCGCGAGAGGATTTAACAGCATCTGCAATCGCCTTTGATGCCACCCACTGAATATCGCGATCTACCGTTAAACGGATTGATGTTCCAGATTGAGCGGGAACGATTTCAGATTGTGAGCCAGGAATTTCAGCCTTGTAACCATTGGCATACGAGTACTTGCCATCGATACCTTTAATAGTCGAGTTCATGCTGGATTCAAGACCAGTTGCACCAACTCCATCATGATTAACGAAACCGATAAGTGATGCGATCAATCGTCCCGATGGATACTCGCGCACATAACTGCGCTCTGGGAAGAAACCAATGATTCGCTCTGGGCTCATCGCCTTAAATTGAGAGTTGTACTGATCAATTGCCGCTGAAAGCTTTAACCAAGTTGCTGGCTTTGCATTGCGAAAAACCATGTTCCATTTACGAGTACCTGTCAGCGCCTCTTGGACATCTTGCACCTTCATGCCGATGATGGGAGCTACAAAGGCTGCAACCTTTGCAGGGTTTGTAATCTGGGTTTGATCAACGACGATGCTTGTTGCGGCAACGCTGCGCGCAAAAGGAACTCCATTGATATCGGTTATGTCTCCGCGTGGTGCTTGAAGAGTCTTTACCTTTTCCATCTCATTGATTGCGCGAGAGCGGTAGTCACCTGCCTGTAGTGCCTGAACTTGAACAAGTCGAAGTCCAAACATGAACATGACAATCGCAAGAAACAAAACCAAGACTCTGATTCTGTTATGCGCTAATGAGAAATTACCCATTCTTCACCGGAACCTCAATAACTTCTTTTTCTAAGACAGCTTTGTCTAGAGATAGAAAAGTTGGATTTTCAGAAGGCTTCATGCCTAATGCTGTTGCAGATTTTGCAAGAGCTTCTGGGGAAGAGATCTTGTCGATCTGACGTGCAATTGCTTCGCGTTCATCGCTTACTAACTTTGCCTCAAGTTTGAGGCTAGTAAGTTCAAATGCATCTTGTGCGAGCAAGGTATTGATCAGGAGAAGGAGCATGAGACCAATACCGCCAACAACAGATACAAAGATTGCGAAGAACTTACGATCTGCTTGCTTTCCGTCGGATAGATCAGGCACAAGCTTGAGTGCAACTTGTGAAGTCTTCTCGGCGAAAATTTCTTTTGAGCGAGTAATCGCAGGAGCTAGTGCTGTCATAGCCATTACGCGGCCACCCTTTCGATAGCGCGAAGACGTACTGATTGAGAACGTGAGTTCTCTTCGAGCTCGGCATCGGTTGGTGTCTCGCTACCGCGAGTGATCATTGAAAACTTGGCGGCAAATTCAGGTAGATCAAATGGAAGATCGCGTGGCGTTCCAGATGTCGTGGATGCAACAAAGAGTTGCTTAACGATGCGATCTTCTAGAGATTGGAATGACATGACTACTAATCGAGCGCCAACATTGAGAAGTTCAAGTGCTGCAGGAAGTGCGCGTGTAATAGTGCCTAACTCGTCATTGGTTTCGATGCGAAGAGCTTGGAAGGTGCGCTTTGCAGGGTTTCCACCAGTACGACGAGTAGCTGCAGGAATCGCCTCTTTTACAAGGCTTGCAAGCTGAGCTGTCGAATTCATAGGAGCGATTGCGCGCTGCTTAACAATTGATTCGACGATGCGTGTAGCAAACTTTTCTTCGCCATAGGTGCGAAGGATTCGTACTAATTGGCCTGGCTCGTAGGTATTGATGATCTCCCCCGCTGTTAGCGATTGGGTGCGATCCATGCGCATATCCAGTGGTGCATCTTGTGAATAAGAAAAACCACGCTCTACTTGATCCAGTTGCATGGATGAAACGCCAAGGTCGAACAAAGCGCCATCAACGTTCTTGTAACCAAAGCCAGCAACTACATCTGCGATGCCATCAAAGGTTGAATGTGCGGTCTTTAGTCGATCTGCAAATGGTGCAAGGCGCTCTGTGGCCTTTGCAATTGCATCAAGGTCGCGATCGATACCGATAACTGTTAAGTGTGGGAACTTTTGAAGTAAAGCTTCTGTGTGGCCACCTAGGCCCAATGTTGCATCAACAACGACAGGATTACTTGACGCTGCAATCGCCGGGGACAAGAGATCGACA
>Ga0079299_1000262_pt1 | contig 12959 bp, 13 predicted proteins | sample Wag4_2014_7_11_2_FD_76334 | JGI IMG/M metagenome (GOLD analysis project Ga0079299, IMG submission 76334) | Lake water microbial communities from Ohio, USA - Utica-2 Time Series LW 2014_7_11 | ecosystem: Environmental > Aquatic > Freshwater > Lake | place: USA: Ohio | collected 2014-07-11
ACCGCCAAGACGACCGATGCGCTGCAGTGCCTCGTTCATGCGCGTGAACGGCACCCGCATCACAGTTTCAGAGGAGCGGCAGTAGCTGTTGTCGGCGATGCCGGTCACCAGCAGGGTGACCAGGCGGGAGCTGCTCGACTGACTCGAGCGGCTGCCGGCCAGCACGGGCAGACCGCCCACCCGGTCGGAACGGTCGCTGTTGAACACCGCCACACCACGGCCGAGATCGGCGGCGTCGATGCCGGAACCAACGGAGGCCCGGAAGAAGACGGGGCCTGAGCTCGGCGGATTAACAGCGATGGCACGGTTCACGTGCACCACCTTGTTCAGGCGCGACTGCACGCCGGCGGCGTCACCCTTCACCGATGCCGCAGCACCACGGGCCAGCTGCATCAGCCAGGAGAACTGACGCGCCTCCTGCCCCTTGGAATAGTCCCAGCCGTGGATGAAGGGCACCACGTCCTGGCCGAAACGCTCCTGATACTCAATGCTGTCAATGTAGGAGTCAATCTCCGCATCGCATCCTTGCTCCTGCAGGATCGTGAAGTGATGCAGCATTTCAGCCTTGTTCTGGGGTGCGCGACCCAGCAGATGCTTGAAGTTCAGCTCAATAAATCTGTAGGGATTGCAATTCTCAAAGAACTTCTGCTTGTACAGACCACTCTTGGCAACCTGACGAACGAACTCCCGCACCGTGAGATCACCGTTGCGGAACAGCGATTCGAGGCCTTCGAGGCGCTCACTGGTCATGATGTACTGATTGCCAAGCACCTGCTGGTACACCGCACGGATGATCGTGTTGCGGTCTTCCGAGGAGGCGTGAGCCCAGTTTTCCTTGTTGCGGGCATTTGCAAAACGTTCAATGCCAAGAACGGGGGCTTTGACCAGAGCCATGGGGGGAGATGGCGGCGGAGGACAAGGGGCGCCACGAAAGGCGCGGCAGCGACAGTAAAAGCGTTCCGAGCCGGCCACGCCGAGGTTCATTGAATGTTTATGTTCCTGTTAAGAGGTTTGAAGGTGGCGGCTTTGGCCGCTCTCGCTATGGTCTGACTGCGAACCTCAATGCCCGCAACGGCAACCCACCTTCTGGTCATGCACTTCTGGGCACCTGAAATTGATCCATCCCATCCGATGGACTGCACGCAGCCGGAGCGCTACGCCATTCAGCGCCTCGACAACGCCAACTTTCTGGCGGTGGAAGGCCAGGACCAACGGGTCACCGAAGTGATGGAGGCTGGGGATGCCTACCTGTTTCACACTCATGAAGCTGCTCTGCGGGCCGCTCACGAACTCAATCACACGGGTCGTGGGCCGGTGGATGTGGTGAAGATCGAGTGGGACCCCGTGGCCCGCTGATCCACAGGCAGGTGTTGGCTCAGGCCGGGATGTCTAGGGTGATTCCGTAGCGGCGCCTGCCCATGTCCATCTTCGCCGATAACAGCCTCAGCATCGGCCGCACGCCGCTGGTGCAGCTGCAGCGGGTGACGCGGGGATGTGGGGCGCGCGTGCTGGCCAAGATCGAGGGCCGCAACCCGGCCTATTCGGTGAAGTGCCGGATCGGAGCAGCGATGATCTGGCAGGCGGAACAGGATGGTCTGCTGGGAGCGGGAAAGGAGCTGATTGAGCCCACCAGCGGCAACACCGGCATCGCCCTGGCCTTCGTGGCCGCGTCCCGAGGCATTCCGCTCACCCTCACCATGCCGGAGACGATGAGCCTGGAACGGCGCAAGCTGCTCACGGCCTATGGGGCGCGCCTGCTGCTCACCGAAGGGCGCCGGGGCATGCCCGGTGCGATCAGCGCCGCCCGGGAGCTGGCCGAGTCCGATCCCGATCGCTACGTGCTGCTGCAGCAGTTCGCCAACCCCGCCAATCCCCGCATCCACCACGACACCACGGGTCCGGAAATCTGGACCGACTGCGAGGGGAGCGTGGACGTGCTCGTGGCCGGGGTAGGCACCGGCGGAACGATCACCGGGGTCAGCCGCTACATCAAACACACCCTCGGCAAGCCGCTGCTTTCCGTGGCGGTGGAGCCGGACAACAGTCCGGTGATCAGCCAGACCCTGGCCGGGCAGGAGCTGAAGCCGGGCCCGCACAAGATTCAGGGGATCGGAGCCGGCTTTGTGCCGACCAACCTCGACCTTGACCTGGTGGATCGGGTGGAAACCGTCAGTGATGCCGAAGCGGTGGAAATGGCCCGACGGCTGATGCGGGAAGAGGGGATCCTGGCGGGCATCTCCTGCGGCGCTGCCACCACCGCTGCCCTGCGCCTGGCGGCGGACCCCGCCTTCAGCGGCCAGACCATCGTGGTGGTGCTGCCGGATTCGGGCGAGCGCTATCTCAGCTCCGTGCTGTTCGAGGGGATGTTCGATGCGAGCGGCCTGGCCCCGGCCTGAATCCGTGCTGGCTGCCCTCACCGATACCCTGCACCGCAGATCCGCCCCACCAGGGATGAGTCGCCCTCACCGCATCTGGGTCGTGGACGATGACCCTGAGATTCGCCAGCTGCTGGCCACCTACCTGGGTGAGCAGGGCTATGACGTGCGCACTCTCGCCGACGGCAGACAGCTGACCGCCCGGCTCGAGAGCCAGCGCCCCGATCTGGTGGTGCTCGACCTGATGCTCCCGGGTGATGACGGCCTGACCCTGCTGCGGCGTCTGCGGGATGGGGGCGACGACCTGCCGGTGCTGATGCTCACCGCCCGCGGTGATGCGGTCGACAGAATCATCGGCCTTGAACAGGGGGCCGATGACTATCTGGCCAAGCCGTTCCTGCCGCGGGAACTGACCGCCCGCATCGAAGCGGTGCTGCGCCGCCGCGGCCTGCAGCCGGCCGGTGCGCCGCTGGCCATGGCGGAGCGGATCCGCTTCGGGCGCTGGGACCTCGACCCCAGCGCCCGCAGCCTGACGCGCGACGGCGAGGCGGTGGCGATCACCAGCGGGGAGTTCAGTCTGCTGCTGGCTCTGGCCAAGCACCCCCATCAACCCCTGTCGCGGGAGCGACTGATCGAGCTGGCCCGGGGTCCGGCCAGCGAGACCGATGCCCGCAGCATGGATGTGCAGATCTCTCGCCTGCGCCGGCTGCTGGAAGACAACCCCAGCCAACCCCGCCACATCCAGACCGTGTGGGGATTCGGTTATGTGTTCGTCCCCGATGGTCAGGCCCGTCGCTGATCAGGGCCGCTGGCTGCGGCTGCTCGCCTACGGGGCCACCGGGCTGGCCCTGTGGCTGCTGAGCCTGCTGGTGGTGCAGAGCCTGCTGGCCAGGCGGATCGCCGGGGCGCAGCTGGCCCAGCTCGCCTCGGAGGTGGCCTTCAGCCTGCGGTTGGGAGAACTGGTGCTGGAGCGTTATCCGATGGAGACGGTGGCTGAGCTCAGCGGGCTGGACCTGCATCGCCAGCCGGCCGCCGGGCCAGGTGGACGGGACGGCGCCGGCGAGGCCGAGGCGACAGCCCTGCGCCGGGAGCTCTGCACCACACTGAGCCACTGCCGGCAGGTGCGTGCCGCCGATGGGCGTCTCTGGGTGGAACTGGCTTCGCCGATCGACCCGGTGTGGCTGAGCACGGCGATTCCCCAACCGCAACGCTGGCCGCCAGACCCTCTCTCGCTCGGCCTGTCCCTGGTGGCCGCCGGCCTGGCCCTGAGCACCCTGGTGCTGACTCTGGAAGTGCGGCGGCCACTGCGACTGCTGGAACGATCTCTGATGCAGCTTGGTTCGGGGCTGGATCCACAGCCGCTGCCGGCACGGGGCGCGGCGGCCGTGCGCCGAATCACGACCGGTTTCAACACCCTGGCCGCCCAGCTGGCACAGGCCCGCCAGGACCAGGCGACGATGCTCGCCGGCATCGGCCATGACCTCAACAGCCCACTCACCAGGCTGCGCCTGCGCCTGCATCTGGCTGAAACCAGGGCGATGTCGACCGAGGAGCAGCAGCGGGCCCTTGCTGATCTGGATTCCCTGGAGCGCATCACCGGCCAATTCATCAGCTTCGCGCGGGGCCAGGGCGACGAAGCGCCGGCACCGCTGGATCTGCAGGCCCTGCTGGCGGAACTGGCGGGCCAGAGCGGCCTGGAACCCCTGACGCTGGAGCTTGAGCCCCTGCAGGCCCTGGTGCAGATCACCGCACTGGCCCGCGCCCTGACCAACCTGCTCGACAACGCCCGCAGCCACGGTTGCCCTCCCTACCGACTGCAACTGTCTGCCTGGGGTGAGGATGGTTTCGCGATCAGCGTGATCGACAGCGGCGCCGGCGTCGATCCAGAGCAGTGGTCGAAGCTGCTTCAGCCCTTCCAGCGGCTTGACCAGGCCCGTGGCGGCAACGGCCACTGCGGTCTGGGCCTGGCGATCGCCGAACAGGTGGCCCGGGCCCATGGCGGTGGTCTGCTCTGTCGGCGCTGCACGGCGCCTGAGCCGCCGGGCTTTGCGGTCGTGCTGCAGGGGCGATCCTTGGGGCCCTCCCCTGCAGACACATCCAGTCACAACTCAACCGGGTTCAGTCGGATGCCTGTCAGATCTGCCGTGCAGGATTGGAGCCGTTGATCGTCCGGTCTCCAACCGACATCCCCTTGATGACCCATCCCCTGACTTTCAGCAGGCGAGCACTCCATGCCGGCCTGGCCGCCATCCTGCTCAGCGCCGCCAGCGGTGTGCCGGCACTGGCCCAGGACTCAGCCCCCTCGGCCAAGCTCAGCAAGGAGCAGCAGGAGAAGATCTTCCCCGAACGCAAGGCGCTGCTGCTGGAGGACTTGAAGGAGCGACGCCGGATCCTCGAAACGAGCGAGCGCTGCGTCAATGGTGCCCGCAAGTCAGACGGCCTGCGGGACTGCCTGAAGACCCAGCGCAAGGCGGAGATGACGCTGCGCCAGAAGGAGCGCGACGGCATGCGACGCATCTTTGAGCGCAACGGCATCAATGCGCCGGTGGGCGGTCCCGGCGGCAAGGGCAAAGGGCAAGGCAAAGCCAAGGGCCAGAGCCAGGGGCAGCAGGTCAACTGAGCCAGCCGGCATAATGAGAGGACTGTGATCGTGCTGGGAGATGGGCTCGCAGCAAAACGTGTCAGCCAGCCAATCTGCCCCGACGACTCCATCAGCCCCGGCCCATCAGACACGTGGTGCCGCCCAACCAACCCATACCGATCGGCCATCCTCTCCCGATCCGCTCATGGCTCCCCCCAGCCCGCAGCTGCTGGGGGAATTGAGTCAGTTTTTCCGGCTCCTCAGTGAACCGGCCCGCCTGCAGCTGCTCTGCCAGCTCAAGCACAGTTCGATGGATGTGGCGGCTCTGATCGAAGCCACCGGTTTTTCCCAGTCCCACATCAGCCGCCAGCTGGGTCAACTGCAGCGGGCAGGCCTGGTGAGCTGCAAACGCGATGGCGTGCGCCTGATTTACTCCGCCGACGACGACCTGGTGCACGATCTCTGCGACCTGGTGCAGAACCGGCTGCGCCAGAGACTGGAGCACCAGTTGCTGGCGATCCAGGCAGCCTGAACGGTTTGGAGCCCCTCAGCCGCCGCCGGTTGCTCAGCCTGGCCGGCGGTGGCGCCCTGCTCCTGCTGGCAAGAGACCTGGCCGGACAGCCGGTTGTCAGCCGCTCGATGCAACCGGCGGAGCGGCTGGGCATCCTGGCGCGGGGCAGCCAGCGCCTCGGCCTGATCAGCGATCTCAATTCCAGTTATGGCTCCAGCAGCTATGTCCCCCAGGTGCACCGGGGCGTGCAGCTGTTGCGGGAACTGCGCGTGGATCTGGTGCTCTGCGCGGGCGACATGGTGGCCGGCCAGAAACTGGGCTTGAGCGCCAGTCAGCTCGATCACCTGTGGAGCAGCTTCGAGCGTCAGGTGCTGCAGCCGCTGCGCAACGCCGGTGAACCCTTCGCACCGGCGATCGGCAACCATGACGGCTCCAGCAGCAAAGGGACGTCCGGGTACCTGTTCGCCCGCGACCGTGAGCGGGCGTCGCGCTTCTGGCGGGCGCGCCGCGATTCCCTTGGCCTGCAGTTCCTCGAGGGCGGTGGCTTCCCGTTTCGCTACAGCATCCGCCAAGGGGACGTGTTCATCGTGGTGCTGGATGCCTCATCCGCCCAGGTGAGCGAAAGCGACTGGAACTGGCTCGACCACCAACTCGGCTCCGCAGCGGCGCGCCGGTCTCGCCTGCGGCTGGTGATGGGGCACCTGCCTGCCTACGGACTCAGCCGAGGCCGCGACCGCCCAGGCGAGGTGCTGCAACGGCCCGAACGGCTCCGACGGCTGATCGAACACCACGGCGTGCATCTGTACGTGAGCGGCCACCAGCACGCCTGGTATCCAGCCCGGGTGGGAGACACCAACCTGCTGGGGCTGGGAGCGATGGGCAGCGGGCCTCGCCCCTTGCTCAGTGGCGGCCAGCCGGCGGTGCAGACCCTCACCCTGCTCGACCTGTTCCCGGAGCGCAACCTGCTGGTGGAGACCACCATCGATCTCAATCGGCTGAGGCCCATCCCGGTCTCCAGTCGACCCGTCACCCTGCAGCCGCGGGGCGGGCCGCTGCTGCAACGCCGCGATCTACGCATGACACTGGGTTGACCGGCCAGCCGGCAATGCCCCCTAACCTGCCGCAGACCGCAGCGTTTGGATGCGTCTCCAGTGCTCAGGATCCGGATCGCTGTCCGTCGCATCGGTTGGTACTGCGGAGGTGAGGCCGTGCGCTGGATGACCTCCTTGATGCTGGCGCTGGCCGGATCCGGCCTGATCGGGACCGCAGCCAGCGGGGCAGACCAGCATCACGCCGTTGCCAGCCCCTTGGCGGACTCCCCACTGCGTCACGACCAGATCGGCAGCACCAGCCAGTTCAGCGACCTGCGCCCGACCGACTGGGCCTATCAGGCCCTCTCCGATCTGATCGAACGGGTTGGCTGTGTGGCCGGCCATCCCGATGGCCTTTACGGCGGTGGCCAGACCATCAGCCGCTTCGAAGCAGCGGCTCTGCTGAACGCCTGCCTCGAGCGCGTCAGCGAGGTGACGGACACGCTCAGTCGCCTGATCGCCGCCTTCGAGCCGGAACTGGCTGTGCTGCGCGGCCGGGTTGATGGGCTGGAGGGCAGGATTCGGACACTGGAGGCCCAGCAGGTCTCAGCCACCACCAAGCTCTCCGGCCTGGCCACCGTTGTCATGGGCGGTGTGAGCCACCATCCTGCCGGCGGGAGGGTCACGGTCAACTACGACCTGCAGCTGAACATCGACACCAGCTTCACCGGCAAGGACCTGCTGCGCACCGTGCTGCGCGCAGGCAATTTCGACACTGCCGGCAATGCCTTCAACCGTGGACTCTCCACGCTGGAGACCGCCTTTCAGCTGGATGAGGGCCCCGATCTGATGGGCGTCGATCGACTGTTCTACCGATTCCCGCTGGGCAACGGTGTCACGGCCACCCTCGGCGGCCGGGTAGGCCAGGAAGACATGCTGGCGCTCTGGCCCAGCGTCTACCCGAGCAGCACGGTGCTCAACCTGCTGAACCTGGCGGGGGCTCCGCTGGCCAACAACCAGAATCTCGGCCCCGGCTTCGGCCTGTGGTGGCAGGCCAGTGGTTGGAGCGTGAGCGCCAACGTCGTGGCAGCCAACGGCTCGACGTCCTCCCAGGGGCTGTTCGGCGGCGACTCCGCCACCACCAGCACCGTGCAGTTCGGGTATGGCCGCGACAACTGGGGCATCGCAGCGATTTATTCGGCGATCGATGGCGGTGTGGAGGTACCCGGGGGCACCCCCTTCGTCACCCGCCAGATCGAAAGCGACGGCTCCCGCACCAATGCCTTCGGCATCAGTGGTTTCTGGCAGCCCGTCGCCAGCGGCTGGATCCCTTCGATCAGCGCCGGCTACGGCATCAACGGCAGCGAAGCCGGGAACCTGCGCATCAGCCAGTCGTGGATGGTGGGCCTGCAGTGGAGCGATGTGCCGGCCAAGGGCAGCAGCTTCGGGATGGGATTCGGCCAGCCCGCCTTCGCCACCGCCACCCGCAATGGGGCGGCGACCGAGAACGGGGTCTGGGCCTGGGAATGGTGGGTTCGCTGGCAGCTGAGCGACCAGATCAGCCTCACCCCGGCCATCTTCTTCCTCGACCATCCCAACGGCAGCGGCCGGGACCAGCTCGGCGCCCTGCTCAAGACCAGCTTCGCCTTCTGATCAGGGGGCCAGCCGCTCGATCCGCCACGACGCTCCGTCCCCTTGGGGCTGCGGCGATCGGCTGTAGCGGAAGCGGTCGTGCAGGCGATCGGCTCCGCCCTGCCAGAACTCAAATTCCTCCGGCACCACCCGGTAGCCGCCCCAGCCACTGGGCAGGGGGACCTGACCATCGGCAAAGCGCTGCCGCAGGTGCTGCCACTGCATCTCCAGAACCGCACGGGAGCTGATCACCGCGCTCTGCTGCGACACCCAGGCCCCCAGGCGGCTGCCGAAGGGACGCGACACGAAATAAGCCAGCGATTCGGCCGCAGCGATCCGCTCAGCTGTCCCGAGCACGCTCACCTGGCGCTCCAGGCCATACCAGGGGAAAAGCAGGCAGACGTGGGTGGTCGCGTCAATCTCCCGCGCCTTGCGGCTGCCGTAGTTGGTGAAGAACACCAGGCCGCGCTGGTCAAAGGCCTTGAGGAGAACGGTGCGGCTGGAGGGCCGCTGCCCATCGCTGGTGGAGAGCACCATGGCGTTGGGCTCGAGCAGCTCGGCGGCACAGGCCTGCACAAACCACTGACGAAACTGCTCCAACGGATCGGCATGGAGATCACGACGCCGCAGCGCACCCCGCCGGTAGTCGCGGCGCAGGGCGGCTGGATCGTCGCCTGCGGCGCATCCCATCGCACGCTCGTCTGATGATTCCACTATCGACCCCTGGGGCCTGGGCAGCAACCATGCCTGCACCGGGAGGCGGCCATGCTCTGATCGGTGCAAGCGCCAAGACCCGGCTCATCGATGACCACCCCACCAGCTTCGTCGCAGCGATCCGTAAGCAACGATCCGCAGCAGTGGGATCAGCGCTATCGGGAGGGGAACGACGGCTGGGAACTGGGTCGGCCGGCACCGCCTCTGGAGCACTTTCTCCGTCACCATCCCTCCGCCCCCCGCCCGAACGGACTGGTGCTGGTACCCGGCTGCGGGCGGGGCCATGAGGCCGCCCTGCTCGCCGAGCTGGGCTACACGACCCTGGGTCTCGATTTCAGTGCCGAAGCGATCAAGGAAGCCCGACGGCGGCATGGCGCCGATCGTGCGGAGCTGCGCTGGCTCCAGGCCGACCTCTTCGACCACAGGGCCCTCCAGACGGCAGGTCTGCGGGAAGGCAGCCTTGCGGGAGTGGTCGAACACACCTGCTTCTGCGCGATCGATCCAGCCCAGCGCGAGGCCTACCGAACCACGGTGGCCAGCCTGCTCAGGCCAGGCGGCTGGCTGCTGGGTCTGTTCTTCTGCCACAGCCGTCCGGGCGGGCCACCCTTCGGCAGCGATCCGCAGGAGCTGGCGCGGAACTGGCGCCAGATCGGCCTGAGGCAGCAGATCTGGCTGCCGGCGGAAGGGTCGGTCATCGAGCGCGACGACGAATGGCTGGGGCTGTGGCACAAACCGCTGAGTGCCGATGGCCCGCAGTAGGAGCTGGCGCGGGCACGCCCCCATCAGCGCAGGCAGAGGATCCAAAAAGCCTGGATCCCTCCAGGCTTCCGAATGGGGTCTGGGATCCGGGCGCGGTCGCTCCAGCCTGACAGGTGCGGCTGGGCGAGGTTCAAAGCCTCACTAACCGATCACAGGCGCACGCAGAGCCACGGGTTCCGAGGGAATGGCCGCCAGATCCAGCGGGAAGTTGTGGGCATTGCGCTCGTGCATGGCTTCGATGCCAAGGCCGCCACGGTTGAGCACATCGGCCCAGGTGTTGACCACCCGGCCCTGGGCATCGAGCACCGAGTGGTTGAAGTTGAAGCCGTTCACGTTGAACGAGAAGCTGATCACCGCCAGGGTGGCGAACCAGATGCCCACCACCGGCCAGGCGGCCAGGAAGAAGTGGAGGCTGCGGCTGTTGTTGAAGCTGGCGTACTGGAAGATCAGGCGACCGAAGTAACCGTGGGCGGCCACGATGTTGTAGGTCTCCTCCTCCTGGCCGAACTTGTAGCCGCGGTTCTGGGATTCGGTTTCCGTGGTCTCACGCACCAGGGAGCTGGTGACCAGCGAGCCGTGCATGGCGGAGAACAGAGCCCCGCCGAACACGCCGGCCACACCGAGCATGTGGAAGGGGTGCATCAGCACGTTGTGCTCAGCCTGCAGCACGAGCATGAAATTGAAGGTGCCGGAAATGCCCAGCGGCATGGGGTCGGAGAAGGAGCCCTGTCCGATGGCGTACACCAGCAGCACGGCGGTGGCGGCGCCCACGGGAGCGCTGTAGGCCACGGCGATCCAGGGACGCATGCCCAGGCGGTAGCTGAGCTCCCACTCGCGGCCGAGATAGGCATAGATGCCGATCAGGAAGTGGAAGATGATCAACTGGTAGGGGCCGCCGTTGTAGAGCCACTCATCGAGGCTGGAGGCTTCCCAGATGGGATAGAAGTGCAGGCCGATGGCGTTGGAGCTGGGCACCACCGCAGCGGTGATGATGTTGTTGCCGTAGAGCAGGCTGCCGGTGATCGGCTCGCGGATGCCGTCGATGTCGACGGGCGGTGCGGCGATGAAGGCGATCACGAAGCAGGTGGCGGCGGCCAGCAGGGTGGGGATCATCAGCACGCCGAACCAGCCGATGTAGAGGCGGTTGCTGGTGGAGGTGATCCAGTCCTTGAAGGACTCCCAGGAGCCGCCCCGGGAGGGAGCAAGGGAGGTCGAGGTCATGGCAGGGATGGCAATGGACAGAGGCAAAGGGCAACACCTCAAAGGAAACCCTTCATCTGTGTATCACGCTATCGTAGTAGCAGCCAACCGTGAAGCGAGGTCGATGGGTGCTTCTGCTCAACATCCTCGCCGCATCTGGCGGCCGACGCAGCGGGCGTTGTTCAGGCCATGCTTCTGATGGTCCCAGGCGCTGCGCTCGCCCTGGACTGGGGCCACTGGAGGTTGCTGGATCGCCACGACCTTGGCTACTGGCTGCCTCTGCTGGCGCAGCCTGATCCGAGCCGCCCCTTCGGCCAGCGGCGGCGGCTCCGGCGACGGAGGGGGCAGGGGGCGCTCCAAGACCACAGAACAACGCTATCGGCATAGCCAAGACCAATCAGGAGCTGCAAGACGAGCTCATGCAGCTGCCTGACCGTGGATAACGGACGTGAGAACGGCTTCAGCGGCTGGCCGGCAGCAGAGCACCATCAAGAACCGCCCCCCGCAGATCAGCACCGCTGAGCTGGGTATCGCGCAGGTCGCAGCCCCGCAGATCCGCCTGCTGCAGATCAGCACCGCTGAGATTGGTGCCATACAGACAGGCGCCCCGCAGATCGGCCCCATGCAGCTGCACCTGCTGCATCAGGGCGAAGCTGAGGTCGGCGCCCTGGAAGTCGGCCTGGCCCAGATCGGTGAGCTGGTCGAGACCGGAACGAAAGTCGGCCTCCACCAGCCGGGCGTCCCGCCAGCGACTGCCCGCGGCCACCACGCCGCGCAGGCAGCAGCGATGCAACAGGGCAGCGCTGAAATCGGCCTGCTGCAGGCGGGAGGCGGAGAGATCGGCCTCGTGCCACTGGGAGTTCTGGGCCTGCAGTGCCGAGAGGTCGGCACCCCAGAGCAGCGCCTGCTGAAAGCAGCAGCGCTGCACCTGGGCACCGCGCAGACTGGCGCGACCGAAGCGGGCTTCCTTGAAGCATCCCCCCTCCAGCCCGCAGCCGGAGAGGTCGAGATCAACACCATCCAGGTCGGCCAGCCTGAGGCCCGGAAAGCTGCGCTCACCTGCTGCCAGGGCGGCCCTCAGGGTTTGCAGACTGGTAGGCAGGGACGGGGATGTCACGGTGACAGCTGAGCCGACCGGCAGTGTTCAGAGGATGGCAGCGAGGGCATCGAGCTGCTGACGGCGGGCGGCGAGCAGCTGCTTTTCAGCCTGGGCCAGCAACTTGAACACCGCACGGTCGATCACCTCATAGAACACCAGGCTGCCTTCCGGGCGACGCTTCACCACACCGGCGATGGTGAGCAGCTTGAGGTGCTTGGACACCAGGGCCTGGCTGAGGCCGGTGTGCTCCACCACCGCCGTGACGTTGAGCGGGCCCTGGCGCAGGGCATCCAGAACCGCCAGCCGGTTGGGCTCGGAGAACACCTTGAAGTAATCGGCTAGAGCTTCCATGGACCGGGGTGATGGGGGGCTTGGAGCGAGAGGGGCGCCGTCGCGCGGGGGAGACCTGACCCATCGCCGGGCCAGCGGGTTCGGACCAGTCAATTACAGGCCGAGATTAACAGGAAACCAAGCTGCACGGATACCGCAGCAAAACGTATCAGCACCAGCCCTTCTTGATAGAATCACGCTGTCGTTATTTCGTTGAGCGACCGCAGCTTATGGCTCTTGCCTGTGCTGCCCCTGCAGGGGCAGCCCAACCGTCCATGCACCCAGCCGTCGCCGGTGCCAGTGGCTGGCCGCGCCGCTGGGTCCAGCAGGAACCCCTGCTGGAACGCCAGCACGATCGCCTGGAGGGCCTGCTGGCCAGCCTGATCGACCAGCACCGCCAGCCCCTGCCGGCCGAAGTCCTGGCGCCGACCGACCAGGCCGAGCAACGGGCCTGCCGCCGGCTGCTCTGGGATCTGCGCCTGCACCTGCGCCTGGAGGAGCGGTGGCTGGCGGCCGCCGGCGCCCTCTGCCCCGGCCACCGCAGCGGCCACCAGGAGGCTGCGCGGTCAGCCCTGGCCCAGTTCTGCCGCGGCAGTGGCAGCCGCCGGGCCCGACTGGCCTGGCTGCAGAAGCTGCAGGGCTGGTTCAGCGCCCACCGCCGCGGTCCCGATGCCTTGGCCTACGCCCTGGCCCGTGAGCGCAGCACAGCCCAGGCCACTGCCAAGGG
>Ga0079299_1000263_pt1 | contig 12943 bp, 7 predicted proteins | sample Wag4_2014_7_11_2_FD_76334 | JGI IMG/M metagenome (GOLD analysis project Ga0079299, IMG submission 76334) | Lake water microbial communities from Ohio, USA - Utica-2 Time Series LW 2014_7_11 | ecosystem: Environmental > Aquatic > Freshwater > Lake | place: USA: Ohio | collected 2014-07-11
ATGATGAACTTGATCTGCCATATAACGCACTTCGCATCAAACAAGGTGGCGGAGATAACGGCCATAATGGTCTTAAATCATTAACCGCATCATTTTCAAATGCTGATTACTTTCGGATCAGAATGGGCATTGGTCGCCCAATGGGGGATCAAGATCCAGCAGATTTTGTATTAAAGCCATTCAGTAAAGAGGAGCGAAAAGATTTAGGTGAATTCATAGCGCAAGGCGCCGATGCAATTACTGCTTTGGTTTTAACTGGAATGGATAAAGCTCAAACCGCTTTTAATTCTTAATCTACAGATAACCGAAAGTGGAGTAGCCTGTTTGTATGACTGAGCGGCAGAAATTTGATTTTGTTAAGAAGATTCCAAGAACTAAGGTAGAAATTCGCCGCTACCACCCATGTGTGATAGCCGATGTACTTGTTGAAGCACCATATTCGCAAGCTGCAAGCCTTGGTTTTCGCCCCCTGGTTACTTATATTTCCCAGAACAACATTGCAATGACCGCACCAGTTCTTCAAGAATCAACTGACTCGCGTTCATGGATAATTTCCTTTGTTATGCCAGAAGGAATGACAGTAGCTGACTTGCCTAATCCACAAAGTTCCAAAGTCACATTGCGCACGCTTGCAGAGCAGCTCGCCGCAGTACTTCCATTTACTGGCATTACTACTACATCTAAAATCCAAGAGAAAGAATCAGAGCTTCGCCTAGCCCTTACAAATGAAAGCCTGACCCCAATTGGAACGCTGCGAATCGCCCGTTTTGATCCCCCTTGGAAACCAGGGTTTTTGCGTTACAACGAAGTGATTTTAGATTTAAATCCGTAGTAGTAAATTCAGCTTTCACTTCGTAAAAATGCTAACTGTGGCTTGTTAGCGAAGGTTTTTCTGCTAACTCTTAATTACCTTAGCTCTGCCTGATTCAAGCCGGGCAACCGGCACTCTAAATGGTGAGCATGAAACATAATCTAGATTTAAGTTGTGAAAGAAGTGAATACTTCTTGGATCTCCGCCATGTTCACCGCAAACACCTAATTTGAAATCTTTTCGATATGCCCGGGCTTGATCTCTAGCAATTTTTACTAATAAACCAACACCATCTTGATCTAGTGATTCAAATGGATTAAATGGGAGAAGCTCTAGATCTAAGTATCTTGGCAGGAATGTTGACTCAACATCATCGCGGCTAAATGCCCAGGTAAGTTGGGTTAGATCATTTGTACCAAATGAGAAAAAGTCAGCGTAATCTGCCAACCTAGTCGCAGTAATTGCAGCCCTGGGAGTTTCAATCATGGTGCCAATAGGCATGTCTAATTGCGCGCCATTTAAGGTTTTCTTAATCTCCTCTTCCAAAGTTTCTCTTAAATACAAAAGTTCGCGCTGAGTTGCAACTAATGGAATCATCAACTCAGGCTTTGGATCAAAACCTGCCTTTTTAACCTCAAGTGAGGCAAGAACTAATGCACGCACCTGCATCTTAAATAATTCAGGAATTAATATGCCAAGACGCACACCGCGAAGTCCAAGCATTGGGTTTGCTTCATGTAAACGCTTTACCGCAGCAAAGATTGCTTTATCACGTGGTGTAATTGTTGAATTCAAAGCCTCAGCTGTTGCCATCTCAGCACTAAGAGTTGCTAGATCTGGCAAGAACTCATGTAAAGGTGGATCCAATAATCTAACTGTTACTGGATATCCAGACATTGCTTTAAGGATTCCTACGAAATCTGCTTGTTGCAGTGGCAGCATCTCAGCAATTACCGCATTTTGTTCTGCTTCATTTTCTGCCAACACAACTCGCTCTACATAACTTCTGCGCTCACCTAAGAACATATGCTCAGTTCGACATAAGCCAATACCTTGTGCGCCTAATGTTTTGGCACGCTGAGCATCCTCTGGCGTATCAGCATTTGCTCTTACATATAACTTTCTAATCTCATCTGCATGTTGCAAAATTCGATCAACTGCCTTCACAACTGGTGTGGCATCTTTTGCAGTGGCAAGCAAACTTCCTTCTAAGTATGAAGTAACTGGAGATTGGGTAACTGGTAGCTCACCTAAGTAAACGCACCCAGTTGTGCCATCAATTGAGACAACCTCACCTTCTCGAACAATTAAATCTCCAACGCTAAATTGCAATAATTTTTCATCCACACTTATGCTCTCAGTTCCACAAACAGCAGTCTTTCCCATACCTCTAGCAACCACTGCGGCGTGTGAGGTCTTCCCGCCACGACTAGTTAAAATTCCTTCAGCAGCAACCATGCCAACTAAATCATCTGGGCTAGTTTCTCTGCGAACTAAAATTACTTTACGTCCAGTTTTTGCTAAATCAAATGCTCGTTTTGAGTTAAAGACGATTTCACCAACCGCTGCACCTGGGGAGGCTGCAATTCCGGTTGCAATTAAATTTCGGTTTGAAGTTAAATCAAATTGTGGAAACATTAATTGGGCTAATTGATCACCACTGGTGCGCATTAACGCCTCATCCATAGAGATCTTGCCTTCATCAACTAATTGAGTTGCAATACGAAATGCCGCTTCAGCTGTTCGTTTACCTACCCGAGTTTGTAATATCCAAAGCTTTCCGCGTTCGACTGTGAATTCAATATCGCACAAATCTCGATAATGATCCTCTAAAGTTTTCATCAATCGCTCTAGCTCTGCGTGAACAACTGGCTCTTTTTTAGACATATCTGCAAGTGACATTGTGTTTCGAATACCAGCTACTACATCCTCACCCTGCGCACGATCTAAATAATCACCATAACTTCCAGTTTCACCAGTTGCGGGGTTTCTGGTGAATGCCACACCAGTACCGGAGTCATCACTTAAGTTTCCAAATACCATTGATTGAATATTTACAGCTGTTCCTAGATCAGATGGAATTCGCTCTCTGCGACGGTATAGCTGGGCTCGTTCAGAGTTCCAGGATTTAAAGACCGCTTCAATTGATTGAGTTAGGTGATCAATTGGTTTTTTAGGAAATGGCTTATTAGTAAATTGCTCTATTGCCTTAATTAAGTCTTGTGCCAACTCCTTCAAAGCTACCGCCGATAACTCAGCAACAACTTTCACATTAGCTTTTTTTAGATACTCACCTTCAATTTTATGAACTGTTTCATCAGGTAGGTCACAAACAATTCGGCCAAACATGTCAATAAACCTGCGATATGAATCCCAAGCAAACTTCTCATTTCCAGATGATTTTGCCATGGCATCTGCAACCTCAGGAGTAATACCAACATTTAATACCGTCTCCATCATGCCTGGCATTGAGTGCTTAGCACCAGATCGAACTGAAACTAAAAGTGGATTACTTGCATCGCCAAAATTCTTTCCCACAACTTTTTCTAGATTGGCAAGTGAAACATGGATTTGATCATGCAGTTGAGCCGGAACGATGCCAGTTGTTAAGTACTCACGGCAGGCATCTGTTGTAATAGTAAAACCTGGTGGAACAGGTAATCCCATTTGAACCATCTCAGCAAGATTTGCACCCTTGCCACCAAGCAAATCTGATTTACTTTTATCACCAAATGTAAATGGATAAATGAATTGCTTAGCCAATTTGACCCCTGTCTAAAACTTCCGCCAGCCTACTCATCCAGTATTGCGCAAACCTGCTGCAACACCGTTAATAGTTAAAAGCAAGGCTCTTGCAAGAGGTGGGTCTGCCTGCTTTTGCGTGCGAACCCTTTTCAGAAGTGAGATTTGAAGTAATTGAATTGGCGCAAGGTAGGTATCTCTGACCTGTAAAGTTCTTGCCAATATTGGCTGATTGCCCAAAATCTCACTCTTATTGGTCATTAACAGCAACTCTTTAACTGTTAAATCAAACTCTGCTTTTATTTGATCAAATATTTTATGAAGTGATGGATCAACTAAAGTTGTCACATAACGCTGGGCAATTGCTAAATCAGTTTTTGCCAGAGTCATTTCAACATTACTGATAAAGGTTCTAAAGAAGTGCCACTCTTTTAGTAATGTTTGAAGTAAATCTGATTTACCAGCTTCTCGAGCAGCTTTAAGTCCCGAACCAACTCCGTACCAACCAGGCACAATTTGCCGAGATTGTGTCCAACCAAATACCCATGGAATAGCACGTAAAGATTCCAAGCCAGCTGAAGCATCTGGTCGTCTAGAAGGACGTGAACCTAAAAACATATTTCCTAATTGCTCAACAGGTGTTGATGCATAAAAGTAAGCAGGTAACTCATCTTGATCTACCAAAGCTCGATAAGAGTTATAGGCACTTTCACTTATTAAATCCATGCACTCATTCCAAGTGTTTAAATCAGCACTTGATTGCCGTGGTTTTCTATTCAAAACAGTTGCTTCTAATGCAGCTGCTAAAGTTAACTCTAAGTTTTCTTTAGCTAACGCAGGTAGGCCAAACTTGTCAGAGATAACCTCACCCTGTTCAGTCATTTTTATCTGACCATCAATAGAGCCCCAGGGCAAGGCGATTAACGCGTCATAAGTTGGTCCGCCCCCTCTACCAACTGATCCACCTCGACCATGAAATAGTCGAAGCTTTACCGAATGCTTTATGGCAACATCTCTTAGCTTTCGCTGTGCCTTATGAATCTCCCACTGACTAGTTGTTATACCTGCATCTTTATTTGAATCTGAATAACCAAGCATTACCTCTTGGATTCCACCACGTAAATCAACTATTTTTCGATAATTCTTATCGCTTAATAACTCATCTAATATTTTGTCGGCAGATCTAAGCTCTGCCACAGTTTCCAATAGCGGAACAAAACCTATCTTTGCAAAGGAATTGGCATCCTGTAGTGAAATTAATCCTGCCATCTTGGCAATTATTACTGCAGCCATTACATCATTTGCAGATTTAGTCATAGAGATTATGTAGCTTTCAATGACCTCTGGGCCAAATCGATCAATCAATTCTTTAATTGCCTCAAATGTTTTAAAGCAGTTATCACTTGATGAATCTAAATCCTTAAGGACTGGTGTTGATTTCTCAAGAAGCTGCTTGGTAAGAACATCAGCGGAAGAGCCACCTAGTACTTGATTTAATAATTTGTGATGGACCTCGGAGTGCTCTCTGATATCCATAGTTGCATGGGTTAACCCAAAAGCATTAATTGATCGCATGATTCGATCAAGTAAGCCATTGGCGATTAATTCACCATTATTTGCAAGCAGAGATGAACGCATTACTTCAAAGTCTTTAAGTAAATCAGTGGTGTCTTTGTAATCACGTCCTGGAAAGTGAGGCAAACCTGCTGCATGTCTTGATTGAGTCAGGGATAGCTTATGTCTTATTGCAGTTGCCTTTAAACGATAAGGCTCCTCTACATTAATTCTTCGATACCGTGCTTCTACTTCAGGTAAATTCTCCAAATCTTGTTCTACTGATTTTTCTAACTCTTTAGATACCCCAGCTAATTTTGTTGAAATTGATAGTGCCTGCCTTAACTCATCAAGGTGTGAGAATAGAGTTCTGGTGAAATGTGCATTTTGCAAAAGTATTGCCGATTTTGTCACCGCTGCAGTGATATTTGGATTTCCATCTCTATCTCCGCCAATCCAAGTTCCAAACCTCAACGGCCTAGCTGTTAGCGAAAGAGTTATGCCTAATTTCTTAATTTCATTAACAAACTCAGCTAATACCTCTGGCACAGTTTCAAGAAGTAGTTCATCAAGGTAATAGATGGAATTGACCGCTTCATCCAGCGGATCTGGTCGACCTAAGCGAAGTTCATCTGTTTGCCATAGTAAATCGATAGCCTCCGCTAAACGCTCATTTTTTATTTGGCTCTCTGGTTGTTCAAGCAATTGAGCGATTGTTCTCATTTTGCTCAAAACGGATCGTCGAGCAGCCTCTGTTGGATGTGCTGTAAATACTGGCCGCACTGAGAAGTTATCAAGCCAATTTTGTAAATCATTAGTTGAAAAATCCTTACCATCCTGCTGGGCTTTTGCAATATTTTCTATTGCTTTGCCAAGCCAAGAACCTTCAGATTTGTGTTCGGCTGCAATATCTTTAGATCTATTTACTTGCTCAGCAACATTTGCCAAATTAAAAAAATTGCTAAATGCCCTAACTAGAGAAATAGTTTGTGAATCTGTTAGTTTATTTAGAATCTCGTCCTGTTGACCTTCTCTAACTGCAAGTCGAACCGATTCAACTAGCGAAAGAAGCTCTTCACCTTCTTGCCTGGCAAGAGTTTGACCAAGCAGATCAGCCAATTTACGAACATCATTGCGTAAATCCGTGTTATCTGCCCCGACCATCATGGCTTAATCATTACAGGTTATTAATTCTCCTGGCACACCTTTTTGGCGTTTGCTCCTAGTTGGTGGTCGTAGAATTAGGCCGTTAACCCCCCTTCATTTATGGAGCGGGGGTAAGTGGCGTTTAACGGTGAAAGGAGAGTAGATGAAAAGCTTACTTAACTTATTGCGTGAACCAATACAAAAATACTTAGATCAAAATGAAAATTTAATTGCACCTGCGGCTACTCACTCACTACTTTGCATAAACCAAAACTCGCCAATTTTAGTGGTTACTACCTCTACTCGTACCGCTAACGAGTTGGCGCAGGAGTTAATCTCTCTTGAAGGTGAAGAGCAAGTTGTTAACTTTCAAGCATGGGAAACTTTGCCGCACGAGAGACTTAGTCCTAAATCTGACACTGTTACCGCCAGATTTAAAGCTTTAAATAATTTAAGAAATAAAGAAAGCAAATACATAGTTTGTTCAATTAGGGCCTTATTACAACCAATAATTGCAAATGATTTAGACAATTCTCAAATAAGAATCAAAAAAAGTGATTCAGTAAGAATGGCTGATCTAATCGAGCAATTATCTAAATTCGGTTATTTAAGATCTGACCTAGTTGAAAAGCGTGGAGATTTTGCAGTTAGAGGTGGAATCCTGGATCTGTTTCCACCAGATCAAGAACATCCAATTCGAATAGATTTTTTCGCAGATGAAATTGATGAACTCACTTACTTTGCTATCTCAGACCAAAGATCGTTAGATCCCATTTCAAATGAAGTGGTTATCTACCCATGTCGGGAGTTAATAATTGATGAAGGTGTTAAAGCTCGTGCGAAAGCTTTAGGGGAGAAATTTCCACAGATAAATGATTTAGCTCAAAAGCTAAGTGAAGGAATAACTTTTGAAGGAATGGAATCATTGGCGGCCGGTGTGGTTTCTGATTACAAATCTATTTTGGATTACCTGCCAACTGACTGCCAGATTTGGTTAATTGATGAGCCAAGGATTAAAACCAGATCAGTTGATTTGATAAACACCAACCAAGAGTTTCTAGAGGCAGCTTGGTCTAATTTGGCATGGAGTGATCAGGTAGATCTGCATGTACCACTTGATTTGAGTGAAGAATTAGGCCGCGGTGGATTTTATGAGTTAGCAGAGATTTATTCTCAAGCGAAAAAATCTAAATTCACAATTCGAAACTTAAATCTTTACGCAGCAACGCCTGAAGATACTCCACTTGATTTTCTGGCAGAGATTGAAAACTATGGCAATAAATACGAGGTTGCTGTCGAAGAGATTGCTCAGTGGCACAAAGAGGGCTACCAGGTTGTATTCACAGCAGCTGCAAATGGAACTTTAAAACGGTTTTCTGAGTTACTAAACGCGGCAAGTATTTCGAATCAGATTCTCAAAAACAATCAATTCTTCCAAGATGGAGTTGTAAATCTAGTTCAAAGTGATTTAAAGCATGGCTTCATTAGTAATGAGTTTAGGTTTGTTGTAGTTACTGATAAAGATATCTCAGGCCAACGATCATCTGATAAAGATCTTGCTCGAATGCCCTCACGCCGAAAGAAGTCCATTGATCCTTTGCAATTAAAGGTTGGTGATTTTGTTGTTCACGAGCAACATGGAGTTGGTAAGTATTTAGAACTTATCAATCGAACAATCGCAGGAATTTCACGAGAGTATCTAGTAATTGAGTATGCCTCTTCAAAGCGGGGGCAACCAGCAGATAAATTATTTGTGCCCACCGATACCTTAGAACAGGTTACAAAATATGTTGGTGGTGAAGCACCAGCATTGCATCGAATTGGTGGCGCAGATTGGCAAAACAGTAAGCGAAAAGCCCGCAAAGCAGTTAAACAGATTGCTGCTGAATTAATTCGACTATACGCGGCAAGAATGAGTGCGCCAGGTTTTGCATTCTCACCCGATACTCCATGGCAAAAAGAGCTCGAGGATAGTTTTGCATTTGTTGAAACAATTGATCAGCAAGCAACTATTGATGAAGTAAAGCGGGATATGGAAAAGCCAAACCCGATGGATCGAATCGTTTGTGGCGATGTTGGTTATGGCAAAACTGAAATTGCTGTACGGGCTGCATTTAAAGCTGTGCAAGATGGCAAACAAGTAGCAATTTTGGTACCAACAACATTACTTGTGCAGCAGCATTTCAATACCTTCTCCACTCGCTACGCTGGTTTCCCTGTAAAGCTAGCTGCATTATCAAGATTTAACACAGCAGCACAGAGTAAAGATGTAATCGCAGGACTTAAATCTGGAGTTGTTGATGTAGTTATTGGCACGCACCGATTACTTTCAAAAGATGTTGAGTTTGCAAATCTTGGATTACTTGTTGTTGATGAGGAGCAGCGCTTTGGCGTTGAGCATAAAGAAGAGTTGAAAAAGGCAAGAACTAATGTGGATGTTTTAGCTATGTCTGCCACACCAATTCCAAGAACTCTAGAGATGGCTATCACTGGCATAAGAGAGATGTCCAATATAACTACGCCACCAGAGGAGCGTCATCCAGTTTTAACTTATGTTGGCCCATACGATGAAAAGCAGGTAAGTGCTGCAATAAACCGAGAGCTATTACGCGATGGACAAATATTTTTCATTCATAATCGAGTTGAAAGTATTGAAGCGGTAGCTGAGCGAATAAAGAAATTAGTCCCTGGAATTAAAATTGGCATTGCACATGGGCAGATGAATGAGCGAGTTTTAGAAGAGGTAATTTTGGCTTTTTGGAATAGAGAGTTTGATTTGCTCTTATGCACAACCATAATTGAAAGCGGAATCGACATTCCAAATGCGAATACTTTAATTGTTGATCGTTCAGATCTTTTTGGTTTATCTCAACTTCATCAACTTAGAGGCCGGGTTGGAAGAAGTAGAGAGCGAGCGTATGCATACTTCTTATATCCAACGGAGCAACCAATAACTGAGTTGGCCCATGATCGCCTGACCACAATTGCGACAAATACAGATTTAGGTGCTGGAATGCAGGTTGCGTTGAAGGATTTAGAGATTAGAGGAGCAGGAAATTTACTAGGTGGTGAACAGTCAGGTCATATTGCTGAAGTTGGTTTTGATTTGTATATGCGAATGGTTGCAGATGCTGTAGATGAATTTAAGACTGGATACTTTGATGAGAAACCTAAAAACAATGAATGCAAGGTTGAGTTACCTGTTAATGCGCATCTACCTATTGAATACATAGAGTCAGAAAGATTAAGACTTGATCTTTATCGTCGAATTGCAGATGCACAAAATGATGAAGCATTAGCTGAAATTAGTGGAGAGCTAGTAGACCGATTTGGCCCAATCCCTGAGGCAGCGTTGGAATTAATGGCGGTTGCTTCACTACGTTTATTTGCTAAGAGCTTGGGTTTAACTGATGTTGCAATCTCTGGAAAGAATCTTCGACTGACGCCAGTTGTTTTGCCAGAGTCAGCACAAATAAAACTATCTAGAATTTACCCAGGATCTATCTACAAAAATGCGACTCAAATCCTGCTGGTTGCAAGGCCTTCTACCCCCAATTGGATAGAAAGTGCATCGGTAGGGGATACTTCTACCCTTACCTGGGTTAATTCAGTATTACGAGAACTGATTGAACCAATAAAACTTCGAAGTGGTAGTTAAGAGAGAATGAGGATGAAATTGTTTAAGAAATTGATCTCACCTTTACTAGTAGCACTACTTTTGACTAGCTGTTCAAGCATGAATAGTGGAGTGAAAATTGGCGATCAAGAATTCTCATCAAATCAAATCCAGAAGACTGTAGATGAAATCTTGGCATCTCGTAAAAATGTTGATACATCTCAAATGAATCTGATAGTTGGTCCAGAATTGCTTCGTGATCAGGCAGAATTTTTCATTATAAGAGTTTTAATGGACAAAATTGCTAAAGATAAATCAGTAACAGTGACACCAGCTGATGTAGCGGCACGTAGAGCTGACATTATTTCCGGGTTAGGAAGTGAAAGTGAATTAGCAGCAGCACTTGTGAGTGCTAACTTAGCGACTTCAAATTTGGAGTCATATCTTCGAGTGTTGATTATTTCAGAGCGTCTGCATGAGTATTTCGTTAATTCCGGAGTGCCTGAAAATACTGCTCCTAAATATGTTGAGGAATTAGTAATTGAAACTGCAAGTAAAATGGGAATTAAAGTTAATTCGAAGTACGGTAAGTGGAATGCTGAAAATGCATCAATTGAAGCTAGTGATGCAACAGATGGCGCAGTAACTCAACTTCCTTAGATAAACTATGAGTTCTGAGCTCATTCGACTTCGCGAGGTAATGGACAAACTACGCTCACCTGGTGGATGTCCATGGGATGCCGAGCAAGATCACACCTCACTTCTAAAGTATTTATTGGAAGAATCTTATGAGTTTATTGAATCAGTTGAAAATAATGACCGAGATGCAATGCAAGAAGAGCTGGGTGATCTTTTACTACAGGTCTACTTTCACTCTCGAATGGCCGAAGAAGATTCCAAGCAACCCTTTAATATTGAAGATGTTGCTAAATCGGTTGCAGATAAATTGATTAGAAGGCACCCTCATGTTTTTGCGGGTGAAGTAGTTGATTCAAGTGCAGATGTATTAGAGAACTGGGAGAAGCAAAAGGCGGCTGAAAAGGGGCGAACCTCAGCAATTGATGGCGTGCCACTTGCCCAACCAGCCCTGCCTTTGGCTACTAAGGTTTTATACCGATTAAAAAAATTAAATTATGACCTCGCTGTTTCTGAGCCAGTCAAACTCAAAGATGATGTTGATCAGGATCAATTTGGTCAGATACTTCTTGGTTTAATCACTCAAGCTGTTGATAAAGGGTTAGATCCTGAGGCTGCGTTACGGCAGGCGACAAAAGAGTTAATTGTTCAGATTCAAGAGCATGAGACAAGGTAGAATTACTGTAGATAATTCAAATATCAAACAAATAGTTAGGGCAAATTAGTGTCAGTTATTAAATCTGTGACCGCTAGAGAGATCTTAGATTCTCGCGGAAACCCAACTGTTGAGGTAGAGGTTAAATTAGAAGATAAAAGTATTGGCCGCGCCGCTGTCCCAAGTGGTGCATCTACTGGTGCATTTGAAGCCGCTGAACTTCGAGATGGTGGATCAAGATATTTAGGTAAAGGTGTTGAAACTGCAGTAAAAAATGTAGTGTTAAAAATTGCACCAGCTGTGATTGGCATGAAGGCAGATGACCAAAGGTTGCTGGACGAAAAAATGATTGCACTAGATGGCACAAAAAATAAATCATCCCTTGGCGCAAATGCAATATTAGGAGTCTCACTAGCTACTGCACGAGCTGCGGCTATTTCTTCAAATCAATCTCTATTTAAATATTTAGGTGGTAGTAGTGCTAAAACACTTCCTGTGCCAATGATGAATATTTTAAATGGTGGAGCACATGCTGATACAAATGTTGATATTCAGGAATTTATGATCGCACCTATTGGCGCTCAGAGCTTCAAAGAATCTTTAAGGTGGGGCGCTGAGATTTATCACAGCCTTAAATCAGTACTTAAGAAAAAAGGATTAGCGACCAGCATCGGTGATGAAGGCGGTTTTGCTCCTAACTTGGAGAGTAATCGCGCAGCATTAGATTTGATTTTGGTTGCAATTGAAAATGCTGGGTTTAAAGCTGGTACTCAGATTGCACTGGCAATGGATGTGGCTGCAACTGAGTTTTTTGAAGATGGAAAATATAAGTTTGAGGGCAAGTTATTAACCTCAGAGCAAATGATCGCCTACTACAGCGAATTAGTTTCAGCCTATCCATTAGTTTCTATTGAAGATCCATTGGATGAGGATGATTGGAGCGGTTGGGCTAAGTTGACTGCAGAGTTAGGTGAAAAAATTCAGATTGTTGGCGATGATCTATTTGTTACCAATATAGAGCGCTTAACTAAAGGGATTGAAAGCAAAACCGCAAATGCCTTACTAGTTAAGGTAAATCAAATTGGAAGTTTGACTGAGACCATTGATGCGGTCAATTTAGCTCATAAAAATAATTACAAATCAATGATGAGTCATAGATCTGGTGAAACTGAAGACACCACAATTGCTGATTTAGCAGTTGCGTTAAATTGTGGTCAGATAAAAACTGGTGCGCCAGCAAGGTCTGAACGTGTTGCTAAATACAATCAACTTCTTCGAATTGAAGAGGAGTTGGGTTCAGATGCAATTTATGCGGGCCGCTTGGCATTTCCAAGATTTAAGAAGTAATTCAAATGGCTCGGCGTAGATTTTTTGCAGCAGGGCTGGTTTCATCATCAAAGAAAAGTATTCAATCTGGTTTAAAAAAACGAGGATTATCTAATCGAGCATTAATTGTCGGAATAGTTCTATTTGTTGTAGCTATTACCTTGGCGCCACCAATTCAACATTACTTCACTCAACGTGCTCAGATAAATTCATTAAAAACTCAAATTTCAGATAATCAAGCGATGTTAGATAAAGCTGCTGCTGAACTAGCCCAATGGGATGATCCTGAGTATGTGGCAAGCCAAGCCAGAGCTAGATTGCATTTTGTTTTTCCAGGTGAGCGGCAGTACATAGTTGTCGGCGATGATGAGATTACCGGAGATGGTCAGCAGACAAAGATCTCTGGCCAACTTCCAATTGGACTACCTTGGTATTCAAGGTTGATCTCATCAATTAC
>Ga0079299_1000271_pt1 | contig 12789 bp, 13 predicted proteins | sample Wag4_2014_7_11_2_FD_76334 | JGI IMG/M metagenome (GOLD analysis project Ga0079299, IMG submission 76334) | Lake water microbial communities from Ohio, USA - Utica-2 Time Series LW 2014_7_11 | ecosystem: Environmental > Aquatic > Freshwater > Lake | place: USA: Ohio | collected 2014-07-11
GGAGCCGCTGGGCTTGGGGAAGGAGTCGGATCGCTCACCAGGCTCTGGCCCTGTCGAAGTGGGTTCTGACCTCAACTCTAAACAGACCATCCCGGCAGCCACGGCTTCGGCCGCCACTGCTCCGGCCACCAGAACGGCAGCCTCGACCTCGGCGCCGGGCACGAACGATGACTGGGGGCAGGATCCGGAAGACAACTGGTGAGTGCAACCCCCTCGGGCTGCCGGGATGGTCTGTTTAGAGTTGAGGTCAGAACCCACTTCGACAGGGCCAGAGCCTGGTGAGCGATCCGACTCCTTCCCCAAGCCCAGCGGCTCCTGAGCCGGCTTCCACCGGCACTGAGACAGTGACAGAAGCAGTCACCAAGACAGTCACTGAGGCGCTGACCGATTCAGCGACTCAGGCAACGGCTGAGGCAGCGACTCGGAAACCAACCAAAAGTCCAACCGAAAATCCCACTGCAAACGCGACAGCGAACCCAGGCGAACCACCAACCGGAAAACCAACCAACAAAGCAGCAGCCCAATCGGCCGCCAAAGCTGCGGCCAAACCCCCCGCACCGGAGGAGGCGCCATTCAGCGATTTCATTCCGAAGCTTTACCTGCCGGCGCTGGCCCAGGAAATCCGCAGCTACGGCGGAGCTGAACCGACCCTGCGCTTCGAGCAGGGACCCATGCCCGTGGTGGGCGCTCCCTGCTGGATGGTGATCGGTGCGTTGCCGGGCGATCGACGCTTCTGGCTCTGCTTCACCGCCGCGGACATCAATGCAGCCAAGACCGTGGCCCTGGCCGAATGCGGGGCGGAGCCGACGCTGCTGGAATCGTTCCTGATCGACGAGAAGAAAATGAGCCTGGCGTTGCTGGTGTCGCGCCTGGTGCAGCGGCTGAACGGCCAGAAGTGGCTCGGGCCCAACTGAAGCGGCGGTGCTGCCGCTTTACATCCCACGCCGGCCGGCGCACCGGGACACCTACGATGCCGCCAACGCTTCCTGCCGCCTTTCGATGGTGCCTCCAACCGCAGTCGCCGCTGCCAACGGGACCGATCAGCTGAACACACCCCTGCCGGTCGGCAGCCCCGATGCACCGGCCATCAAGGAACCTGTGAAGGACACGATCCTGACGCCCCGGTTCTACACCACGGATTTCGACGCCATGGCGGCGATGGATCTCCGTCCCAACGTGGCCGAACTGGAAGCGATCTGCGAGGAATTCCGCAAGGACTACAACCGCCATCACTTCGTTCGCAACGAGGAGTTCGAGGGCGCAGCCGACAAGCTCGACCCGAAAACCCGACAGGTGTTCGTGGAATTCCTCGAGCAGAGCTGCACCTCGGAGTTTTCCGGCTTCCTGCTCTACAAGGAGCTCAGTCGGCGGATCAAGGCCAAGAATCCACTGCTGGCGGAGTGTTTCGCCCACATGGCCCGCGATGAAGCCCGCCACGCCGGTTTCCTCAACAAGGCCATGAGCGATTTCGGGCTGCAGCTGGACCTAGGCTTCCTCACAGCCAACAAAGCGTACACATTCTTCAAGCCGAAATTCATCTTCTACGCGACCTACCTGAGCGAAAAGATTGGCTACTGGCGTTACATCGCCATCTACCGCCACCTTGAACAGAACCCTGGCAGCAAAATTTTCCCGATTTTCAACTTTTTCGAAAACTGGTGTCAAGACGAAAACCGTCACGGTGACTTCTTCGACGCCCTGATGAAAGCGCAACCCGACACGGTGCGCGGCCTGCGGGCCCGCCTCTGGTGCCGCTTCTTCCTGCTGGCGGTGTTCGCCACGATGTATGTGCGCGACGTCGCCCGCAAGGAGTTCTATGAGGCTCTGGGGCTGGATGCCCGCGAGTACGACAAGGTGGTGATTGACAAGACCAACGAAACAGCCGCCCGGGTGTTCCCAGTGGTGCTTGATGTGCGCAACCCCCGCTTCTGGGATGGCCTGGAGCGTTTGGTGGCGAACAACGCCAGGCTGACCGCCGCCGATCAGAGCGAAGCCCCCGCTCCCCTCAAGGCCATTCAGAAACTGCCGTACTGGATCGCCAATGGGGTGCAGATGGCCCAGCTGTTCCTGATGAGCCCGATCCGCAGCGAGCAATTCCAGCCTGCCGTGCGCTGATTTTCAGCCTCCCTCCCCTGATCGCCTCCAGCCCCGGCCCAGTGGCCGGGGCTTTTTGCCAGGATCAACCCACTCCGATCGGTGCCGATGGTCGCCACGATCCAGTCCCCCGGCTCTCCGGTCAGTTCCTCCGGGTTCGACCAGAGCTGGCAGTCGCCCCTTGATGATCTGCTGGCCCTGGGCAGGGCCGCAGGCGCTGACCTCGTGGAGGTGTTCCTCGAGCGCACCGATCACCTCGGTGTGCTGGCCGAACAGGATGCGATCACCAGTGTCAGCCCCGCCTTCGGAATGGGAGCGGGCATCCGGGTGTTCCGGGGCGAGCGCGATGGGTTCGTGAGCACCAACGACCTCAGCCCCGCCGGCCTGCGCTCCGCCCTCGATCAGGCGCTCGGCATGCTCGGTCTGCAACTGCTCAGCAACGCCCGCAGCGATTACCCGGGCCTGGGCAGGCTGCGCGACTTTGCTGCCGCCAAATCCGGCTGGCTGGGTGAGAGCCCAAGCCTCGCCGATGCGACCGCCCACCTGCTGGCGGGTACCGCCCTGCTGGAGCGCCACGGCACCCACCTGCAGGCGCGGCGGGGCAGCTACGCCCGTGACTGGCAGGAGGTGCTGGTGGCCGCCAGCGACGGCACCTTCGCCCGTGACGTGCGCCTGCATCAGTCGCTGGGGCTGACGGTGCTGGCGGCCGATGGCGAGCACCGCTCCAGCATTGGACGCCGCTACGGCAGCCACGGCCAACCGGACCAGCTGCTCCGCTGGGATGCGGACGCCAGCGCCCGTGAGGTGTGCGAGAGCGCCGGCTCGATGTTGTACGCCGACTACGTGGAGGCCGGACAGATGCCGGCGGTGCTCGCCAACCGCTTCGGCGGTGTGATCTTCCACGAGGCCTGTGGCCATCTGCTGGAGACCACCCAGATTGAACGGGGCACAACCCCCTTCGCCGACAAGCTTGGAGAACCGATCGCCCACCAGGCCGTCACGGCGATTGATGAAGGCCTCAGTGAAGGGGCGTTCGGGTCCCTGGCGATGGACGACGAAGGCATGGAGCCCCAGCGCACCGTGCTGATCGAGAACGGGGTGCTCCGCCGATTCCTCAGCGACAGGGCTGGAGAACTGCGCACCGGCCACGCGCGCACCGGCAGCGGTCGGCGCCAGGGACATACCTTCGCGGCCGCCAGCCGGATGCGCAACACCTACATCGCCGCCGGTGCCCACACACCCGAGCAGCTGATCGCCTCGGTCGACAAGGGGCTGTACTGCAAATCGATGGGGGGCGGCAGCGTCGGGCCGACCGGCCAGTTCAACTTCGCCGTGGAGGAGGGTTACCTGATCGAGAACGGCCAGCTCACCAAACCCGTCAAAGGCGCCACGCTGATCGGCGAAGCCAAGGAGGTGATGCCGCGGATCTCGATGTGCGCCAACGATCTGGATCTGGCCGCCGGCTTCTGCGGCTCGGTGAGCGGCAGCGTGTTCGTGACCGTGGGCCAGCCCCACATCAAGGTCGACTCGATCACCGTGGGGGGACGCTGACGATGGCCATGCCGACAGCCACTGCCCTCGGGGAGCGTCTCAGCCAGCTCGCCAGCCAGCAGGGCATCCAGCGTTGGGATCTGGGTGCCGCCTGCAGCACCGACACCTCGGTGCAGGTGGACCGGGGCGAGGCCAAACAGATGAAAGGGGCCCAGCGCAGCAGCATCACGGTGCGGGTCTGGAACGACGAGGGCCTGGTCGGGGTCACCAGCACCTCAGACCTCTCGCAGAGCGGCCTGGAGCGCGCCCTCAGCGGCGCCCGCGACGCCAGCGCCTTCGGCAATCCCGAAGACCGGCCTGGCTTCTCGCCCCTGGCCACCGCCCCGCTCCCCGCTCTGGAGCAGCCCTGCCTGCCGCCGCTGCCGATCCTGCAGCTGCTGGCCACCCTCAAGGAGGCCGAGCGGCAGTTGCTCGATCGCCATCCCGCCATCGCCACCGTTCCTTACAACGGCCTGGCCCAGCGCAGCAGCGAGCGGCTGTACCTGAACAGCGACGGTGCCTGCCGCCAACAGCAGCTCAGCACCGCCAGCCTCTATCTCTATGCCCGGGCCGAAGAGACGGGCCGCAAGCCCCGCAGCGCCGGTGCCGTCCGTCTGGCCTATGGCGCCTCCGACCTCGATCTGGAGGGCTGCATCCACGAAGCGGCCGAGCGCACGATCAGCCATCTCGACTATGCCCCGATTGAGACCGGCCACTACACCTGCGTGTTCAGCCCTGAGGCTTTTCTCGATCTGATCGGCGCCTTCTCCAGCCTGTTCAATGCCCGGGCGGTGCTGGATGGCGTCAGCCTCAGCACCCGTGAGTCGCTGGGGCAGCCACTGGCGGTGCCGTTTCTCTCGATCCACGACAACGGTCTGCATCCGGGCAACATCGGCGCCGCCGCCTTCGACGGTGAGGGGACCCCCACCGGGCGGCTCACCCTGGTGGAGGGGGGCACGCTGCGGCACTTCCTGCACTCCGAGGCCACAGCACGGGCCTTCGGTGTTGCGCCGACCGGCCACGCCGGCCTGGGCGCCAAGGTGTCGGTGGGGCCCTCCTGGTTTGAAGTGGGCCCCACCGCCGACCGGAAGGGCGGCCAGCAAGAACTCGATCAGTGGGGCAGGGGGGCTGAGCCCCTGGTGGTGATCGATTCCCTCTCGGCACTCCACGCCGGCGTGAAGGCCAGCCAGGGATCGTTTTCCCTGCCGTTCGATGGCTGGCTGGTGCGGAATGGCGAGCGGCGGTCGATCGAGGCTGCCACCGTGGCCGGTGACATCCGACAGGTGCTGAACGCGATCCTGGGTTTCGAAGGGGAAGCGAAAGTCACACCCGACGGCCTCTGTCCGCAGGTGTGGGTCGAGGGTCTGTCAATCACCGGCGAGGCCTGATCAGGCTCGCCGCATTCACAGCGCCGCGATGAAGATCCTGTTCTGGGGCACGCCCGCCTATGCCGTGCCCAGCCTCGATGCCCTGCACAGCGCCGGCCACGAGCTGCTGGCGGTGGTCAGCCAGCCGGACCGCCGCCGCGGCCGGGGCAAGGCGCTGCTGCCGAGCCCGGTCAAGGCCCGCGCCCTTGAACTGGGCCTACCGGTGTTCACCCCGGAACGGATCCGACGGGATGGGGCGATGCAGACCGAGCTGGCAGCGCTGGGGGCCGACATCTCCGTCGTGGTGGCCTTCGGGCAGATTCTGCCTGCTGAGGTCCTGGCCCAGCCGCCGTTCGGCTGCTGGAACGGCCATGGTTCACTGCTGCCGCGCTGGCGCGGTGCCGCCCCGATCCAGTGGAGTCTGCTGGAGGGGGATCCCCACACCGGGGTGGGGATCATGGCGATGGAAGCCGGCCTCGACACCGGCCCAGTGCTGCTGGAGCGCGCCCTGCCGATCGCACTGCTGGAGAACGCCGAGCAGTTGGCGGGCCGACTGGCCGGCCTGACCGCGGAGCTGCTGGTGGAGGCCCTGCCCCTGATCGAGGCCGCGGGGGCTGGACCAGAAGCGGAACGACTGGCCCGGCTGGGGGTCCGCCAGCAACGCGATGACGGCATGACCTACGCCCGCCTGCTCAACAAGGACGACTTCCGCATCGACTGGCAGCAGTCGGCCCTGGACATCCACCGACGGGTGATGGGGCTGTATCCGGGCGCCCATACCTTCTGGGGCGAGCAGCGCCTGAAGGTGCTGAGCACCGAACCGCTGGTGGAGCGGCTGGCCGACCAGCTCAGCAGCGATGTGGCCCCGCTGCTTGGCCGCTGGCGGCAGGACGACCCCGACCGACCCGGCCCCGGCACGGTGCTGGCCTGCGCGGCAGACCTGGGGCTGGTGGTGGCCACCGCCGGCTGCCCGCTGCTGATCCGTGAGGCCCAGCTGGCAGGCCGTTCACGGGCAGCCGGCGCGGCGCTGCTGCACCAGCTCGGCGCCCGGGCGGGGCAGCGGCTTGAGGGCGGACCCTGACGGAACCCCAGGCAGCAGGGGCCATACGTTGTGTGTCGTCAGGGGACACACACGTCTTGAATCGCACACGCATCGCTAGGACAGATGCAGCTGCACCGGGAAACGATGGAACACGATCTCTCCTTCGTGGCCGAAGCCGGTCCTGAATGCCGCATCTACCGGAGCTGCTCCGGGCATTACGTGGTGCGGCAGAACGATGGACCGGCCGACGGTCGCCAGGTCGCCACCCTGGCCTGCGCCTATGCCGCCTGTCAGGCGTTCAGTGGTGACATCGGCGTGTCGGCGGTGGGGCCGGCGCCTGCTGCCGAACGGCGGTAGTGGGAATGCAGCTCCTCCAGCTGCACATGCACGGCACGGAGCTGATCGCGGATCGGAGCGCTGGGCTCGATGCGCTCCAGCGACAACAGCATCGACTCAATCTGGCTCTTGCAGTCGATCAGCACGCGGCACTCTGGCGATCCGGGCTCGTAGGGCATGGCAGGGAAAAACGCCCCCCCATCGGAGCTGAGTGGCGACCATTCGCCTGTATCGCTTGATGCGGTTTGCCCAGCGTCGCTCCCCCCGACGCCATCCGGCCGATGGGTTCGCCTGAGCAGGCCAGTCCACCGCTCAGTCCAGGTGATCAGTCCAGGTCGTCAGTCCACGTAGAGCTGGCGGGCTCGCGCCAGAGCCGCCAGCAGCTCCGCGTCGCTGAGATCTGTGGCACCGGGGCCGCGCTGCTCCACCAGCCAACGGCGCAGCACCACAGCGCCTGCAGGCCCCTCGAACGCCTGGAAGAACCGGGCCTGAGCTGCCAGCACCCGGAACTTGAGGAACTCCAGCAACTGGGCCTGCAGTCGGGCGGGCTGAATCAGACGACAACGGCGCCCATCCACCCCCAGCTCCAGGGCCACGGCAGCGCCGATGGCATCAATCCAGGGCGCCAGCACCTCCAGCCGGTCGGGCGGTTGGTGATGGTTGCGCTTGGTTTCGGGATGGGGGCGATAGAGCCAGCCCTGCACAGGCGCGCCTGCGCCAGACCAGCGCAACAGCACAGGCCAGAAGGAGAAGGTTTCAGGCGGATGTCGGTCCGTCCAGCGCAGCGCCTCGAAGCACCAGCTCGGCTGGCGCAGGCTCCAGCGACCGCCGTCGAAAGCGAGGTTGAGAGTGCCGCGATGACAACCGGAGAGATCCAGTCCCAGGCGCGCGAAGTGGGGGAGCTGCTGAGCGATGCTGCCGCCGGGATAGGGGCAGTCGGCCGCACGGCCGGAAGCAACCCCATGGCCAGCCACCAGCCGGCAGCGCTGCCAGACGAGCCCAGACCCGTCTGGCAGCGCGGAGCCATGGGCCGGGGCTGGCGTCCGATCGCCGGCTTCGCGCCCTTCAGGCAACGGCTGCATCCGGCCGGACTGGATCGGCGGGCCAGGCTGGCTCAACGGCGCCGCGGTGGTCTGCCCGAGCCACCGCCACGGGGAGGCCGGCCCCTGCCGCCGCTGAGATCGAGGGGCGGTGCCGACAGCACCGTCGGCTCGAAGCCCGGCACTTCACGGCGCGGCAGCTTCTCACCGATCAGCCGCTCGATCGCCCGCAGCAGCTCCTGCTCTTCCGCCGCCACCAGAGAGACCGCATGGCCGTCGCAGCCGGCCCGACCGGTGCGGCCGATCCGGTGCACGTAGTCCTCAGCCACGTTGGGCAGGTCGAGGTTCACCACGTGGGGAAGCTGCTGGATGTCAATGCCCCGGGCGGCGATGTCCGTGGCGACGAGGACGCGCAGCTCCCCGCTCTTGAAGCCGGAGAGGGCACGGGTACGGGCCCCCTGACTCTTGTTGCCGTGGATGGCGGCGGCCTGCAGGCCATCGCTGCAGAGCCGCTCCGCCAGGCGATTGGCACCATGCTTGGTACGGGAGAACACCAGCACCTGCTGCCAGTCATTGCTGCGGATCAGGTGGCTGAGCAGGTCGCCCTTGCGGGCCATGTCGCAGGGGTGCAGCACCTGCTCCACGCTGGCGGCGGTCTGGTTCTCAGGGCTGGCCTGCAGCTGCACGGGCTGATGCAGCAATCCCGTCGCCAGCCGTCGGATCTCCGGCGAGAAGGTGGCGGAGAACAGCAGGTTCTGCCGCTTCTCCGGCAACAGCCCCAGGATGCGCCGGATGTCGCGCAGGAAGCCCATGTCGAGCATCCGGTCGGCCTCATCCAGCACCAGGATCTCAACCCGGTCGAGCCGCAGTGCCCCCTGCTGCTGCAGATCGATCAACCGCCCCGGAGTGGCGGTGAGTACATCGGTGCCACGGCGCAACCGTTCGATCTGCGGCCGGATGTTGACGCCGCCGAACACCACATCGGAGCGCAGATCCAGATAGCGGCCGTAGGCGCGCACGCTGTCGGCCACCTGGGCCGCCAGCTCCCGGGTGGGGGTGAGCACCAGAGCGCGAACCACCCCGCCCCGGGCATGGGCACCATGCAGCAGCCTTTCCAGCAGCGGCAGGGTGAACCCGGCGGTCTTGCCGGTGCCGGTCTGGGCCGCGGCGAGCACATCAAGCCCCTCCAGCACCGCCGGGATGCACTGTTTCTGAATCGGCGACGGGTGGCGGTAGCCCTTGGCGGCCACCGCCTTGAGCAGGGGCTCGCTGAGGCCGAGGCCAGCGAAATCGGCGGCGAGCGAAGCCACCGGGGTGCCGAGATGGGGGGTGAGCGTGCTGATCGCTGAACGGGCGCCAACCCTCACCGTAAGGGGGCGCGGCGATGGGAGTCGAGCAGGAGGGGGTGTCATCGCGGCAGGAAGTGGGCGCAGCGATCACAGGGCCCTTCCGGCAGCACGGCGCAGCGCAGCAACGGACTGCGGGCGTTGTAACGGCAATGGGGATCACCGATCACCCAGCCATGGGCGAAGGGCCTGGCATCGGCGGGCTGACGCTCCGGTTTCACCTGGAGCGCCACACTGGCGAGGTCATAGCGGCCGTCCCGCAGGCGGTAGCGGTGGCGCCGCTGCAACACCATGAAACTGCGGCCGTTGTGCTCAAGCCAACGCCCGGGCTGGGGCACCTGCGCCAGGCTCTCCAGCTCCAGGGCATCGAGCAGCTGATCGCTGCCGATCTGCCGCAGCTCAACCCGCATCAGTCCCCCTCCGCCAGGGGGGCCTGCTCAGGATTCCGTTCTGAAAATCCCCAGGCGAACAGCACCGCCACCAGCAGCAGCAGCAACCATTCCGGCGGCACCAGATCCGGCAGTCCCAGGCGCAGCAGCAGACGCAGGCCCACCAGGCCGACCGCCAGGTAACCGGCCGTCTCGAGATGGCGGTACCGCTCCAGCCAGCGAATGAACAGCTCAGCGGTGAGGCGCAGGGCGATCACACCGATGACACCGCCGGCGATCACCAGGGAGATCCGATCGCTCACCGCCACCGCCGCGGCCACGCTGTCAAGCGAAAAGGCCAGGTCGGTGAGGGCAAGGGTGGCCACCACACCGCCCAGACCGGCATTCAGGGCCGGCGGAGCGGCTGCTGCAGAGGCCGCAGGGCCGGGCGCCGCGGTGGCGCCCCCGCCCTCCTCCTTCCCCTGGACGACCAGCACCAGATGACGGCCGCACAGCCAGAGGAGGTAGGCCGCCGCCGCCAGTTCCAGAGGCCAGAAGTTCAACACCCAGCGGGCCGCCAGAATCAGGCCGATCCGGAAGACCAGCGCCAGCAGCAGACCCAGGTTCAGGGCCATCTCCTGGCGGGCCCGATCGTGCAGCCGGCGGGAGATCGCCGCCAGGGCGATCGCGTTGTCAGCGGAGAGCACCGCCTCTAGGGCCACCAGCAGGGGCAGCAGCAGCAGCAGCTCACTCCAGCGGTCAGCCGATTGGAGCAACGGGGTCAGTGACTCGATCGACTCGGCTTCCATCGGCGCCCCTGGGCAGTTCACTCTAGGAAGCACACCCCATCCCCCCCGCGTCATGCAGCTCCAGGTCCGCCTGGTCCACGCCGAGCCCGGAGCCCGGGTGGTGGCGGTCACCGCCCTGCTGGAAGGCAGGCCCCAGGCCATGGCCCTCGGAGAAGGCCCCACGGCCGAAGAGGCGGAGGACCGTGCCCGCCAGCGGCTGCAGAGCAGGCTCAGCCCACCGGCAGCAGACGGTAGACGGGCAGCCGCAACGGCAGCCGCAAGAGCAGCGGCGACACCGGCGGCAGCTGATCACCCCGACCCCGTGCCGTCAGGCCCGGATGCCGCACCCATCGAACCTAGGCCGGAGATGGCGCCAGCAGCAGAGGCCCCGCCGCAGCCGGAGGAGCCGGCAGCAGACCCGGAGGACTGGAGCGCGGAGCTGACCCGCATCGATCTGCAGCTGCAGCGGCTGGGCTGGCAGCGGGCCGAGGAAGGCGTCTATCTCGAGCGGGCATTCGGTCACCCGAGCCGCGGCCGCATCACCACATACACCGACCTGCTGGCCTACCTCCAGGCCCTGGAGAGCTTCGAGACAGGCAGCACCCCGGCCGGCGTACCGGTGCCCCTGCGGCGGCGCGATCTGCTGGAACAGAGCGATGCGCTGCTGCGGCAACTGGGCTGGGATGCGAGGCGCGGTCGCGAACGATTGGAGCAGGAGTTTGGGCGCAGCAGCCGCCAGCAGCTGAGCGATGCCCAGCTGCTGCACTTCAACATGGTGCTGGAGGAAGAAATGCTTGCAGCTGGCCCGTCCGTCCCAGGGTCAGGGGGCGGCTGAACAGATAGCCCTGACCGAGCACGCATCCCATCTGCCGCAACGCCGCCAGCTGATCGCAGTGCTCGATCCCCTCGGCGATCACCTCCAGCTCCAGGTCGACCGCCAGGCGAAGAATCGCCGAGATCAGGGCCTGACGGCGCGGGTCTTTCGTCATGGACGCCGTGAAGCTGCGATCGATCTTGAGGCCATCGATGGGCAGCTCCGCCAGCCAGGTAAGACTGGAGAACCCGGTGCCGAAATCGTCGAGCAGCACCCGGAAACCGGCCTCGCGCAGCGCATTCAGCTCCTGACGGGTGCGCTGAGGCTGGTCGAGCAGGGCTGTTTCAGTGATCTCGATGCTGAGCAGGGCCGGCGGAAAGGCGAAGCGTTCAGCAGCGGCGATCAGCTCAGCGGCGATTCCTGAACGGGCAAACTGCCGGGTGCTGAAATTCAGCGCAAGGCTCAGCCCCTTGCCGGCCATTCCAAGCGTGGCCGCAGCAGCCAGTCCCGTTTCCAGCACCAGACGCCCCAGCTCATTGATCAGGCCGGACGTCTCAGCCACGGCGATTAATTCCGGCGGAGGAATCGGCACGCCAGCCCCATCCCGCGGACGCACCAGTGCTTCGTAGGCCACCACCTCTGCCGTCAGCAGCCGCACCACCGGCTGGAAGTACAGCTCCAGTCGCCGCAGGCGCAGAGCCTGCTGCAGGCAGGTGCGGACCTGCACCTGCCGCACCAGGCGAGCATTGATCGCCTCATCGAACACCACAATCTGCTGATCGCTGCTCGACTTGGCCGTGTACATCGCCAGGTCGGCATCGTGCAACAGCTGATCCGCCGTGGAATCGCTGTTCTGGCAGAGGGCGATGCCGATACTGATCCGGGGATGAATCTCGATCGACTCGGGGCCTGACTCCGGGATCCAGGGTTCGGCCACCGCATCGCGCAGCCGTTCGGCGATGCGCGTGGCCCGTCGGGGTTCATCCAGCTCTGTGCAGAGCAGCACGAACTCATCACCACCCAACCGGGCCAGCACATCGCCCTGGCGCAGCACCCGTTGCATGCGGTTGGCCAGCTCGATCAGCAGCTGGTCTCCCACCCGGTGACCAAAGGTGTCGTTCACCTCCTTGAAATGGTTCAGATCGCAGAACAGCAACGCCAGCCAACCCTGCTGATGATCCAGTCGCTGCAGCGCGGCGGCGATGGCCTGCGACAGTCCGCGGCGGTTGGGCAGGCCGGTGACCGGACAGGTCACCACCTGCTGGGCCAGGGAAACCTGACGGTCGGCCATCTCCTTGGAGCGCAGCCGCAACTCCTCCAGGGACACCCGATCGCTCACATCCCGGAAGCTGAAGATCAGCGGGGGCGGCTGCTCGGATGTGACCGTGCGCCACTGCACTTCCAGCACCAGGAGAGGCTCCCGCCGCGCCACCGCCATGAACGTTCCGCCACCGGAGGGCTGACGGATCAGGTTGAGCAGATCAAAACGTATCTCCTGATCGAGATTCGCCTGGAGCAGCACATCCAGCGGCCGGCCAAGCATCAGCAAGCGGGGCTGGTGCAGCAGCGCCTCGAAGGAGCCATTGCACCAATGCACACGTCCCTGACCATCGGTGATCACCAGCCCATCGCCGATCTGACCAAGGGCGAGTTCCAGCCGTGCCAGGGTGCGGCGCAGCTCCTGCACCAGGGCAGACTCCAAAACAACTGGGTCAGCGGGGGGGGCCGGCTGATCGCTCATGGATCGGCAGGGGTGCCAGGCGGCAACGGCGTGAGAGTGGCCCCGAAACACCAGCCATCCTCCCCTTTTTCGGCCACGATGTAATGCTCAGAAACAATTTCCCGACCATCGGAGCAGAGGGTGCTGAGCCGCAGCGGGTGGGCGAGGATTGAGGAAACTTCAGTGGACTGAAATCGCGAAAACCCGAATTGATGGGACATCCGGAATGCCTCCGGCAGGATCAGGCCAAGAGGTTCGCCGATCAGTTCAGCCGGCTGCCAGCCATAGATGCGGGTGAACGCAGCATTGAGACTGACCACATTGCCCAGGGCATCGGCCAGTAC
>Ga0079299_1000284_pt1 | contig 12559 bp, 16 predicted proteins | sample Wag4_2014_7_11_2_FD_76334 | JGI IMG/M metagenome (GOLD analysis project Ga0079299, IMG submission 76334) | Lake water microbial communities from Ohio, USA - Utica-2 Time Series LW 2014_7_11 | ecosystem: Environmental > Aquatic > Freshwater > Lake | place: USA: Ohio | collected 2014-07-11
AACTTAGCTACGAGACCGTTGAACTGCTTAGCATCTTTGATGTCGGTATTGTTCAAGCGAACAATCACATCTCCCGGCTGCAGGCCCGCGCGTGCCGCTGAACCATCGGCCTGCTCAACGATCACGCCACCATTAGGTGGGGGCGGTGGCTGGGTGAGCCCGATCAGAGGCCAAGGAGGCGCAGGCGGAAGGCGGCCACCGCCGCGGCCTGGTCGGGCGCGTTGCGCTGAAACGGATGCTCGGCCAGTTGCTCAAGGATCAGCGCCACCTTGGCTTCGCGCTCCAGCCCATGATCCGGGCTGAGGCGCTCGTGCTGTTGCCAGGCTTCATCAAACGCCTGAGCGAAGCTGTCGGCGTTGTTGAACACCTGGCGCGAAAGCGGTGGTTCCCGCATGGAATGGACCTGCTCTGGGCTGCTCGTCTGCGGCAATCCTGGCACCGCAGCTCCCCATCAGCGTTGCAGTTGGATCGCTCGGGATTCCCCCTGAAGGCCGATGTCCGCCCCACCGGATTCCCGGTTCGGTCTGTTCAGCCAACGCAGGTTCTCCAACCGGTGGCCTCTGTAGCTTTTCCGCAGGCCTGGTTGGGCATCGCTGGCGGCGCAGGTCCGGTGTCTGCCGTGGCATGGATCAGACTCCGCGGGGTCGCTCGGAAGGAGCGAACAACCAGCCAGGGGCACAAACAGCAGAAGCAGCGCCAGGGTCTGCCTGTAAGCCAGCATCAGATGCCACGCGGCGTGCAAGCGGATTGTCCGGGATTCCACGGTCGATTTAAATTCGCAACTGACTGCATCAGCCCAGGGGCAGTCAGGCAATCAGCTTGTGCCGATCAGTCGTGACGTTCGATCTGCAGGGGAGCAGGAATGGCAGATTCAGGATTGGAAGAGAGTTTAAAACTGCAGCTTGTGCCATTCAGCACCATTCAACCAAGGGATGAGAGCTCACTGCCGAGAACTTCGTTCACAAGCTTCAGACGTGAACTGGAAATTCTGCGTCTGCTTCAGAAGCGTTGACCTGAATGTGTTGACCAGGGTTTGTCAACAAGAATTCGTTGACCAGGGGATTAACAATGCCAGGACCCAGATTTGAACTGGGGACACGGCGATTTTCAGTCGCCTGCTCTACCAACTGAGCTATCCCGGCTCGCCGGTGGGAGTCGCTCGCCACGGCTTGCTGATCTTAGATCACGGTCTGCCCGCGTCGGTTCACCGGGGTGCGGGCCAGGCAGATCAGGCCGCTGACCCGCCAGCCTTGGCTGTTGAGGGCTGCTGCCGCCGCGCAGGCGGTGGCACCCGTGGTGAGGATGTCATCCACCAGCCATACCCTGCGTCTCGGCTGGTGAAGGGGACGCAGGGCCGTGAAGGAGCCGCGTTGGTTCTCCCAGCGGAGTTCACGGCCGAGCCGGTGCTGTCCAAGCACCGGTCTGCTGCGGATCAGGCACCGGACCTCCAGCGGCCAGTGCAACCGCAGACTGAGCTGGCGCGCGAGCAGGGCCGGCAGTGGGTTGGTGGACTGCTTTTTCCAGCTGGGGATCGGTACCAACAGACCCGGGCTCAGAGGCTGAAGCCGCTGCAACAGGCCGGGCAGCAGAGCCAGCAGCCGGGGGGGGCTGGGGGTCTGCCGCAGCGCCAGAACCTGCTGGCGAATGGGGCCGTTGTAGGAAGCGGCGGCCCACCAGGGGAGTGGGGTGAGACCCTGCAGCCCTGCCGGGGGCAAGGCGCAGGGGTCAGACGTTTGCTCGGGCTTCAGCAGCCAATCCAGCGGTAGCAGCCCCAGGAGCCAGTGCGGTGATGGCTGGGGAAGCGTGGCCATGCCAGAGGGAGAGTCTGCCCTCAGGGTTGCCACGCTGACGGTGCATCCGCTGGCCTGGAATCACTCCCGCGGCAAGGCCCTCAACATGGCCACCAGGGTGCGATGGGCATCTTCGCTGTCGGTGAGGGTGTGGTCAAAGGGCACCTGCACCAGGCTGCCATCCACCTCCAGTTCCATGGCATCCGGTTGAATCGCCAGCATCCGCGCCTCACGGGCCGTGCTCACCGCGGCGTAGTGCCTGGCGTAGGCCAGCACAGCCTCGGGGTGATCCTCGTTCATGTGCTTGCAGATCCGATCGCTCACTGCCGGTGTGATGGGGTCGGCCGCCATCGTGCTTTCCAAAGGGGTTGGCTGGATTCTGGTGGGTCGGCTCAGGCGGCGGCGAAGCGCTGCCAGAGCAGCCAGCCCAGTCGCACGGCGCTGAAGCCCACGTAGCCGGTCAGCACCACGAAAAGGGTCATCGACACCCAGGTGCGCAGCTGATCGTTCATCGCGGGGAGGGGAGGGCGGATGCGGCCAGTCTGGCCATGCCAAGGGCGGCGCTGCAGCGGGGCCGGTTGAGCACCGGGATGCCCAGCTTCCGTTCTCTCAGCCGTCGCCACTGCGGGTTCACGGCACCGCCGCCGAGGCTGATCACCCGCTGGACCGGCGGCGCTCCCAGGGCTGCCAGCCTGCGCCAGCCCGCCGCTTCAATCGCTGCCAGACCCTCCAGCAGCCCCTGCAGGTACAGCGCATCGCTCACAGGCCGTGGCTCCAGGATGGGTTCAAGCGCCGGGTCCTCCACCGGAAAGCGTTCCCCGGGGGCAGGCAGGGGGCGCAGCTGAAGGCCGCTGGGTCGTTCCGGATCGATCTGCCGGCTCAGCTCGACGAGTTGCGCGTCGTTGAAGAAACGACGCAGCAGGCCACCGCCGGCATTGGAGGCCCCTCCCACCAGCCAGCGTCCACCGATGCGGTGAGAACTCACTCCCGCAGCGCTGATCGGGGCGGTGTGCCATTGCTTCAGCACCAGTGTTGTGCCAAGCACCGTCACCCCATCGTGGTCCCCGGGCTGGGCGGCGAGCACGGCCGCATTGGCATCGGTGCTGCCTGCCACGACCAGGCAATCCGCGGGTAGCCCGATGCTGGCTGCGGCTTTAGCGCCGAGCGGGCCCAGCACGGTGCCACTGGGCCGGATCTGCGGCAAAGCATCGCGCCAGACCTGGTCGGCGATGCTGCCCTGCCAGCGTTGCTGCTCCAGGTCCCAGCCGAGACGGATGTTGTTGCCCTCTTCGCCCCAGCGCCAATCCCCCAGCAGCCAGCCCATCAGCCAATCGGCCTGATGCCGCAGCAGCCAGGGTCCGGCCTGGCCGGTGCCCGCCGCCAGCTCCAGCAGCGTCAGTGCCCTGGCCAGGCTGCCGCTGGCGCTTGCCGCCGGGCCCGACCCGGCCAATGCTGCCGCCTTTGGTGCCTGGTCGAGGCATGCCTGGTGGTACGGCAGCGCCTGGCCAATGCTTCCCGAACCCAGCGTGCCATCGTTGCGGCAGAGCAGCAGGGTGCCGGAGGTGCCATCCACGGCAAGCGCTCGGATGCGGCCGCGCCAGCCAGCTGGCAGCCGCTGAACCAGGGCCATCAGTCCTTCCCTCCAGCCCTGTGGTTCATTGAACTCACGCGGGTAGGGGCCGGTTTCCTCTGCCAGTGGTTGCTCGGCTCCGGGATCTGCCGCCGTCACGAGCGCCAGCCGCATGCCGCTGCTGCCCAGGTCGATGCCGAGAGCCAGGGGGGTGGTGTCCATCGTCAATGGACGCTGGCCTCGCAGGGATCAGGATTGCAGGCGGTCGGCGCTGGCCTGCTGCAGCGTGGCGGCGATCGTGTCGACGTTCTCCCAGGGCAGATTCAGATCGCTGCGGCCGAAGTGCCCGTAGGCGGCCACATCCTGGTAGAAGCGTCCGCCGCGCTGCTGGGGCAGCTGGCGCAGGCCGAACGTCTCGATGATGGCCCCGGGGCGCAGATCGAAATGGTCTTGCACCAGGGTTGTGAGGTCGGCGTTGCTGATCACGCCGGTGCCGAAGCTCTCCACCAGGATGCTCACGGGCTTGGCCACCCCGATGGCGTAGCTGAGCTGCACCTCGGCCTTCTTGGCTAGGCCAGCGGCCACCAGGGCCTTGGCCACGTAGCGGGCGGCGTAGGCGGCGGAGCGGTCCACCTTGGTGGGGTCCTTGCCGGAGAAGGCGCCGCCGCCGTGGCGGGCGTAGCCGCCGTAGGTGTCGACGATGATCTTGCGGCCGGTGAGACCGGCGTCTCCCTGGGGGCCACCCACCACAAACTTACCGGTGGGATTCACCAGAAAACGGGTGTCGGCCTGGCTGGGCTTGAGGTTCAGATCGGCGGTAGCCGGCTCAACCACCTGGCTCCAGAGGTCGGCAGCGATGCGCTCCCGCATCGCCTTCTCTTCACTCACTGAGGAGCCATCCGCCAGGGGGATCTCGGCGGTGTGCTGGGTGGAGATCAGGATCGTGTCGATCGCCACCGGTCTGTCGTCTTCGTACACCACACTCACCTGGGTCTTGCCGTCGGGGAGCAGGTAGGCGAGGGCGCCGTTGTGGCGCACCTCTGCCAGCCGTCTGGCCAGCCGGTGGGCCAGGCTGATCGGCAGCGGCATGAGCTCGGGAGTCTCGTCACAGGCGTAGCCGAACATGATGCCCTGATCTCCCGCCCCCACCAGATCGAGGGGGTCCCCAGCGTGGTCATCGGCTTCGTTCACCCCTTGCGCGATGTCAGGGGATTGCTGGTCGAGGGCCACCAGTACCGCGCAGCTGTGGGCATCAAACCCCCCGGCTCTGGCGCCGCTGTACCCGATTTGCTCGATCACGCCGCGCACGAGGGTGTTGAAGTCGACCCGTGCCGTGGTTGTCACCTCACCGGTGATCAGGCACAACCCGGTGTTCACCACCGTTTCGCAGGCCACGCGTGAAGCCGGATCCTGGCTGAGCAAGGCATCCAGAACCGCATCGCTCACCTGGTCACAGATCTTGTCCGGGTGTCCTTCGGTCACCGATTCGGACGTGAAGACGTAACGGCTCGGCATCCCAGGTCAGTGAGAAGGGGTGCCTCACCTTATGCCCGGCAGATCAACCGGATCGGCTTTCCCGATAGGCAGGATCGGCTTTAGCTGGGCGCTGGAGGGCGGTGCCGCGATGGGATCGCTGTTCGTCCGGGCCATGGGGCGAGCTTCAGTTCACGCCAGTGGTGCAGTTGCAGATAGCTGGGATCAAGCGGTGGGTGCTGGCTCCAGGCGGCTGTGTAGCCCAGGATCACCGCCACGCCGGCCTCCCGGGCCATGTGCAGGTCACTGTTGGCATCACCGATGAGGGCACAGGCCGTTGCGGGGACCGCCAGCTCCCGGCAGAGGGCATGGACGGCGGCGGGGTCGGGCTTGCGTGGGGTGTGGTCAGCGCTCCAGCAGGCCTGGAAGCGCTGGCTGATCCCCTCGCTGTGCAGAAAAGCCGCAATCCCTTCCCTCTGATCGTTGCTGATCACGGCGCAGCGCAGGCCGGCTGCCGCCAGCTCCGCGAGCAGCCCGTGCAGGCCTGCGGTCGCGATCGGCTTGTGCCTGCTGCCCTGGCCGTGCAGTCCGTCGGAGGCTGAGAAGACGGCTTCTGCCAGGGCCAGGGCCTCCGGCCAGCCCAGACCCAGCTGGGCCAGCACGGTGGCGGTGGAGATCAGATTGTGTTCCCGGCTGGCGACGGCAGTGGTGCCGGCGGGGTTGACCCCGTTCACCTCCAGACCGTAAGCGCGGCGCAGCAGCTCAACGAGTTCGCCGGCTGCTGCATCCGCCAGTTGCGGATGCCGCTCCTGCAGCAGGCGTCGGCAATGAAAAACCCTGGCCTCGGCCAGGGCATGGAGCATGGGCTCGCTGATTGACAAGGTGCCGTCCTTGTCAAAGAGCACGGCCCGGATCGGTTGATCGTCCGGACCGATTGGCTGGCCTCGCAGCAGCAGTCGCACCACGACAGGTGTTCAGTCGACGGTAACGCCCATGGGCTCTTGATCTTCGGCCTGCTCCAGCAACATCTGCTTGTATCGGGCTGCCATCTCTTCCGCCCGGTCAAACACTTTCTGGGGGTCGGTGAGCATGTCGCCGGGTTCGGGCTCCAGAGCTTTGGTGGAGAGAGAGATCCGGCCGCGTTCGGCGTCGAGATCGATGATCATCACCTTCATCTGATCGTTCACATTGAGCACCGTGTGCGGCGTCTCGATGTGCTCGTGGCTGATTTCCGAGATGTGCAGCAGACCGCTCACGCCACCGATGTCGATGAAGGCGCCGTAAGGCTTGATGCCGCGCACCGTGCCCAGCACCACTTCGCCCACCTCGAGGCGATTCATCTTGCGCTCCACCAGAGCCCGGCGATGGCTGAGAACCAGGCGGTTGCGTTCCTCATCAACCTCCAGGAACTTGAGAGGCAGGAAATCAGCCACCAACTCTTCCTTGGCTTTGCGGGTGCTGATGTGGCTGCCCGGGATGAAGCCGCGCAGACCTTCCACCCGCACAAGGGCACCACCGCGGTTGGTGGCAAACACTTCGCTGTAGATCGTTGCGTCTTCTTTCTGGAGCTGGCGCACGCGCTCCCAGGCCCGTTGGTATTCGATGCGCCGGATCGAAAGGGTGAGCTGGCCGTCTTCGTTCTCCTCGCTGAGGATGAAGAACTCACGCACCTCCCCGGGCTCCAGCACATCGCTGAGACCTTCGACCCGGTTGATCGACACCTCCTGAAGAGGCATAAAGGCCGCTGTCTTGGCGCCGATGTCAATCATTGCCCCCTTGGGTTCAAGGGCAAAGACGGTGCCATTCACCACATCGCCGGGCTTGAAGTTGTAGTCGTACTTGCTCAGCAGTGATGCGAATTCATCCAGCGTGAAGCCAACGCCATCCATATCGCGGCTGCTGGCACGGCTGCTCGGGTCGTCTGCCGTCGGGACCTCTTCCGGGATGTCGAGGTCGAGTGCCGCCTCTGAGGCGAGATCCAGATCGACCTCAGTGCTGACGATCTCGGAAGGGGTTACGGTCATGGAAATGTGGCGGACTGCCGGAGGCAGGACGATGGAGTCGGCGATGGCACCCGCCAGTGCGCACACGCCGAATCAATCACTCTATCAAGCCGCCAGCTCCTTGACTGGAGCATTCAGCCGCAGCGCGGCGATCAGGGCAGTACTGCCAGCACGGGTTGCTCCGTCGGGCTTGCCGCGCGACGGTGCAAGCCCTCCAACGTGGCGACGAAGTCGCTGACGCTCTGGAATTGCCGATACACCGAGGCGAAACGGACATAGGCCACCTCGCTCATGCCGCGCAGTTGATCAAGCACCATTTCGCCGATCTCACTGCTGCGCACCTCCCTGCCGCTTCGCTGCTGCAGCACCAGTTCCAGTTCATCCACCACGGCTTCCAGTCTGGCCGGTTCCAGCCCGGTCTTCTCGCAGGCTCGCAGCAGACCGTGCAGCAGCTTGGATCGATTGAAGGTTTCGCGGGCGCCAGTCCGCTTCACAACAGTGATGGGAACGGTTTCGACCCGCTCATAGGTGGTGAAGCGGAAATCACAGTTCAGGCATTCCCGCCGCCGCCGCACACTCCTCCCCCCATCTGCCGATCGTGACTCAAGCACCCGGCTATCGGTGTGTTGGCAGGAGGGGCACTGCACGCCCGAACTTACGAATGTTCTCGACGGAGTTTAAGCAGACACACATCAGCTGAAAAGGGCCTGAGGCCCAGGTCGTGACATGGGGTGGCTCTGCCCAGGTCGACCAGACCATCAAAAAGCCCCTGCAGGGCAGGGGCTTGAGAGTTCAGGACTGGCTCATTTGCCGATCTTCGGGGGATCGCGGAAGGCGATAGCAAAGAACAGGGTGGAAATGGCCAGAGCCAGGATCAGGATGTAAGCAAAGCTCTCCATGGATTTTGCTCCTGCTCAGCTGAGGGTGGAGCCTGCGGGAGGGACGTAGCCCTCCGGTAGGCGGCGGGTGGACTTGTCACCCAGTTTCTGGAACAGACCGAATTCGACCTGTTCGCCGAGGTCCGGATCAATACCGGCGAACACGTCGCGGTAAAGAGTTCGGGCGCCGTGCCAGATGTGACCGAAGAAGAACAGCAGGGCAAAGGTGGCATGGCCGAAGGTGAACCAACCGCGCGGGGAACTGCGGAAGGTGCCGTCGGAGTGGTACGTCTCACGGTCGAATTCGAAGGCTTCACCAAGCTGAGCCTTGCGGGCCAGGCGCTTCACCTCGGCTGGATCGGTGAAGGTCTTGCCGTTCAGAGCGCCGCCATAGACGGTGGCTGTGACGCCGGTCTGCTCAAAGGAGTACTTGGCTTCAGCACGACGGAAGGGGATGTCAGCCCGGACGATTCCGTCCTGGTCCTGGAGCACCACCGGGAAGTTCTCGAAGAAGTTCGGCAGGCGCCGGACTTCCAGATCCCGGCCATCCTTGTCTGTAAAGGCAATGTGACCAAGCCAGCCGGTGGGCAGTCCATCGCCGTTCACCATGGGACCAACGCGGAACAGGCCACCTTTGGCTGGGCTGTTGCCGACGTAGTCATAGAAAGCCAGCTTCTCGGGGATGGAGGCGTAGGCCTGCTCCTTGCTGGCGCCGTTCTCAAGGGCCGTCTGAACGCGACGGTTGATTTCAGCCTTGAAGTAACCCTGATCCCACTGGTAACGGGTCGGTCCAAACAGCTCGACTGGGGTTGCTGCAGCTCCGTACCACATGGTGCCTGCCACAACGAAAGCCGCAAAGAAGACAGCGGCGATCGCCGAAGCCAGAACGGTTTCGATGTTTCCCATCCGCAGCGCCTTGTAGAGGCGCTCCGGCGGACGGGTGGTGATGTGAAAGATGCCGGCAATGATGCCGACGATGCCGGCGGCGATGTGGTGAGCGACGATGCCTCCGGGGTTGAAGGGATTGAACCCCTCAGGACCCCAGGAGGGCTGCACAGGCTCGAGGTGTCCCCCAAGTCCGTAGGCATCGCTGACCCACATGCCGGGGCCGAACACACCAGTCAGGTGGAAGGCGCCGAAACCGAAACAGGCCAGGCCCGCCAGGAGCAGGTGGATGCCGAAGATCTTGGGCAGATCCAGAGCCGGTTCCCCGGTGCGTGGGTCCTGCCAGATCTCCAGATCCCAGTAGGTCCAGTGCCAGATGGCGGCCAGGAAGAGCAGGCCGCTGAGAATGATGTGGGCTGCGGCGACGCCTTCAAAGCTCCAGAAGCCAGGGTCAACACCGGTTTCGCCGGTGATGCTCCAGCCTCCCCAGCTGCCGGTCACGCCAAGGCGGGCCATGAAGGGCATCACAAACATGCCCTGGCGCCACATCGGGTTGAGCACCTGGTCGGAAGGATCGAAGATCGCGAGCTCGTAAAGCGCCATCGAGCCGGCCCAGCCGGCCACCAGCGCGGTGTGCATGAGGTGCACGGCGAGCAATCGGCCCGGGTCGTTGATCACGACCGTGTGCACCCGATACCAGGGCAATCCCATGGGAGATGTTCTGGGGAGGGTTGGGCGATCGTAAGGGTGCACTGGCACAAGCGGCGGGCCAGGTAACGGAGCGCAACGGCCCGGCCCAGAATGTGCGCAGCCGCTCTCCCCTGCCGTGCCCGTGATCCGATTCGTGCGTGAGGGTCTGGACGTGGAGTGCTATCCAGGGGAAAACCTGCGCGAGGTGGCACTGCGGGCGGGCGTGCAGCTCTATGGACTGAAGGGTGCGCTCGGAAACTGCGGGGGCTGCGGCCAGTGCATCACCTGCTTTGTCGAGATCCCGGAGGGCTGTTCGGAGCAGGCCCTCAGTACACGCACTCCCGTGGAGGAGCAGCGGCTGCGACGTCGTCCTCAGCAGTGGCGTCTGGCCTGTCAGGCCTTGATCCAGCAATCCCTGCTGGTGATCACCAGGCCTCAGGTGGGGCTGGCTGACCGGGAGAACCAGATCGTTGCGGCGCTTGCCCGGCCCCTGCCGGCCGGCCCCACCGCCTGGCCGACCCCTCCTCGCCAGGCCGATCAGAACGACGATGCGCCTGGTCAGCCGACTGGGGCTGCTGAGGCGCCCACCACAACGGCCGATGAAGGTGATGAACCTGCCCCATCCGGGCGGTGATACCCTCCACCCAAAGCATTGCTTCGCCCAGGATCAGCCATGGAAACCAATGACCTCGGCTTTGTCGCCAGCCTGATGTTCGTTTTGGTTCCCACGGTTTTTCTGATCGTTCTCTATATCCAGACCAGCAGCCGACAGGGCGGTTGAGTCCTGAGCCGAGAGCCTGGATCGCTCTCTCGGCTGCTTCAACCTCTGGCGCCATCGGGTCCCGGGCTCAGCGGCGCCCCTCCGGCTCTCGAACCAGCAGAACCGGAGCGGGAGCATGAACACGGATGTAATCGCTGACTGAGCTGCCGAGCAGGAGATCGAGGTCCACCAGTGCCTTGGCAACAACCGGGCGACGGTCCTGGGAGGCGATCACCAGCAGATCGGCATTCAGATCACCGGCAGCTGCGCAAACCGTGCGGCCGACATCGGCCCCTGTGCGGTGCTCCCCTTTCATCTCCACCCCGAAGGAGCGAGCGCGCTGGACCGCCTTCTCGAGCACCTCATCTGCCGGCGATTTGCCACCTCTGGACGGTGTGATGTCCTGCCGGCTCACATGCACGCCGATCAGGGCGCCGCCCGGTATCTCCCGCACCAGTTCGCAGGCCAGCCGAATCGCGTCGTCGCCGACTCCCGTACCGTCCACGGTCACCATCACCCGATTGATGTGACGGACGTAGAGGTCGTCGCGCACCAGGAGCATCGGCCTGGTGGAGAGCTGAAACACGTATTGACTGGCGCTGTTGCCGAGGATGGACTGCAGCCTGTTCAGGCCCCTCGACCCCATCACGATCAGATCGGCATTCAGTTCCTCGGCGACCCTGAGCACCGTTTGCTTGGTGTCGCCCTGGCGGATGATCGTGTTGACTTCGGAGGGATCGAGCGAGAGGCGTTCGACAGCCGCAGCCAGGATGCCCGCCGCGCTCTGCCAGTGCTGCTGCACGTCCTCGCCGGATTGTTCAGGCACCACATGCAGCAGATTCACCCGGGCCTGACGCACCACCGGGATGTCGCGCAGCATGCGCACCATCTCCTCCACATGGCCCTTGCCGGAATCGGCGATCAGAACATTGCGGAACACAGGCCCTCCAGCAGTCGTTCCGGCAGCCTATGGCGGTTCTTTGATGCCCGTCATCCGCCCGTGCAGACCGTGACTGAGTGTGGTGAATCCTGAGGGAGGCGACTGGTTGCTGCGGCGTCGGGTGCTGCCGCAGCACACCGATCACGCCGGCGTGATGTGGCACGGAGCCTATCTGGCCTGGCTTGAGGAGGCTCGCGTCGAAGCGCTCGCCGCTGCAGGGCTGGCCTACGGCGATCTCTCGGCCCGCGGGCTGGAGCTGCCCGTGGTCAGTCTTGGTGTGGATTACCGCCGTGCCCTGTTCCATGGCGAGCTGGTGGAGCTGCGCAGTCAGGTGCTCCCCCGCCGCGGTGTGCGGTTGCCCTGGCTCAGCCGGTTCGTGCGGGCCGATGGATGTCTTGCCGCGGAGGCCCGGGTGGAACTGGTGCTGTTGGCCAGTCCGCCGGGCGGCGGTGCTGCGCGCGTTCTGCAGCGCCACTGGCCGCAGGAGCTGCAGAACGCGGTGGAGCGGCTTGCCCGGGGACCGCAGTAAGATCAGTACAGATGTACTGCCAATATGGCTGATGTTGGGCGCGGCGCCCAATCCACGCCCCTGTTTCTGGATGTGAGCCGCTCTGACGACGCGTCTTCTCGGTCTTGGGATCAGGAGCGGCGTCTCTGGTGGTTGCTCTGGTCAGCCTGTCCAGGCGTCGGCTGGGTGCGGTTGTGTCAACTGGAGCAACGCTTCGGCACCCTGGCTGAGGCCTGGTGCGCGCCGCTGGAGTCTCTGAAGCGGCTTGGCGGGGTCGGTGAGGGGTGGTGTGCGGGTGTGGCTGCCCATCGCAGGCGCTGGGGCCCGGCGCCGCTGCCATCCTGGGCCGAGCACGTGCGCCGGGGGCGAGGGCTGCTCGTGCCCGGGGATCCTGCATGGCCTCCGTCTCTGGCCGGCCTGGAGCGCCCTCCGCTGGTGCTGCACTGGGCAGGCCTTGGCAGCAGCTGGCCCCTGCTGGCCCGTCGCCAGGCCGTTGCCGTCGTTGGCACCCGCCGGCCGTCGCGCCAGGGGTTGGCGATGGCGGATGCCTTGGGTGCGGCCCTCGCCCAGGCTGGATGGCCTGTGCTGAGCGGCTTGGCGGATGGCATTGATGCCGCTGCCCACCGCGGCTGTCTTCGTGCCAGCGGCCGGCCGATCGCGGTGCTGGGTACGCCCCTGGAGCGGGTGTATCCGAGCCATCACCAGGGGCTGCAGGCTGCGGTGCGGCAGCAGGGGCTGCTGATCAGTGAGCAGCCACCTGGCGGTGGCGTCTGTGCGGGCCACTTCGCTGCTCGCAACCGGCTGTTGGTGTCCCTGGCCAGGGCTGTGGTGTTGGTGGAGTGTCCGGAGCGCAGCGGTGCTCTCCATTCGGCCCGGCTGGCCTGGGAGCAGCAGCTGCCTCTCTGGGTGGTGCCCGGGGATGCGGCACGGCTCTCCGCCCGCGGCAGCAACGGCTGGCTGGCCAAGGGGGCTTCCCTGTTGCTGGAGCCGGCAGACCTGATCCGCCAACACCACAGCCCTGGCCAGGGACACCAACAGCCGGTTGCGAGCAGCGAAGTGGCC
>Ga0079299_1000285_pt1 | contig 12551 bp, 7 predicted proteins | sample Wag4_2014_7_11_2_FD_76334 | JGI IMG/M metagenome (GOLD analysis project Ga0079299, IMG submission 76334) | Lake water microbial communities from Ohio, USA - Utica-2 Time Series LW 2014_7_11 | ecosystem: Environmental > Aquatic > Freshwater > Lake | place: USA: Ohio | collected 2014-07-11
GCTGAAGGAGCCCGGCAGCAGCGGGGCAAAATCGGTCGGCTGCCTGGCACTCTCGCCAGCCGTATTCACGCTCAGGCTGATGCTGCGGCCCGAGCCGAGGCCGACCCCATCGAGGCCGATGGCATAACTGGCGGCATCCCCTTCACGGACTCTGGTCTTGCTTTTGAGACGAATCGCAACCTGATCGTCATCCTTGATTCTGGTGGTGAGCGCAGGTGCCGCCACGGAGGCTGTGTTGCTGCTCAGAGTCACCGCATAGGTTTCAGCGCCTTCCGCCGTCCGGTCGTTGGTGGTTTTGATCGGAACGCGGAGCAGCTCTGCACCGGTGGCCAGATCGGTGCCGCTGATGTTGGTGGCGCTGATGGTGACCGCTTTGGTGAGCGGATCGGTGCTGAGGCGCTTCAGTTTCACGCCTGCAGCTGGCTTGAGATCAGCAAAGACAAGTTTGCTGAAATCGTTCCCTTCTGCAGCGGAGCCGGAGGTGGAATCGAGCGTGAAGGACACCGCCCTCCCTGCGCCGAGGCCGACGCCATCGAGAGCGAGGGAATAGGCGGCGGCGGCGCCTTCTGCGATGGAGGCCGAGCCGGTCAGCTTCAGGGCTGGGGCCTCGTCATCGGTGATGGTGGTTGAGAGGGTGGGCGGGTTGACAGCGGTGGAGCTGCTGGAGAGGCGGAGATCGAAGGATTCGTCTCCTTCCACGACGGCATCGTTGGCAGTCTTGAGCTTGAGCGTCAGGAGCGCTGCATCAGCGATCAGATCGACTCCGCTGGTGTTGGTGGCGGTAACGGAGATTGACCCGTCAGCTGCGGTGCTGATGCCGCTGAGGGTGATGCCCGTTGCGGCGGTGAGTCCGGCGGCGACCAGAGCGTTGAAATCGAGACCTTCTGTGGCGGAGCCGGAGGCGGAATCGAGGGAGAAGGAAACGCTGGCACCAGCGCCGAGGCCAACGCCATCCAGGGAGACGGTGTAGGGGGTGGCGGTGGCGCCTTCCAGTACGGAGCCGGGGCCGGTGAGGCGAATGGCCAGCGGATCCTGATTGCTGATGGTGGTGGTGACCGTCTGCGCCTGCACGAAGTCGCTGAGGGTGAGCGAGAAGGTTTCATCCGGTTCGGTCTGCAGATCCACCGAGACCGGCAACGCCAGGGTGGCGATGGTGGCCGCTGGGCTGAAATTCCGGCTGGCCGAAGCAATGGCACGGATCAGGCCTGTGGCGGCATCCACGCTCACGTTGCGCAGCACGATCCCGGCCGCTGCCTGCAGGGAGCTCTGCACCAGGGCGGCCAGATCGGAGGAGACCTGGGCGGTGCCATTGCCGAGCTGCAGCGCGAACGCCACGCTCTCGCCCCGGGCCAGGCCGCTGGCTGCGAGGGCAATGGTGTAGTCGGCAGTCGCCCCTTCCGCCACCGGCGCTGCAGGGCCGCTGAGAGTGAGGCTCTGCAGGGCATCCAGGTTGATGTCGCTGAACTTGATCGACTGGAAGCCTGTGAAGTTGTTGCCGAAGACATCGGTGAAGGTCACCACCCCGCCGCTGTTGCTGGCCGTCAGGGCGTAGTCCGCAAAGGGGCCTGGCAGCAGCAGGGTGTCGCCGGCATCGGCACCACCGTCAAAGGCGGAGGCGGTCGCGGAGGCGCGCACGTCGACGATGTCGGCGCCGGAGCCGCCCGAGATGGTCGAATTGCTGATCGAGGTCAGGATGATGTTGTCCTGACCCGCACCGCCCCTGGCGGTGGTGCGGGAGACGCTGCCATTCACCTTCAGTTGATCAGACCCTTCGCCGAGATCAACGGTGGCCTGATCGGCACTGCCGATCTCCACGATGTCATCGCCATCTTCCGTCAGCAGCGCTGCAAATTGCAGCGCCCCCACCAGGAATGGCGTATCGCCGGCAGCGCCGGTGTGAACGGAGATCGGGTTGGTGGCGGTGCCGGTGATCCCTTCAAGTTTGGTGCGATTGAAGCGGAATGCGTCCCACAGGCCTGACTCCTGGCTGATTGTGGAGTTGAGTTCCGGCGCCTGGTTTTCAGCTCCATTCAGGTAGTAGTCGGGCTGGCCAAATATCGCATTGCTATTTTGCTGGCGTGCCAGAATCAGGTCGAACAGGATGTCGCCGAAGAGAAGCCGTTCAAAACCGTAGATGCGATTGTTGTTGGAGGTGGCAATGTAATCGCGCTCGTCGAGTATCGAGGCGAGGCTGACGTCTCCGTCGCCATTGCCATCCTTGAATTCGATATCCCAGTCAAACCGTGAACCCTTGAGTTCGATCAGGTCGCCAAAACTTATCTCCTCCAGGGTGAGATCGTCGCTGAGAGTGATGGTGGTACCGCCACCAGGATCGGTGCCGTAGATGGCATCGTAGTAAAGGGTGTTGCTGCCGCCTTTGAAAACAGACTGCCATGGCATCAACGCTCGCACGACATCGTCGCCGGCGCCAGCGAAGATGTTCGACTGAAAGATATACCCTGCGCTCGCTTCTTTGTTGACCTCGGCGCTGAGCGACTGGGTGATGCCCGCGCCTGCGATGGTGAGCGTGTCATGGCCGCCGCCCAGGCGGATTGTCGTGAGACTCAGGGCGTTGATGTAGGTGCCATCCTCTCGCACCCCCGGTGGATAGCCGATGGCGATGAGGTCATCGTTGATCAGGTCTCCTGTTGTGTAAGTTGTAAAACCAAACGGTATTTTAAATCCGTCGCTATCTACCTTGAAGACGACGGCGCCAGTGGTCGCATCGATGCTTTCAACCTGAAAGTAGATCCCGTAGTCGTCCGGCTGCGCGATCGCGTCTGCGGGCAGTGGCACCGGCTGCAAGCCTGGCAGGTCCTGGAACGGCACCAGGATCGAACTCCCCGGATCAAGGGTGATGTTGCCGATGCCTGTTTTCCAGTTGAGAACGACCATGGCCAGGGGTGAAAGGATCGGTGAAGAAGGCAGTGCAGCAGATCAGTTGAAGGACGAAGAGCTTGCTGACAACAAGGCTCTTCGCTTGGGAGAAGGCTGTTTGATACGGCCTGAATACTTAAGTTGTGCCTAATGATAAAGCATCGGCTCTGATTTGTCAGCAGTATTTGTGTTTGGTTGGATAACTTTCTCTTTTCCTGCTGGTCAGATGTGGCGGCTTCACGTCGTTGGTGATGGGGCCGGAGCGCCGCGTTGGCCGATGAATCAGCTTTGCTGAGCCTGCATCATCTTCCGCTCAAGAACATCAAGCAGATGTTCGTGAATGGCGAGTTGAATCTCATGCTGTCTCAGGGTTCGCTCGTCCGGGGTGTTGGCGGCCTGGGGAAGCAGCTGGCCGAGCAGGTCGCGCAGGGGTTCTGCGTCGGGCGTCTGGATCAGGGCATCCAGCACGAGGACGCGGGCCTGTTCGCGATCCCCCTCGCCCATCAGCGCCGCACAGCGTTCAAGCACCTGCTGTTGGATCAGTTTGTCCTGGTAGTGCTCCGCCCGTTCCAGGGCGGCCCCGGCCAGGCCGGCGTGGGGGTGGTTCTTCAGCTCGTGCCAGATCTCCAGCGCTTCGCCCAGCTGCTGCAGCTCCGCCAGGGCGTGGGCCTTGTGGTGCAGGAGCCAGGGGTTGCGCCAGCCCTGGCCGAGCACTGCGGCGATCAGGTCCAGCGACAGGCGGGCGGCGTTGTTCTGGCGTGTTTCGATGATTTCCAGAAGCACCCGCTCCAGCACAGGTTTCTCCGTCGACGCCTGCAGATGTTGGGGCACCCAACCCGCCTGCCTGCAGAGCGCGGCGAGGTTCTGCAGGAGGGTCGATTCCAGCAGCTCGGTCATCTCCCCAGCGGTCTGGGCGACGGCGGTGTCGTCGTGATCGAGCAGCCGTTGCCACAGCTCCCAGGCCACCTGGCGCTCGCCGAGATTGACCAGCGCCCTGGCCTGATTGTCGAGCAGCCAGGGGCTCTCCAATCCCTTCTCCGCCGCGGCCTGCAGCAGCTCCAGGCTCAGCTCCGGCTGGTTGGCCTCGCGCACGGCGATCGCTTCCTCCAGGCAGTGCTGGATCAGGATCTCGGTGCTGCCGGTTCGGCTGGGGTTGAGATGGCGGGGTTCCCACTGCTTCAGCAGCAGCCCCAGGGCCAGTTCGCGGGCGATCGTCTGAGCATCCGTGGCCATTGAGAACCCCCCCGCTGCGATGGCTGCAAACATAAGGCTCCCGGCCTGGGACTGGATTCATTGCGATGCAACTGGCCCAACTCCGTGCCGAGCTCGTGCCGTTGGAGGAGCGCAGCGACAGCGACGCGTTGCTGGTTAAGGCCGCCGCTTTGCTGCCCCTGGTGCCCGACCGGTCCGCAGAGGCGGCTTACCTTCTGTATGCGATCGGCAAAGCACTCGTCGGCCTGAACCGCACCGACGAGGCGCTCGGTCCCTTGCAGCGCTCACTGGAGATCGACACGGGCAGGGCCCATGGCCATTACCTGCTCGGTTATTGCCTGGCCCGAGCGGGGCAGTGGCCTGCCGCCCTGCTCGCCCAGCAGCGCAGCTGCGGCCTCGACCCCAGGCAGGCGGATAGCTGGTATGAACAGGGGCGTGCCGCCCTCGAGCTGGGGCAGGACCGCCTGGCAGAGGCGGCTCTGGCGCGGGCTCTGCAGCGCCGTGCCGGCTGGCAGGCGGCGCTGGCCCTGCTCCATCACGCCAGAGTGCGCGTGGCGCTCGACCAGGGTGCGGAATCTGGTGCTGCGGCGATCCAGGCGGCCCTGGCGCAGGGTCCGCTCCCCCAGTGGCTGCTGCAGGCCTGGTGTGCCCATGCCGGTGCAGTCCTGCTGGCCGGCGCGTTTGCGGCCGCGCGCCCGCTGCTGGCGGCGCTGACCCAGCGATCCACAGCTGGCGCAGCCAGCAGCGCCGGCGCCGCTGGCATCCAGGCGCTGCCGCGCCGCCCGGCGCTGCTGCTCGCCCTGGTGCTCGAGCTGCTGCCGGGCGGCGATCAGCAGGCAGCCCGGGGGCTGGCCAGTGAACTGCGGGACACGCTCTGGCAGCCCCCCAGCGCAGGCGAGCAGGCCCTCTGGCAACCGGTGCTCGAACCGGCCCTGAGGTTGCTGCTCGGCCGTGCTTCCAGCCGGCTTCAGACCTTTGAGCCGGGCTGGCTGCTGCTCCGCTGCATCCCTGCCGTGGTTCCCCCCGCGGTCTGCACCCGGGAGCTGGAAGCGGCCATCGCCGCGCGACTGCCGGAGCCCTCCCACAACCCGTTCAGCCCGTTCGCCCGGCGGATCCGGAGCGGCCATGGCGATCTGACCTCCAGCCTCGACTGGCTGCCCGAGGCCATCGAGGCCGGTCGCCAGTGGCTGCTGGATTGCCCTGCCGATGCCGAGGTGCGGCACCTGCTGGACCGCCATCTCCAGACTCTGAGCCAGCAGATGCTGGATGGCCCCGGCCGGTTGGTGGCGCTTCCCGGGCAGAACGCCACGGCCCTCGATCTGCGCCGCCGCGCGGCTGAGGCCCTGGTGGAAGCCAGTGACGCCATCGCCATGCTGGATCAGCAGCCCCCGGTCCGCCAGCGCCTCGGGGAGCGCCGCCGCTGGCTGCTGCTGGCCAGTCGCGATCTGCCCCAGTGCGTTCTGTATCGGGTCGAGCAGAAACAGGACCAGCTGCAGCGGCTGGGCTGCCAGGCGCAGGTGCTGTGGCTGGAGCAGCTGGCATCGTGGACCTTCACCCGGTCGCTGCTCTGGGCTGAGGCCGTGGTGGTCTGCCGCCTGCCGGCGATCCATCCGGTGCTGCGCACCATGGCCGCGGCCCGCCGGTTCGGGCGTTCTGTCTACTACGACCTGGACGACCTGCTGTTTGATCCGGAGCTGTGTCCGCCCCCCCTGGCGACCTATGGCGGCACCGTCAGCCCCGCCCAGCATCGAGCCCTGGCCCTGGATGTGCCCCTCCATGCAGCGGCGATGGCCCGCAGCGATGGGTTGATTGTCTCCACCACCAGCCTGGCTCGCCGTTGGCGGGAGCTCCAGCCGGCCTGGCGCCGGCCGGTGTGGATCCTGCCGAATCTGGCCCCCGCCGCCCTCTGGTCGCGCGCCTCCCGCCCGGGGGCGCCACAGGCCGCTCCGCTGCGCCTGGTCTTCGCCAGTGGCACCACCGCGCACAAGCAGGCCTGGCAGGAGGAGCTGGCTCCGGCGTTGGCACGGCTGCTGGCACGGCACCGCTCGCTGCGGCTGGATCTGCTCGGTCATGTGGCGATTCCCCAGCCCCTGCTGGCCTTTGCTGAGCGGATTCAGTGTCTGCCGTACACCGACTATCCCCGCTATCTGCACCAGCTGGCTCAGGCGTCGATCGGTCTGGTGGTGCTCGAGCCCGGCACGTTCACGGATGCCAAAAGCGCGATCCGCTGGATGGAGTTCAGCCTGCTGGGGCTGCCATCCGTGCTCAGCCCCACCGCCACCTACACCGAGATTCTGCAGCCGGATCGTGATGTGCTGTTCGCTCGCGGCATGGAGCAGTGGGAGCAGCAGATTGAACGGCTGATCGACGATCCGGCCCTGCGGCAGGCCCTGGCCACGCGTGCCCATGCCCGGGCGCGGGAGCTGTTTGCCCCATCGCGGGCCGATGCCAGCTGGTTGCCGCTGATCGATCCCCTCGCCTCGGCCGGTCGGCCGGCTCCTCCCCGGCGCCGCCGTCTGCTGGTGATCAATGTCTTCTTCGCTCCCCAGTCGCTGGGAGGGGCGACGCGAGTGGCCCAGGATCAGGTGCTGCAGCTGCTGGAGCGGGCCGGCGATCGCTTTGAGGTGACCGTGCTCTGCGCCGATCATCAGCCCTGGCAACTGCCACCTGCCGCCGCCGATGACGGCTCCATCGCTGAGCCCGCAGATGGAGACGACCATCCCCTGGCAATCGATTGCCACGATTGGCATGGTGCCCGCGTTGTGCGTGTGGCCTTGCCCTCGCGGTTCTGGATCAAGGTTGAGAGCGCCGCGATGGCTGCGTTCTGCCGCCAGTGGTTTGCCAGCGAGGGCTTTGATCTGATTCATGCCCACTGCCTGCAGATGCTCACGCTGGCGCCGTTGCAGGTGGCCGCCGAACTGGGAATTCCCTATGTGGTGAGCCTGCACGATGGCTGGTGGCTCAGTCCGCAGCAGTTTCTGACCACGGTCACCGGACAGCCGATCGATCCGGCTGATCCGCTCGGTCACCTTGAACAGGGGGTCAGTCGGCCGGCAGACAGCCTGGCCGCCGCTCACCAGCGCCGGCAGCTGCTGGCTCAGGTGTTGGCGGCGGCGTCCGCCCGGCTGGCCGTGTCGTCCGCCTTCGCGGCGGTGTATCGCCGCGGTGGCGTGGCGGACATCAGCGTGGTGGAGAACGATTGGCAGCCGATGGCGACCCATCAGCGGCGCCGCCGCCGTTCTGCCGGCGAGCGCCTGCGGCTGTGTTTTGTGGGGGGCCAGGCCGTGCACAAGGGCTATGCCGTTCTCCAGGCCGCGCTGTTCCTGCGTTCGCTGGCCGGCGAGGGAGCTGGGGCCAGCCTCACGGTGATCGACGCCACCCTGCCGCCAGGCCGGAGCGATGCTCTCGACTGGAACGGAACGCCGGTGCGCTGGGTGCCGGCGGTGCCGATGGACGCCATGGCGGCGTTCTATGCCGACCATGATGTGCTGCTGGCTCCCTCCATCTGGCCGGAGAGTTTTGGGCTGGTCACCCGGGAAGCCCTCAGCGCCGGCCTGTGGGTGGTGGCCAGCGACATTGGTGCCCTGGCTGAGCCGATCAGGCCCGGCCTGAATGGTTCGCTCGTGCCACCTGGCGACGCGGCGGCTCTGGCAGCGATCCTGTGCCAGCTGTGTCGCGAGCATCCCCAGCCCCAGCCCTGTGCGGATGCTCCCGCACCCAGGGCCATTGAGCAGTTGCTGCCCCTGTATGAGCGGTGTATCCAGCAGAATGTGCGGGCCAAGGGGGCTCTTGGCGCACAGTCAAATCCTTGAGTTCATGGTCGTGAGTTGATGGTCATGACTTCATGGTCGTGAGTTCATGGTCATGAGTTGGTGGTCGTGAGTTGATGTTGTTGGATTCATGGTCCTGAAATCCAAAAAAATCAACTCAGATTGCCTGGTTTAGTTATGGAGTGAGTCGAGTGTTTGCTCGATGCTTTCGATGCAGCGCTTGAGATTAAAGTGCAGGCGCCCCTGCTCGCCGGCCTGGCCCTCCAGTTCCTCGCAGCTGCGGCTGTAGTAATTGCGATCAATGTGGCTGCAATGTTCAATCATTGCGTTGTTGATGCCTGGCAGGTGGTGGGCGAAGTTCAGGGTGGCCAACGCAGGCCCGGGTAAGCGGAACAGCACGTTGTGCATGGCGCTGCCCATTGCACCGGCGATCAGGGCGGCCTCATTCACCAGCCTGGTGACATCGGGCAGTGGCAGTTCCTGCGGATGAATGATCTCAAATCCATACCTCTCCAGCAATTCCTCCAGTTGATCCTCGTTCACGGATCTTCGCAGGCATGTCTGCAGTCGGCTGCGGCTGAAGTACAGGCGTCTGCATCCCGATGCTTCCATGTCTGAGTGAGACATGGTTGTGCAGTGCGCCTCACGGCCAAGCCATCGCCAGGCCGCCTGACGGAACAGGCGCTGATGGTCCTGATGGGCATAGTGCCATTCAATCCAGGTGGGCGGCGCCACCACCAGCTGCTGAACATGCAGCTGACGCTGGCCATCCATCGCTTTGAACTGCAACGGGTTGGGGCAGCTGGCCGCCAGCAGAGCCTGGGCCCATGCAGGCAGGGGCCCCTTGCTCAGGATCGTGATGCAGGCGTCCTTGGCGCCTGCGAAGTGCTGGGCATGGCAGAGAGCATTGGCGAATGAGGCTGACTGGGTCAGGAAGTGCCCGAAGTGTGGATTGGATTCAATAACGATGCAGATGTTCTCAATCCGATCTCCGTTGGGATCGACTCGACTGCTGTCCGCGACCAGCCATGGCCGAGCACCGCCGAAGAAGCTGCGGAAGTCATGGTTGGGTTGGAGGAGTTCGCCGATGGGAAGCCCGGTCTGGCACTCCAGCCAAGTGCTGCTGGCGGGGTCGAAGAGGGCGTCAACCAGGCGACCGTATCGGTTGTTGCGATCGATGATGCCAGTGCAGGGTGTGTGTTCGCCGCTGTCAAGATTGTGGTAGCGGTTGCGCTCCAGCAAATTGAGTCGCAGTTCGGTTGGGAAGCGTCCGAGGCGGCTGAGGCTGGCCGTGATCTGAACGATGTCTTTGACGTGGTGCTGTTGCTCTGCTGTCCAGCCGCCGGCCCACTGATCAAGGGCTTGTTCAGCTGATTGCAGCGCTGATGTGAAGTTGAGATTGTGGCAGATGGAGAGGAGGCGATTGTATGTCGCTTCAAAGATAGGGCTGCTTTGGTGCAGCTCAAGCAGGCGCAGCGCCTGGGCCTGATCACCTGCTTTGCGGAAATAGATCGCCCCCAGCAGGCAGTCGTGCAGGGCAGGCTCGGCAACGCTCAGTCGCTGCCGTAAGTCCTGGCTGGCCAGGTGCAGAAATCCGCCGTGAATTCTTGCTTCCGTGCTCTCGGGCCGTGCCAGGGCCGCAGACAGTTCCGCTGATGGATCGAGGGACGTCGATTCGCTCTGCGGCACCGTCCCGCCCGCGCCAGAGTGTGATCGTAGGTGGAACGCTTGTTGGCCAATCCGCCAGACGGCTGGCCTCAGCCGGCTGGCCTCAGGCTGCGGTGCTCCACTTCCCAGTGCACCAGGGGCCCCCAGGCCTGCTGACGCACCCAGCAGCGGCCGCCGCGGCAGTGGATCACCTGAAACGGAGGCAGGTCGGTGGGCTGGTTGCGCAACCGCACGAAGGCGCCCGGCTGCAGCAGTTCGAGCACGTTGTCGGGCCGTGAGGCCTGGCTTGCGGCCTCGCCCGCAACGGGCGGGCGGCGCAGTCCGGTGGCGGAGCGGTGGGGGGGTGCCATGCACCGGGTTGGATCTGGCGCCATCCTCCGGGTGGTTCGGGCGGGAGGCCCGCTTTCTTGGAAACAGTTCCGTTTTGCGTGTGGTTTGATCAACAGGTGGCCCGCAAACAACGCCTCGATCTGGAACTGGTGGAGCAGGGTCTGGTGGCCAGCCGCCAGCAGGCTCAGCAGCTGATCCGTGCTGGGCGCGTGCGCCAGGGTGATCGTCTGCTCGATAAGCCCGGCATGGAGGTGGTGTGCGGTCTGCCGCTCGCCGTGGCCTTGCCGCCGCGCTTCGTGTCGCGGGGAGGCGAGAAGCTGGAGGCGGCGCTGGCCGCCTTTCCGATCGTGATCGAGGGCCGTATCTGCCTGGATGGGGGGATCTCAACCGGCGGATTCAGCGACTGCCTGCTCCAGCGCGGAGCCGCCCGTGTCTATGGCATCGATGTGGGCTATGGCCAGACGGCCTGGAGCCTCCGTCAGGACCCCCGGGTGGTGCTGCGGGAGCGCACCAACCTGCGTCACCTCACGCCTGAGCTGCTGTACGGCCCCGATGACCCCTGGCCCGACCTGGCGGTGGCGGATGTGTCGTTCATTTCCCTGGCCCTGGTGCTGCCGGCCCTGCTCGGTCTGCTGACACCGCATGCTGCCGATCTGGTGCTGTTGGTGAAACCCCAGTTCGAGGTGGGCAAGGCCCGCGTCGGCAAAGGGGGTGTGGTGCGCGATCCTGCCGCCCATGGCGACGCCATCGCCGGCGTGGTGACTGCAGCGACTGGACTGGGGCTCACCCCCGCTGGCCTGGTGGCCTCACCGATCACCGGACCTGCCGGCAACCACGAGTATCTGCTGTGGGTTCGCCACGGGGGCGAGCCGGGGGTGAGTACGGCCGCGATCACCGAGCTGGTGACCACCACCCTGGCGGGCGGCCGAGCGCAGCACGCCAGGCCCTGACCAGGGAAGCGGGTGATGGCGCCTCAGGTGGCGCCTCAGATGGCGCCGCTGTCGCGATCGCCGGTGCGGATCCGGATCACCGAATCGATCGTGCTCACAAAGATCTTGCCGTCGCCGATCTCGCCGGTGCGGGCGGCCTCCTGGATCGCCGACACCACGGTGTCGACCCTGTCGTCATCGACCACGATCTCCAGCTTGAGCTTCTGCAGGAACTCAACCGTGAACTCCGAGCCGCGATAGCGCTCCACCTGGCCCTTCTGGCGACCGAAGCCGCGCACTTCGCTCACCGTCATGCCGACGATTCCCGCATTCACCAGCGCAATCTTGACGTCCTCAAGCTTGAAGGGACGGATGATGGCCTCGACTTTTTTCATGGAAGCAGCTGGACTGGGGACAGTCTCTCAGGATGTCCGCCCTGCCGGTTCGGCCGGGCGATCCGACGCGAAAGACCAGTCCATCAGACCTGAGTTGATCGGGGGTTGTCGTAGCCGTTGCTACGGCTGCAGGCCACGCCCCATAGGATCGACAATCCTCATGATCTGCCTTGACCATGCCTGGGGCATCCATGCCGGAGCCATCCCCGGCGGTGTCTGATCCACCGCGATCCGAGCTCACCCGCACCCCCCTCTACGGCGAACGGGCGATCGCCGCTGCCGAACTGATCTGTTTCGAGAACCCCCGCCCCGGTCGGCCTTATGAGGTGGCGATCACCTTGCCGGAGTTCACCTGCCTCTGCCCGTTTTCGGGCTATCCCGATTTCGCCACACTGCGGCTGCTCTACCAGCCAGGTCCGCGGGTGGTGGAGCTCAAGGCGATCAAGCTCTACGTGAACAGCTACCGCGATCGGGCGATCTCCCATGAGGAGGTGGCGAATCGCATCCTTGATGACGTTGTGGCGGCCTGCGAGCCGGTGTGGGCGCAGCTGGAGGCCGATTTCAATCCCCGCGGCAACGTGCACACCGTGGTGCGGGTCAGCCATGGCCAGCGTCAGCCCTGCTGAAGGCCACTCAGCAATCTGGGCAGTTCAGCCGCGAAGCTGGTGAGATTGCGGTTGCAGAGACCAGCGACATGCAATTGATCGGGGCGCTCGCTGCCGCTTCCGGTCTCGCCCCGTTCAGCGATCGCCCACAGCTGGCGGGTGGCGAGCAGGCTCAGTCCCCCCCCGATCAGGGCAATGGCGAATCCGGCGTACACCAGCGGGACGCCGGGGTCGCGCTTCAGCAGGATGCCGCTGGCGGGCAGCACCGCCGCCACGCGGATCGGCAGATCCTGCACCGCCACCGCCTCGCCGTTGACGGCGGCGGTGGCGAGCAGGCCCCCGTCGGCCCCGTAAATCTGCACCGGACCGGCCTCGCTGCTCAGGCTCAGGAGCACCGGGGCACTGCCATCGGGCCGGGTCGGCAGCACCAGCCCCCACACCTGCTCTCCCAGCTGGGGAAAGGCCTGCAGCGGTAACTGCAGCACCGGACTGCGCCCCAGCTGAACGCTGATCGCCGCCAGAGCCCAGTCGGCCTGGTAGAAGGTCACCCCCCGGAAGCGCAGGGGATGGTTCACGCTGATGCGAGCCTGGCGCAGCAGGGTGGCGTCGCCATCGCCGCTGCCTTCGAGGATGCGCAGATCGGAGCGGAACTGCTCCGGCCGACCCGCCGGATCCCGTTCAACTGCGAAGGCATCCAGGGCCAGGGTCAGTTCACTGCGCCCCCGGCTGTCCATCAGTTCCAGGGTGCGCCCCGGGGCCAGAAAC
>Ga0079299_1000287_pt1 | contig 12537 bp, 9 predicted proteins | sample Wag4_2014_7_11_2_FD_76334 | JGI IMG/M metagenome (GOLD analysis project Ga0079299, IMG submission 76334) | Lake water microbial communities from Ohio, USA - Utica-2 Time Series LW 2014_7_11 | ecosystem: Environmental > Aquatic > Freshwater > Lake | place: USA: Ohio | collected 2014-07-11
CTGGAACGCATCGTTCAGGATCGTCGCGCCCAATCGCGTGGCGCGGTTGCGCGCGAGCTGCACTGGCTCGCGCGACTGCTGGAATGCACCGGCCATCGCGCGGAAATGGTCCTCGAAACCCTTGGAAAGGAATGGATCGAGCTCGCCGCCCTGCTCCGGGGCCTGCTCCATCTGCTGACGCATCGCCTCGGCCGATGGCTGGGGGTGGTCGGCGTTGGCCTTGGCCTTGAGCTCGATCAAGCGCTCGGGCTGCTCGAGGGCAGCGGTGCGGATGGACCGGACGGCATCGACGTACTCGGCTTCGCGAGCGGCGATGCGCTCATCGATCTGCGCGAGCTGCGATGGATCGAGGTCCTTGCTCGCACGCTCGGCGATGGCCCACAGGTCGGCCTGGCTGCCCAGACGCGCCATGAAGGCATCGGCCGTGGACTGCTCGATGCGGCGCAACTCCAACGAGCGGCGCACGCGGTCGAGCTTGGTGCCGCTGGCGCCGAGCGGCGCAAGGGAATCGACGAGGGCGTTCTCAAGCGTGTCCCATTGGGTGAGCAGGCTGCGATAAGCGCGCACCTGGTTGCGCACCTCGTCGACCGGTCGATCGTCGTCGCCCATGCCGAACGCGATGCCGCCCTGGGGCTGATCCTTCAGATAGCGTTCGATGGCGCCCTTGCGCAGTTCGCTGGTCGCGCGCTGGTATCGGTCGTACTCGGCCATGGCCGCCGCCCGCTGTGCATCGGGCACGCCGATGCGGGGCAGGAGCGCCTCGAACTCGGTCGACGTGAGCGCCGTGGGGAACTGGGATTGCGCGGCAGCCGGCAGGACAGCCGGAACGAAGAGCAGCGAGAGCACGACGGCCCACGCACGGGACAGGGTCTTGGTCATGATGGCCTCCTGGATCGACGGACCCACGCAGGCTACGGCATCGGAGTTCGGATGAACCCCGGGGCCGACCCAATTCGGCGCATGTTCCCACCCACGGAACGCACCCGGCCGAAACCCCGGCGCGCGAAGGAGTTGCCCCGCGCCGTCCGCGGCGACCGAGTGCTCAATCCCGCCACGCGGTCGCCATCATGCCCCGCGCCGTCCGCAGCGACCGAGTGCTCAATCCCGCCACGCGGTCACCATCATGCCCCGCGCCGTCCGCAGCGACCGAGCGGCCCTGCGCTGCGCGGCTTTGGGAGTCGCGAAGGCGGCACGCTTGATGCGTTCGGAGGCGGGTGCCGGCCCCGCCGAGCGACGGACGTGAGCGCGAGCGAAACCTGGTGGAGCGAGCGCGTCCGCGCAGCCAGGGCCCGAGGGCGCGAGAGGACGGCGCGGAGCATTCAACGCGCGCCCCAAGCACACGCGCGCGACGCGCGAACCGCAGCCTCAGCCGCGGGCCCACTCCGAAGGCACGGCCCCATGCGTGGCCACGATGCGGCTTCGGATGCCACCGCGTCCCTTCCAGTCCGTGATGACCTGCATCCACTGTGGCTTCATGGCCGCAGCGAGGTGATCGCGGATCGAGTTCGTGACGGCTTCGTAGAAGATGCCCTCGTTCCGGAAGCTCTGGTAGTACAGCTTGAGGCTCTTGAGCTCCACGCATCGATCACCCGGCACGTAGCGCAGCGTCACGTTGCCGAAGTCGGGGTGACCGGTCTTGGGACAGACGGAGGTGAACTCCTCGCTCACGTGCTCGATCACGAATGGCGTGGTTGACGGCGACGGGAAGCACTCGAGCAGGCTGGTGTCGGGCATGGGGCCAATCGTAGGAAGCCGCTGCGCCGAGCGCCACGGCGGCCGGTGACGCCGACGGGGCGCGATCAGAGCCCGTGCAACCCCGACGGGGCGCGATCAGAGCCCGTGCGAAGCCATGAGGCGTGCGACCTTCGGCTGGTCGGCATCGATCGCGAGGCTGGCCTCAAACGCCGCAACGGCACGGGCGCGGGCGGACTGGTCAACCTTGCCGCCGGCGATCCATCGATTGAGCGCTGCGGTGCCCAGGCCGTTCCAGCACACCGTCGACGTGGGATCGGCGCTCGTCCCGGCGCGGAACGCTTCCTCGGCATCGGCAAGCCGGCCCGCATGGAGCAGGGCGTTGCCGAGGATGGCCTGGCTTCCTGCGCCCGGTGCTGCGGCAACGAGGTCGCGTGCGGCCTGGAGCGAACCGTCGTGTTCCCCCGCCGCGCTGCGGGCGACCACGAGCTCGCGCAGGAGCGTGGTCCGCGTCGAGTCGTCCTTCGCGCTGCCGAGCGCGGACTCCAGCAGCCGCGCCGCACGCTGAGGAGCCCCGGCGGCGACCATGATCGGTGCACAGGCGACGGCACGGGTCGGCGTGGCATCGTGCAATGACGAGAGCGTGGCAAACTCCAGGGCACTCCCGCGTTCACCGAGGGCCAGGTACTCGCGAGCCATGAGGAACTCGGTCTGTGGATCGGCCGGGTTGGTGGCGAGCGCACGCTGCAGCGAACGCAGCGCGGCCCTGGCATCGCCCTGCGCGGAGAGTTTCGCGGCGTTCGCGTGAAGTTCCTCGCGCGTCGGCGGCGCGGCGTCCTTGGCGAGCGCTGCGAGTTCGGGGTCCTGCGGAATGACCGGCTTCGACCAATCGCGGCACCCGGGGGCCACGAGCAGTGCGGTGAAGATGAGGGATCGCCAGAGGTTCATCGGGCCGTGCGCACGCCGGCAAGGCGTCGGAGTTCACGCGCATTGACGATATCCCAGGGCTCGCCGCCGGGGCCATCCTCCTTGGCGGTCTCCAGGATCATGGGACGCCCGAGCAGCTTCGGATGCCGGAGCACGGCACGGAAGCAGGCCTCGCCGCACGTGCCGTGCCCGATGTGCGCATGACGGTCCAGCCGCGAGCCGCACGCACCGATGCTGTCGTTGACGTGGACGGCATGCACGTGCTCCAGGCCGCACTCCGCATCGAAGCGCTCCAGCACCGCCTTCGCGCGCGCAGCCGTGGAGCAGTCGTACCCCGCGGCCACGATGTGGCACGTGTCGATGCAGAACCCCACCCGCTCAGGCTGCCGCACGAGGTCTCGGATCACACGCAGGTGGGCGAAGTCGTAGCCGAGGTTCGTCCCCGAGCCGACGGTCGTCTCGAGCAGCGTGATCGTGCGGTACCCCGTGAGGTGCCGGTGCAGTTCGTCGAGCGAGGAGGCGATGCGGCGCAGTCCATCGAGTTCATCGTCGGTGGGCGCCTCGCCGAGCCGATTGGGGTCACGAGGCTTGCGCGGCGTGCCCAGGTGGGCACCGGGGTGCATCACGCACGCCGGGATGCCGAGCGCCTCGCACCGTTCGGTCTCGTCGCGCTGCAGGGCCAGCGAGCGGGCGCGGGCTGCGGCATCTGGGTTCGCAAGGTTGACCAGGTACGAGTTGTGGCTCACGACGCGCGAACCATCCCAGCCTGCGGCGGCGAGCGCCGCCTGCCACGCGTCGACCTCGGTGCGCTGCAGGGGCTTCGAACTCCACTGCCGCTGGTTCTTGGTGAAGACCTGCACGCAGTCGAGGCCAAGCCGCACGGCTTCCTCGATGGCCAAGTGCACGCCACCGGCGATCGAACAATGGGAGCCGATCAGGACGCCTGGAGCAGCGGCCCCCGTCGTTCGTTCGCGCCGGCCGGATTGGGAACGCTGGTCCATCACGGCCGGTCAGACCATGCGGGCGCCGGCGGCGCGGGCGGCCTCGACGATCCGCTCTGCCGTGCGAACCGCTGCGGAACCGGCCTCGGCATCGACGAACGGACGCTCGCCGGTCCTGACCGCCCGCACGAAGTCGGCGAACTGCAGCGTGAGCGGGTCGCCTGCACCCACCGCCAACGGCTCCACCTTGACGAGGTCGAGGTAGTTCACGCCGGACAGGTCGTCACCGTCCTTGAGCTGCCGACGCACCTGGTCGAGCTGATCGGCGTTCGCCGTCTTGCGGACGACCGTGCCCTGGCGCGCGACGAAATCGGCGCTGACATAGGCATCCTCGCTGATGATGCGGATCTTGCGCTCGGTCTTGAGCGCCATGCGGCTCGCCGTGACGTTGGCCACGCAGCGGATGCCGTCGGGCCCGGCCGGAAAGACCAACCGCGCGTTGCAGATGTCCTCGGCCTCGCCGAGCACGCAGACCGCGTTGGCGTGGATCTCCTCGGGCTCGCTGCCCACGAGCATGAGCAGCAGGTCGAGGTCATGGATCATCATGTCGAGCACCACGCCCACGTCGACGCTGCGGAAGGTCATGGGCGAGATGCGGTCCATCTCGATGAAGCGCGGCGTGATGCCGGCGAGCCCGCGCACGGCGACCATCACGGGGTCGTAGCGCACGACGTGACCGACCTGCAGCGCCACGCCCGAGCGCGCAGCAGCCTCGGCCATCTCGGTCGCGGTGCGCTCATCGGGAGCGAGGGGCTTCTCGACCAGGCAGTGCACGCCGACAGCCGCGGCCTGCAGCACGATGTTGCGGTGCGTGACGGTGGGCGTGGCGACGACGATCGCCTCCACGCCGACGGCCAGGAGCTCATCGAGGTTCGCGCACGGCGTGCCCCCGAACTGCTCGGCGAGCGTGGTGCGCCGCTCCTCGCTCGCATCGGCGATGGCCACGAGCTCGGCGCCGTCCGCCTGGCTGGCCACGCGCACGTGGTGCCTGCCCATGCGTCCACAACCGACCACGCCCACGCGCAACGGTGCCTTCGTGCTCATGCGTCCTTCGACTTCCTGTAGACCATCGCCAGATGATTGCCCGGACCGCGGTACTCGACCTCGGACATGTAGGCCTTCATGAGCATGATGCCGCGGCCGGACGGGATCTCGAGGTTGTCGTCCTCGGTCGGGTCGGGCACCGCATCGGGATCGAACCCCTCGCCCTGGTCCTGCACGTCGAAGCGCGCCTCGTCGCCATCCACGCTCCAGCGGAAGTCGACCTGCCCATCGGGCACGTGCCGGTTGCCGTGGCGGATCGCGTTGACCAGAGCCTCCTCGAGGGCCAGCCGCACCGCGAAGAGCGCCTCGCGACCATAGCCGTGCTGGGTCATCGCCTGCTCGACGGCCGACTGGGACGCGTCGATCTCGGCACGCGGGCCGCGGAGGATCGCGTGGCCTTCGATGCGGGCCGACATGGCAGGGCTCAGGCGAGCGCCTTGAGGGCGGCCTCGGCCGACTCGTCGATGCTGAAGTGCTTGTTCAGCTTCGTGATGTAGAAGACCTCGAGGATCTCGGGACGGATCTCGGCCAGGCGCAGCGTGCCGCCCTTCTTCTTCACGAGGCTGTTCACCGTGATGAGGGTGCCGAGCGCGGCCGACGAGAGGTGCTCCACCACGGTGAAGCACATGAGCACCTTGGGGGCGCTCATCGGTTCGAGCTTGCGCTGGATGTCCTGGCCGATCTGCCGGATGGTGGCTTCATCGAGGATGTCGCGGTCGACGAAGTCGATGCGCACCACGTCGTTGACGGCGCTGATGCGCAGGCGGGAACTGTCGTTGGCCATGGTGCTTCCCCGAGGGGTTGGTGGACTGGATCAGAAGCCGCCGGCGGAACCCTCGCCGAGCTGCGACCGCAGGTCGGGGAAGAGGTCGTCTTCCATTTCCTGCTGGATCATGATCTCGGGGCGGATGAGCAGCATCTGGGTCTTCTCGCTGCGGGTGGTCAGGCGGTTGGTGAAGAACCGGTTGACGATCGGGATCTTGCTGAGGACGGGAACGCCGACCTCGATCTCGATCTCGTTCATGAGGATCTGCCCACCGAGCATGATGGTTCCCTTGTCGGGAACGCTCACGGATGTGCGGATTTCGGAACCCTGGAGGCTGGGCAGCTGGATCGTGCCGGAGAACTGCGACGCACGGCCACCGCCGCCGTCGCCGCCGCCACCGCCTGCCGCACCCGTCACGGTCACGGGGGTGAAGTTCACGTTCTCGTTCAGGCCGAAGCGCACGTTCATCGTCACGTAGCGACGGTCGGCGCTGATGACGGCATCGAGGTCCAGCACGAAGCCCTCGAACACGACGTTGGTGATGGGCTCGAATCCTGCGGCGTTGTTGCCGGTGATCGGCTCGAGGCCCGACACGTAGGTGATGCCCTTGGCGATGCTGATCCAGGAACGCTGGCCGTTGAAGAGCGTAAGGCGCGGCGCGGTGAGCACCGAGTTGCGCTGGTCGGCCTGCGTCGCCTGCACGAGCAGGTCGATCTGGACGTCGTCGAGGTAGGTGAAGCCGGTGGACAGGGCGGGCGAACCCAGCGCCGCCAGCACGAAGGGCGACTGGCTGGCCGCGGCGAGGGCGTTGACGAGCGGCAGGCCTTCCTGCTGCACGTTCACCGGCGAGAAGCCGTTCGATTCGCCGCTGGAGCCGTAGGCCTCACCCTCGCGGCGCACGCCGACGGGGTTGAAGAACTGGCCGGGATAGGTGTAGTCGATGTCACCACCGTTGCCCACGCCGACCGCACCGCCGGTGTTGGGGACCGCACCGGGAAGGTCGCTGTCCTGGCCGATGCCGGTGAAGGTCACGGGGTTGCGCAGGCGGCCGATGTTGCTGTTGCCCTGCGGCGGCGCCGAGCCGGGGATGTTCTGGAAGAAGAAGTCCCGCAGCTGGAAGTTCGGGTCCTGCGCCACCGCCGCGTCGTACATCGCGGGGTTCGAGTTGAAGTACAGGTCGAAGTCGATCCCGATCTGCTCGAACCATTCGAGGTCCACGTTGATCAGGCGGGCTTCGATCGCGATCTGCAGGGCGCGCACCTCGCGCATCTTGTTGAGCAGGCCCTCGATCTCGCGGTGGGCCTGCGCGGTGTTGGTCACGATCAGGTTGCCGTTCATCGGCGAGATCGAACCGGTGTTGCCGCCCTGGTCCTTCCAGTCGCCGACGTCGGCGGTCTGCATCTGGATCAGGTTCATGACGTCCTGCTCGATCGAATCGCGCGTCTTGGCGGGGCTCTCATCCTTCTTCGCGCCGAAGAGCTGGCCGCCCTGCGACGGGGTCAGGCCATCGCCGGTGCCCTGGCTGATGCCCTTCTCGAGGCTGAAGTCGGGAGCGTTGTCGAAGTACGGGATCTCGAGCAGCAGGTCGCGGATGTCGTACACCTCGATCATCACGTTGCGGCGGATCGACTCCGGCGTGCTCACGACCACCATGCCATCGGTCACGGTGAACGCGGGGCTGGAGGTGCCTTCGCCGTACTGCTCGAGCACGCGCGTCAGGGCGACGTCCATCGGAACCCCCTCGAGCGCATCCAGGCGCACGCGGGCCTCGCGGTCGATGCCGGCCTCGGCCAGGGCGCGCCAGTCAGGCACGATGTTCAGGCCGGGGTTGTCGGTGCGGGCGATCTTCTCCATCACGTCGATCGCCTGCTCGAGCGAGTAGTCCGCCGAGGCCAGGTTGACGGGGGTGGACTCGATCGACGCAAGCACCTGGGCATCGGCGGCCGAATCCGAGAAGCCGGCGGCACCGGAGCGGCGCAGCGAGAGCTGGCGCCAGTCCTCGGGGTACACCATCTTGCCGTTGGTCGACTTGGGGCCTGCGCCGAGCACGTTGCGACGCGGGGCGATCATGCCCTCGATCGCATCCTTGGACATCTGGGTGTAGCCACGGGCGCGCTCGCCGATGGCCACGCTGTAGTCGCGGTAGCTCTTGGCGGTCTCGATGGCGTCGCGCAGCGCCAGGGCGGCCTGGCTGTAGCGATCGAGCGTGAGCGTCGCGTCGAGCAACGTGAGCGCCTCGTCGTACTTCTGCTGCAGCTGAAGTTCACGCACGCGGCGGATGTTCTCGTTGACGACCTGGTCGCGCTTGGTCTGCTCGGCGCGCTGCTGGTCGCGGGCGGTCTTGGAGGCCTGCTCGCGGGTCTTGTCCTGCTCGACCATCAGGGACAGGGTGCGGCTCTCGTTGATGTCGGCGATGAGCTCATCGATCTGCACCATGAGCGAATCGACCATGCCCGGGGTCAGGTAGTCGCGGGCCTGCTCGACCTTCAGCCGGGCAGCCGTCATGACGCGCATGGCGCCGTCGAAGTCGCCCTTCTGCTTGAGTTCGGTGGCGCGGCGGACGGCCGACTGGGCCTCGACCTCGCGGCGCTGGCGCAGCAGCGAGATGTCGTCGGCCACGGTGTCGACCATGGAGCCCTGGTTCATCGCGGCGCGGGCCTGCTCGACGCCGTCGAGCGCTTCCTTGTCGCCGGGGACCGACTTCAGGACCTCGTTCCAGTAGTCGAGTGCCGCTTCCCAGTTGCCGGCCGAGGCCTGAGCCTTGGCTTCGGAGCGGAGCGTGTCGGTCACCAACCGGGCGCGGCGAGCCGAAGCCGCGTCGCGGTCGGCCTGCGTCGGCGCCGGCGTGGCGGTGGCGGCGCGGCCACGCGGAGCGGGCTGGTCAGCCGACGGGTCGTCGAGCGCGGGGCGACCGTCCTGGGCAGTCGTCGGCATGGCGAGCAAGGTCGCAGCGACGGACGAGGCAATCAGGAAGCGGGCAAAGGGCTGGCAGTGCATGCTGGGGCGCTCCGTGGGGGCAATCTTGACGTTCGGTCGTGGGGCTGTCGGTCAGGCCGCGAGCGGCGGGGTCGCAGAGCGTACCGCCATCCACCGAACATTCGCAAGACTGGTCCGGATGGCTCCCCCCAATCGCTACCATCGCGCATCGATGAATCAGCATGCGTCGACTCCGGCGCGCCTCGCCTTGGCGAGTGGCGCGGTCTTCCACGGCACGGGCTTTGGGGCCACTGCGGTCCAGGGCACCGGCGAAGTCGTGTTCAACACGGCCATGTGCGGCTACCAAGAGGCGCTCTCCGATCCGAGCTACACCGGGCAGATTCTGGTGATGACGGCGCCACAGATCGGTAATTATGGGGTTGCAGCCGACGACGTCGAGAGCGGCAAGCCCTGCGTGGCCGGTTTCGTGGTGCGTGAGCTCTCGCGGATGACGAGCAATTACCGGGCATGCAACGATGTGTCGTCGTGGCTCTCGTCGCACGGCATCGTCGGCATCTCCGGCATCGACACCCGGGCGCTCGTGCGCATCCTCCGGACCAGCGGGGCCATGAATGGCGTGATCAGCACCGACCCCTCGCTGACCGATGCCGAACTCGTCGCGCGCGCGCAGGCCGCCGCATCGATGGCCGGCCAGGATCTTGCGAGCGAAGTCAGCCCTTCGTGCGCGAGCGCATGGAGCGAAGACCTCGGTGACTGGGTTCCACGCGGCGAACACCTGGTGCGGCGCGCCGTGCGGCGCCTGAAGGTCGTTGCGCTGGACTGCGGCGCCAAGCGGAACATCTACAGGAACCTGGCCGAACGCAACTGCGACGTCATCGCGATGCCGCACGATGCCTCGGCGGCCGATCTCCTGGCGCAGCAGCCTGATGGGCTGTTCATCAGCAACGGTCCCGGCGACCCAGCGGCGGTGCAGGCCACGATCCAGACCCTGCGTGCCGTGGCGGGGAACGTGCCGACCTTCGGCATCTGCCTCGGTCACCAACTGCTGGCGCTCTCGCTGGGCGCCACCACCTACAAGCTCAAGTTCGGTCACCGCGGCAGCAACCAGCCCGTGCGCAACCTGCTCACCGGCCGCATCGAGATCACCAGCCAGAACCACGGGTTCTGCGTGGATCCGGCATCGCTCGAGGCCGCCGGCGGCGAAGTCACCCACGTGCACCTGAACGACGGCACCTGCGCCGGTTTCCGGCATCGCACCAAGCCGATCTTCAGCGTGCAGTACCACCCTGAAGCCTCGCCGGGCCCGCACGACAGCGACTACCTGTTCGACTGCTTCATCGCGATGATGGAGTCAGGTCAGCCCATCCAGGCCCAGGACATGGCCATCGCCCAGGCTGCGCCAGCCGAAGCCGCCAAGGCTGTTCCGGTCGGGGCATGACGGACGGGCCGGCGACAGGTCCGGACGGCGGTCTGTTCAGGGATGACGCCGTCGGGGCCCGCGAGTACGTCCAGGTGGCGATCGAGCGCGGCGTGGACCGCTATCCCGATGGTCTGACCTATTCGGTCCCGGCAACGCTCGCCGACGTGCGTGAGGGCGACCGCGTCAGCGTGCCGCTCGGCCGGGGGAACGCCACGGTCGATGGATACGTCGTGCAGCGCGGAGGTGCTGAGCTGCTCGGCTCACTCGATCCAGCGCGCGCCAAGCCTCTGCAGGGTCGTGACGAGTCCGCCATGCCGCTGCCCTCGCAACTGCTGGCACTCGGCCGCTGGATCAGCGCGTACTACGGCGCGCCGATCGGCGTGACGCTGTCGAGCATGGTGCCCTCGGCCGTCCGTCGGCGCGTGGGCACCGTGACGCGGCGATCCTGGACGATCGTTCCCGATGCGGTTCAGGAAGGACGCTTCAGTGCACAGCAGCGCGCCCTGTTGGAGTGCCTCGCGTCCGCAGCCGGCGAACTCGATGAGGCTGAGCTGCTGGAACGCTCGGGCGTGGCCACGAAGGAGCCGCTGCGCGGGCTGGCCAGGCGTGGGCTCGTGCGTGCGGTCGAACGCACCGAAGTCCAGGCCAGGTGGGCCGAAGCAGCGGTCGGCACGCTCGCCGTCCCCACCCTCACCGACGAGCAACGCGCCGCGGTCGAGGCCGTGGCATCGAGCGCAGAACACGGGTTTTCCCAGCATCTTCTCTTCGGTGTGACCGGCAGCGGCAAGACCGAGGTCTACCTGCAGCTCATCGAGCGCACGCTGCAGCGCGGAAAGAGCGCCGTGTTGCTGGTGCCCGAGATCGCCCTGACACCGCAGACCAGCGGTCGCGTCATGGCGCGACTGGCGGCGCATCGCGTGCTCGTGCTGCACAGCGGCCTGACGGCGGCCCAACGCAACGAGCAGTGGGGCCTGGCCGCGCAACCCGGGCCCTGCGTGGTGGTCGGTGCGCGCAGCGCGGTCTTCGCGCCGATCCCCGATGGCGACTTGGGCCTGGTGATCGTCGATGAGGAGCATGACACTGGCTACAAACAGGATCAGCAGCCGCGCTACCACGGTCGAGACACCGCGATTCGCCGCGCGCAGCTGGCTGGCTGTCCGGTCCTCCTGGGCAGCGCCACGCCGAGCCTTGAGACCTGGTGGAACGCCACCGAGCGCGGCGTGGTGCACCTGCACCGACTGTCCCGTCGCGCACCCGGCCTGCGGACGCCCCGCGTCGAACTGGTCGACTTCCGAGCCGAACAACGCGCCTGGACGGATCGCCGCGTGCACCTGATCGGACCGACGCTCGAACGCGCACTCCGTCGAACGCTCGACGAGGGCGGACAGGCCATCATCCTGCTCAACCGCCGCGGGTACGCCAACTCGATCGTCTGCGCGGCCAAGGACTGCACCTGGTGCATGGAGTGCGATCGCTGCGACGCCGGCATGGTCGCCCACCGCGACACCCGACTGCCCAAGGGTGGCTTCGTCCGGTGCCATCACTGCCTGTCGGAACTTCGGCTTCCGGAACGATGCCCGGTCTGCCGAGGCCCGATCAGCATCTTTGGCCTAGGCACGCAGCGGGTGGAGGAGGAACTCGAGCGCACGTTCCCTGACCTGCCTGCGGGTGCGCTGGCCCGAGTCGACGGGGACACCACCCAAACGGCCGCGGACTTTCACGACGTGCTGGGGCGGTTCGGCCGGGGCGAGGTCCGGATCCTGCTGGGCACGCAGATGATCGCCAAGGGCCTCGATTTCCCGAATGTGCGCGTTGTTGGTGTGATCAGCGCTGATACTGCGCTGAATTTGCCTGATTTTCGAGCAACGGAACGAACCTACCAATTGGTCAGCCAGGTCGCTGGCCGCTGCGGCCGAGGCGATGCCGCCGGTCTGGCGATCGTGCAGACCTTCCAGCCCGATGCGCCGGCGATCCAATGGGCGGCCCAGCAGGATTTCGAGGCCTTTGCGGCAAGTGAACTGGCAGCTCGCAAGGCCTTCGGCCTGCCCCCTGCCAAGCGCCTGGCTCGCCTGGTGCTGCGTGACGCAGACCATGATCGGGCGCTTGCCGCTGGCCGTGCGGTGGTCGCTCGGCTGCTCGCCCTGCCGGCCGCGGCCGGGGTCCTGATCCGCCCAGCCGCCGACTGCCCGATCGGCCGCATCAACGACCGATTCCGGGTCCAGATCGAGCTGCTGGCACCAAACGCCTCCGCGCTCGCGACCCTCATTGCCGCAGGGCGCTCGGCCGGTGCCATCGTGCCCAGCGACCACCTCGCCGTGGACGTCGATCCCGTCGCGCTCCTGTGAGCTCGTCGCCACGTTGATTCCCGGACGCATGAGGGGCGACGCCGCCCCCGCCGTCATGACGCCGTCCACCGTGCTTTGGGCATGAATCCGCTGCGGTTTTGCCCTATCCTCGACCGCCCGGCTGGCGCTGTCCAACGCCGGTTTCGCACGCCCCGCCAGGAGCACCCCCAGTGTCGACCCACTCGTCGGCGTCAGGTCACTCGTCCGCCCAAGCTGCCCAGTCCGTGAACGCGTGGGATCCAGCGTTCCTCGAGCAGCAGTACGCCTCGCGGAATCGAACGATCATGGCATCGACGCCGCGCTGAGCCTGGGTCACTCCCGTGGTCGTCGCGGGGGCCACCGTCGCCGGCGTTGCGGCCGCAGCGGCAGCCGCAGGCTCCGTCGGCGTGGGACGGGCCAAGCCAA
>Ga0079299_1000288_pt1 | contig 12537 bp, 10 predicted proteins | sample Wag4_2014_7_11_2_FD_76334 | JGI IMG/M metagenome (GOLD analysis project Ga0079299, IMG submission 76334) | Lake water microbial communities from Ohio, USA - Utica-2 Time Series LW 2014_7_11 | ecosystem: Environmental > Aquatic > Freshwater > Lake | place: USA: Ohio | collected 2014-07-11
GCCCCCAGGCCAGCCCCGCCGGCCGGCCCACCTGCAGGCGCAGCAGCAGCCCCCGCCGGCGGGCCTCCTGCTCAAGCTGGGCCAGGGTGGGGGTGGCTGAAGGGTTGATCAAGGCGATGGAACCGCCGCTGGGTCCACCCCCGGTTCAGCCTCGGCCACCTCAGCCGCGAGGCCGCAGCTTGGGCAATAGGGGAAGCAGGCCAGGTGCTGGCTGCCGCAGCCGCCGCAATGGCGCTGCAGCTGCAGGCCGCAGTGCATGCAGTAGTTGGGCAGGGCGCCCTCCTGGCGCGGCAGGCTGCGTTCGCAGCTGGGGCACTGGTGGCGGCCCAGGGTCTGCAGGGCCTTCTCGTAGCGGATCTGGCGCTGGCGCTGCTGCTGGGGCGCGGCCTGTTCCTGCTGTTTGCGCAGCAGGTAGGTGTTCAACCAGCGGATCAAGGAGCGGCCCACCACCAGGGTGAGCAGGGCGCCCACGCCATAGCGGATGTAGGCGCCAAAGCTGGGCAGGTAGGGCACCAGCTCCACGAAGAAGGCGAACAGGCCGAACAGCAGAAAACCCCACACGAACGGCCACTGGTCGCTGCCCCGGTAGCGGCGGAACTGCCAGAGGGCCAGCAGCAGCAGCGGCCCCACAAACGCCAGCCGGATCCCGAAGGCCAGCAGCTCGGAGCGCTGGCGCGCCTGGCGGCGCAGCTGCTCCAGCTGCCCCTGGGGCGCGGCCAGCTCGCCCTGGGCCCGCTGCAGGTCAGCCTCCAGCTGGCTGCGCTGGGCGCGGAGCTGCTGCTCCTGGCGCAGCAGCCCGTCGAGCTGGCGGGCCCTGGCGATCACCTCCGGGTTCTGCTGCGACTGCTCCGTGGCCGAGCGGGCCGCGCGCCAGTTGTCGAAGCTGGTCTGCTCGCGGGCGGTGGCCTCCCCCGCCAGCAGCTGGCGCTCGGTGAGCCGCTCGATTTCGCCCTGCAGCTGGTCGCGGCGCTGCTGCAGGGGCTGCAGCTGCCGCTCAAGCTGGCCCACCCGGGCGGTGTCGAGGAAGCGCTCCTGGGGCGGCCGGTGGGAGAGCAGGGGCAGGTCGGCGATCAGCGAACCGCCCACCTGGATCAGGAAGTAGGCGAACAGCAGGGCGATCAGCCACTGGCCCAGGCGCACCAGCCGTTCCGGACCACGGGAAGGACTGAGCATCAGGGGTGGGGTCGGGCTCCCATGTTGGCCAATGGGGGAATGACAGGCCTATCCCTGCATGATTTGTAGACCGGCTGATGCGGGAACAAACGGCTCGGCCAGCAGCACCGCCTGCAGGGGCAGCGCCCCGAACAGATGGGGGAACAGCTCGCCGCTGACGGGGGCCGGCTCCCAGCGCACCGCCATGCCGGCGGCGGCTAGGCGCTGGGGATCCACCACCAGCAGCAGCAGCGCGCCGGCGGGCAGGTCGGCATAGAAGCGCTCGGCGGTGGCCTCCAGCTGGTGGGCCGCGCTGAGGTGGATGAAGCCCACCTCCTCCAGCGAGCGGCCGCGGGTGGAGCGGCGGTATTCCCCCGCGCCGCGGGCCTGCTGCCACTCCGGCCGCAGGGCCAGGTGATACAGCCAGCCGGGAGAGCGCCAGGGGCTGCGCTCCGCCCAGGGCGGGGCCAGCACCGCCGCCAGCTCCGGGCCCGCCAGAAACCGCTCCAGCCAGGCGTGCAGCGGCCCCAGGCCCGGCTCGGCAGCAAAGCCCGCCGGATCGGCCAGGCAGAACTGGCGCACGAAGGGCAGCAGGGCCCAGTCGGCCAGGGACGGCCGATCTCCCAACAGCCAACCGCCGCTCGCCAACCGTGCACACCAGCCCCGCAGGATGGTGAGGCCCGCCTCGCGCTCGCCCTCCCCAGCGTAGCGCTCGGAGTACTTGAAGCGATCGAGGTGCTGCTTGAAGGGGCCATCGTTCTGCGTGATCAACTCCGCCATCAGGACGCGCTCGGCGGCGCTCCAGCTCGCCAGCCAGCCCTGGGGATCGCAGCACCCCAGGGCCCAGTGCATGATCGCCAAGCTCTCGTCGAGCACCGTGGGTGGAGCGGCACCATCGCCCTCAACGGTGAGCACGGGCACCGTGCCCTTGGCCGAGGCCGCCAGCAGCTCCGGCGGTTTGGCGCGCAGGCTCACCTCGCGCAGCTCCAGATCACGGCCGGGCACCAGGTCCGCTGCCGCCAGGGCCAGCCGGGCCCGGATCGCGTAGGGGCAGCGGCGGAAGCTGTAGAGAACGGGCGTGGGCTCAGCCACCGTTGGGTCGCGAGCTCCGCTGCATCTGCATCTGCATCTGCCGCTGGCGTTCGCGAAAGCGGGCCCGGTCGCCATCGCTGAAGCGATCGATGCAGTGGCGGCAGCTCACGCCCGGCTCATAGCCGGGCAATTGGCGATCGGCGGGGGAGAGGGGCAGGCCGCAGGCGTGGCAGAGGCTGTGCTCACCGGGCTCGAGCCGGTGGTTCACCGCCACCCGTTGGTCGAACACAAAACATTCGCCGCGCCAGCTGCTGCCCGCCTCGGGCCTCTCCTCCAGATAGCGCAGAATGCCGCCCTGCAGGTGGTGCACCCCTTCAAATCCCTGCTGCTGCAGATAGGCCGTGGCCTTCTCGCAGCGGATGCCGCCGGTGCAGAACAGGGCGATCGCCCGGGGCTGGCGCTCGGCCACCAGTGGCCCCAGCTCGCGCTCCACCCAGGAAGGAAAATCGCGGAAGCTGGCGGTGCCCGGATCGATCGCGCCGGCGAACGTGCCGATCGCCACCTCGTAGGTGTTGCGGGTGTCGATCAGCAGGGTGTCCGGCTGGGCGATCAGGGCATCCCACTGCTCGGGCGGCACGTGGGTACCCACCGCCGTGGCCAGGTAGGGGCGCACCCCTGGCTGGCCGAGGGTGACGATCTCGCGCTTGAGCCGCACCTTGAGCTGGTGGAAGGCCTGCTCCTGGGTGTGGCTGAACTTGGCCTTCAGCCGCTCCAGCCCGGGCACCCGGCGCAGGCGTGCCAGCACCGCCATCACGCCGGCCTCCGGTCCGGCGATCGTGCCGTTCACCCCCTCAGCCGCCAGCAGAATCGTGCCGCGCACCGCGCCGGCCGCAGCCAGTTCCTGCAGATCCTTGCGCAACGCCGGCCGCTCATCCAGCGCCGCGAAGCGATAAAACGCCGCCACCAGAACGGTCACTGCCAGGCCTGCACCCCGGCCGCCGCCAGCAGCTCGCGGTCGGCCGCCACATCCGGATTGCCGGTGGTGAGCAGCGTGTCGCCGTAGAAGATCGAATCGGCGCCTGCCAGCAGGCAGAGGATCTGGGCCTCGCGGCTGAGCTGTTCGCGGCCAGCGCTCAGGCGCACGCGGGAGTGGGGCATGAGGATGCGAGCGACGGCCACCATCCGCACCAGCTCCAGCGGATCCACGGCCGGCTGCTCCTCCAGGGGCGTACCCTCCACCGCCACCAGGGCGTTGATCGGCACGCTCTCGGGGTGGGGATCGAGGTTGGCGAGCACCTGCAGCAGGCTGGCCCGATCCTCGGTGCCCTCGCCCATGCCGATGATGCCGCCGCAGCACATCGAGATGCCGGCCTGGCGCACCCGCTGCAGGGTCTCCAGCCGCTCCTGGTAGGTGCGGGTGGTGATGATCCGGTCGTAGTGCTCGGGGCTGGTGTCGAGGTTGTGGTTGTAGGAGGTGAGGCCGGCCTCGGCCAGGCGCTCGGCCTGGCGGTCGGTGAGCATGCCGGCGGTCACGCAGGCCTCCAGGCCCAGCTCCCGCACACCCCGCACCATCTGCAGCATCGCCTCGAACGGGGCCCCATCGCGGATCTCCCGCCAGGCCCAGCCCATGCAGAAGCGGTGGGCGCCGGCCTCCCTGGCCGCCCGCGCTCGGGCCAGCACCGGCTCCACATCGAGCTCGGGCCGGCCGGCCACATCGCTGCTGTGGTGCATCGACTGGGGGCAGTAGGCGCAGTCCTCCTCACAGCCGCCGGTCTTGACGCTCAGCAGCGATGCCAGCTGCACCCGGTAGCCCGGATTGGCCTCACGGTGCACCGCCTGGGCCCGCCAGAGCAGCTCCAGCAGGGGCAGCTCCAGCAGCGCCTGGATCTCGGCGCGGCTCCAGTCGTGGCGAGTGGGCACGTGCGGGGGGGCGGGAGCTTGCGGGGTGGCGGTCACAGGCAGAGGAGACAGCTGGGTTGGTGGCAGAGCTCAGGGCAGGGCCTCAATTCTCAGGGCAGGGCCTCGATGCCGCCGAACCGGCGCTGACGGCTCTGGTAGTCCCGCAGAGCACAGAGCAGGGCGGCCTCGTCGAAATCGGGCCAGAGCACATCGGTGATGTGCAGTTCGGCGTAGGCCAGCTGCCAGAGCAGGAAGTTGCTCAGCCGCTGCTCGCCGCTGGTGCGGATCAGCAGGTCGGGGTCGGCTTCGCCGGCGGTGTGCAGTTCGGCGGCGAAGTGTCGCTCGTCGATCGCCGCAGGGTCGAGTTCCCCGCGGGCCACCCGCTCCGCCAGCCGCCGCGCCGCCCCCACCAGCTCGGCCCGGCCGCCGTAGTTGGTGCACACGTTGAAGCGGATGCCGGTGTTGCCGGCCGTGCGGGCGGTGGCATCGGCGATCAGCCGCTGCAGCCCGGCCGGCAACGGGCTGAGGTCGCCGAGGAAACGGATGCGCACCTGCTCCCGCTCCAGCCCCTGCAGCTCCCGTGCCAGCACCCGCTCGAACAGGGTCATCAGAAAGCTCACCTCCTCCCCAGGCCGGTTCCAGTTCTCGGTGGAGAAGGCGTAGGCGGTGAGGGTGCTGATACCCCAGTCGCTGCAGAGGCGCAGGGTGCGCTTGAGCGCCTCCACGCCCTGGCGATGCCCCATCACCCGCGGCAGGCCACGGCCGCGGGCCCAGCGGCCGTTGCCATCCATGATCAGGGCCACATGCCCGGGCAGACGGCTGGGGTCGAGCCCGGCAGGCAGCAGCCGCGGCCGGCGTTCGGGCTCGCCCTCGAAGGCGCGGACAGGCTGATCCAGCTCAGCCAGGGGTGCGGAGCTCAAGTCAGGACCGTTCAAGCCAAGACCGTTCTCATGGGTGTCGGTCGCCAGGGCGCGACTCATCCGCGGGCCTCCGGCGAATCCTTGCCCACGCTACGCCCTGTGGGGCGGGCCAGGGCGGCGCTGAGCAGATCATGGAGGCGGCTGCTGGTGATCGGCCGTTCTAGCCGCCCCTGGCTCGCCAGGGAGAGGGTGCCCGTCTCCTCCGACACCACGATCGCCAGGCAGCGGTCGTGGCGCTCGGTGAGCCCCAGGGCCGCCAGGTGGCGGGTGCCGTAGCGGTTGCTCCCCTGCCGGGAGAGGGGCAGGATCACCCCCGCCGCCAGGATGCGGTTGCCGCGCACCAGCACGGCCCCGTCGTGCAGGGGGGTGTCGGCGGCGAACAGGTTGAGCAGCAGGTCCACCGACAGCTGGGCATCGATCGCCAGGCCGGGGTTGAGGAAGTCCTCCGGGCGCAGGTCGCTGCCCAGATCCACCACGATCAACGCCCCCCGGCGCAGCTGGGAGAGCCGACCTGCAGCTTCACTGAGCAGACCCACCGCGCCCGAGGCCAGCTGGTCGTCGTTGCGGCTGCCGAACAGCACCCCCAGCCGGCCGGTGCCCAGCAGCTCCATCAGGCGGCGCAGCTCCCCCTGCCAGAGGATGGCCAGGGCCAGGCTGCAGGCCAGCACCAGGGCGTCGAGCAGGGTGGTGGTGAGCGGCAGGTTGGCGAAGCGCTGCACCGCCCAGGCCAGAGTCACCAGCAGCAGGTAGCCGCGCAACAGCCAGAGGGTGCGCGGTTCGCTCACCCGTCCCAGCAGCAGCCAACCCAGCCCAGCAGCCAGGGCCAGATCGAGGATCAGGCGCAGGTCGGGAAGGCTGAGCAACGCGCCGGCCAGTACACCGGGACGTGCACCGATCCAGGACCCACCCACACCGCCATCCAGACCTTCGCTTCAGGGTACCGGCGTAAGCCGGGCCGGCAGCACGTCGTAGCGCAGTAGCTCGTCCGGCTGCTCGCGCCGCTGCACCAGGTCGGCCTGGCCGTCGTGCACCAGCACCGCCGCCGGCCGGGGGATGCGGTTGTAGTTCGACCCCATCGAGGCGTTGTAGGCGCCGGTGGCCAGCACCGCCAGGATGTCGCCACTGGTGGCGGGCGGCAGGGCCGCATCCCTGAGCAGCACGTCGCCGGATTCGCAGTGCTTGCCGGCCACGGTCACCGTTTCGCTGGCCTCGGCCTCAGGGCGGTCGGCCAGCAGGGCTGTGTACTGCGACTGGTAGGTGATCGGGCGGGGGTTGTCGCTCATGCCGCCATCCACCGAGAGATAGGTGCGGATGCCGGGAATCTGCTTACGGCTGCCGATTTCATAGAGGGTGACGCCGGCGGTGGCCACCAGCGAGCGGCCGGGCTCACACAGCAGCCGGGGCAGCTCCAGACCGCGCTCCTGGCAGGCCTCAGCCACGGCGCCGGCCACCGCCGCCACCCAGGCATCGATCGACGGCGGGTCGTCGCTGGCCACGTAGCGGATGCCCAGGCCGCCGCCCACGTTGAGGTCGCTCACGGGGTGGCCCAGGGAGCGGGCCAGGCCGAGGGCGTCGGCCATCACGCCGGCCAGGTCGCGGTGGGGCTGGATCTCGAAGATCTGCGAGCCGATGTGGGCGTGCAGACCGCTGAGCCGGCCCCAGCCGCAGCCCGCCAGCTGGCGCAGCACCTGCTCCAGCTGATCGGGGTCGAAGCCGAACTTGCTGTCGAGATGGCCAGTGCGGATGTACTCGTGGGTGTGGCACTCGATGCCGGGGGTGAAGCGCAACATCAGCCGCACCGGCTCGCTCAGGCTGGGGGCCAGCTGGGTGAGCAGCTCGATGTCGCGCCAGTTGTCCAGCACCACGGTGACGCCGTGGGCGGCGGCCAGGGCCAGCTCCTCGGCGCTCTTGTTGTTGCCGTGCAGCACGATCCGCTCGGCCGGCATGCCCCCGCCCAGGGCGGTGAGCAGTTCGCCCGCCGACACGGCGTCCAGACCCAGGCCCTCCTCGGCCACCAGGGCTGTGATCGCCAGGGAGCTGTTGGCCTTGGAGGCGTAGAGGGCCAGGGAGGGGCCGGGATAGTGGCGCTGCAGGGCCTCGCGGTAGGCGCGGCAGCTGGCGCGCAGGGTGGCCTCATCGAGCACATACAACGGTGTGCCGTAGGTGCGCGCCAGCTCGCTGAGGGTGCAGCCCCCCACCTGAAGACGCCCCTCGCGATCGAGGGCGCTGCTCAGCGGCGCCAGGTTGCGGTTGGGGCTGGCCAGGTCCACGCTGGCCTCGAAGGGCCGCTGGCTGCCCAGGCTGGGGGGCTGGCTGGAGATCACCATGACCGGGGCAGACGGCGCGGGAATCAACGAATGTAAGGAATCCGGCGCGCCTGCTGGCCCGGCCGGGCCCCGGGCTCCCCTCACCCCGGTGTCCCTGGGGCCCGCTGAGCTGCAGGCCTGCCTGGCGCTCGACCGGCTCTGCCTCGGTGGCCTATGGAGCGCCCAGCAGTGGCGCACCGAGCTGGCCGACCCGCAGCGGGTCGGCCTGGGGCTGATGCAGGCGGGTCGCCTGCTGGCGATCGCCTGCGCCTGGCTGATCGTGGATGAGCTGCACATCACCCTGGTGGCCGTGGATCCGGCCCACAGGCGCCGGGGCCTGGCCCAGGGTCTGCTGCGGGCCCTGCTGCAGCGCGGGCGGGAGCTGGGGGCGGCGCGGGCCACCCTGGAGGTGGGCAGCGGCAACCCGGCCGGCCTGGCCCTCTACCGGGCGGTGGGTTTCCGCACGGCGGGCGTCCGTCGCCGCTACTACAGCAACGGTGACGACGCCCTGATCCAATGGCTGGAGCTGAACTGACATGGCCAGAGCTGGAGCCCTGATCAGGCTCTGTTGATGCTGTTGAGCCACGGGCCTTCACCCAGGGACTTATTCAGCGCAGCCGGACTGGGCCGCGACAGGTGCGGATAACCGGTTTTCTGATCTGATTCAGCCATGAATCAGGCCCGTTTCGTTGTAACGAAACAGTGCTGCGATCCTGCTGCGGCAGCTCATCTTGGCCATTCCCGAGGCCGTTCACACCCCACGGCACAACCCTGATAGGTTGGAACCAACGTGCAACAGGCCCCGCCCCATGTTCGAGCGGTTTACCGAGAAGGCCATCAAGGTGATCATGCTGGCCCAGGAAGAGGCCAGACGGCTGGGTCACAACTTCGTGGGTACCGAGCAGATCCTGCTGGGGCTGATCGGTGAGGGCACCGGCGTGGCCGCCAAGGTGCTCAAGTCGATGGGGGTGAACCTCAAGGACGCCCGGGTGGAGGTGGAGAAGATCATCGGCCGCGGCTCCGGCTTCGTGGCGGTAGAGATTCCATTCACCCCCAGGGCCAAGCGGGTGCTGGAGCTCTCCCTGGAGGAAGCCCGCCAGCTCGGCCACAACTACATCGGCACAGAGCACCTGCTGCTGGGCCTGATCCGGGAGGGCGAGGGCGTGGCGGCCCGGGTGCTGGAGAACCTCGGCGTCGACCTGGCCAAGGTGCGCACCCAGGTGATCCGCATGCTCGGCGAGACCGCCGAGGTGGCCGCGGGCGGCGGCGGTGGCAAGGGGTCCACCAAGACCCCCACCCTCGATGAATTCGGCAGCAACCTCACCCAGCAGGCCGCCGACGGCAAGCTCGACCCGGTGGTGGGCCGCCAGAACGAGATTGAGCGGGTGATCCAGATCCTCGGCCGCCGCACGAAGAACAACCCCGTGCTGATCGGCGAGCCCGGCGTGGGCAAAACCGCCATCGCCGAGGGCCTGGCCCAGCGCATCAACTCCGGCGATATCCCGGACATTCTTGAGGACAAGCGCGTTCTCACCCTGGACATCGGCCTGCTGGTGGCCGGCACCAAGTACCGCGGTGAATTTGAGGAGCGCCTCAAGAAGATCATGGAGGAGATCCGGGGCGCGGGCAACGTGATCCTGGTGATCGACGAGGTGCACACCCTGATCGGCGCCGGTGCGGCCGAGGGTGCCATCGACGCCGCCAACATCCTCAAGCCGGCCCTGGCACGGGGCGAGCTGCAGTGCATCGGCGCCACCACCCTCGACGAATACCGCAAGCACATCGAGCGCGACGCCGCTCTGGAGCGCCGCTTCCAGCCGGTGATGGTGGGTGAGCCCTCGGTGGAGGACACCATCGAGATCCTGCGGGGCCTTAAGGAGCGCTACGAGGAGCACCACCGCCTCACCATCGCCGATGAGGCCCTGATCGCCGCCGCCACCCTGGGCGACCGCTACATCTCCGACCGCTTCCTGCCCGACAAGGCGATCGACCTGATCGACGAGGCCGGCAGCCGTGTGCGCCTGATGAACTCCAAACTGCCTCCCGCCGCCAAGGAGGTGGACCGGGAACTGCGTGCCGTGCAGAAGCAGAAGGAAGATGCCGTGCGCGAGCAGGACTTCACCAAGGCCGGCGAGCTGCGCGACAAGGAGGTGGAACTGCGCGAGCAGATCCGCACGATTCTCCAGGCCCGCAAGGAGGAACCTGAAGCAGCTGCTGAAACGGCAACCGAGGGCCAAACTGCCACCGCCATTGCCTCAGCCACCACCGTCACGGTTGATCTCGACCGGGCACCGATGGTCACCGAGGAGGACATCGCCCACATCGTGGCCTCCTGGACCGGCGTGCCGGTGCAGAAACTCACCGAGAGCGAGTCGGCCAAGCTGCTGAACATGGAGGAGACCCTCCACCAGCGCCTGATCGGCCAGGACGAAGCGGTGAAGGCCGTGTCGCGCGCCATCCGCCGCGCCCGCGTGGGGCTGAAGAACCCCAACCGGCCGATTGCCAGCTTCATTTTCTCCGGCCCCACCGGCGTGGGCAAAACCGAGCTCACCAAGGCCCTGGCCGCCTACTTCTTCGGCAGCGAGGAGTCCATGATCCGCCTCGACATGTCGGAGTTCATGGAGCGCCACACGGTCAGCAAGCTGATCGGTTCTCCTCCGGGCTACGTGGGCTTCAATGAGGGCGGCCAGCTCACCGAGGCAGTGCGCCGCCGGCCCTACACCGTGGTGCTGTTCGACGAGATCGAGAAGGCCCACCCGGACGTGTTCAACCTGCTGCTGCAGCTGCTGGAGGACGGCCGCCTCACCGACTCCAAGGGCCGCACGGTGGACTTCAAGAACACCCTGATCATCATGACCTCGAACATCGGTTCGAAGGTGATCGAGAAGGGCGGCGGTGGCCTGGGCTTCGAGTTCTCCGGCGAAGCGGTGGAGGATACCCAGTACAACCGCATCCGCTCGCTGGTGAATGAGGAACTGAAGCAGTACTTCCGGCCTGAATTTCTCAACCGGCTCGACGAGATCATTGTCTTCCGTCAGCTCAGCCGTGACGAGGTGAAGGAGATCGCCGAGATCATGCTCAAGGAGGTCTTCAGCCGCATGGAGGAGAAGGGCATCCACCTCTCTGTGACCGAGGCCTTCAAGGAGCGCCTCGTTGAAGAGGGCTACAACCCCTCCTACGGTGCCCGGCCCCTGCGCCGCGCCGTGATGCGCCTGCTCGAAGACTCCCTGGCCGAAGAGTTCCTCAGCGGCCGTATCGGCGAGGGCGACCGGGCCGTGGTGGATGTGAACGCGGAGAAGCAGGTGGTGATCCGCCACAACAGTGCCGCCCCGGCCCTGCCGGAGCTGGCCGGCGCTGGCGCCTGAGCCGGCGCCCCCCCGGGGGCTGCTGCATACGATGGTTTCTGGCTGTGATGGGGGGATGAACGACCGGATCCTGCAGCATGCGATCGCCCCGGAACGGGTGCTGAGGGGCCCAGCTGCCTGGCACGAGGCCCTAGCGGTGATCCCCTCCATCACCCGGAAACCCCTGCTGCTGGGGCGCAGTGCCGCCACCGCTCCCCTCCGGCACCGCCTCCGGGCCGACCTGGAACGGAGCGGACTGACCGTGTGGCCGGCCCTGCTGAAGCACGACTGCTGTGAGGCCGATCTGGCGGAGCTTGAGGCCGGCGCACGCCGCAGCGGCAGCGACGCCGTGATCGCCATCGGCGGAGGCAAGGTGCTGGATGCCGGCAAGCTGCTGGCGGATCGGCTGGGCCAGCCCTGCATCACCGTGCCGTCCAGCGCCGCCACCTGCGCGGGCTGGACGGCCCTGGCCAATGTGTATTCCCCGGAGGGGGCCTTTCAGGGCGACGTCGCCCTGCAGCGCTGCCCGCAGCTGCTCGTGTTCGATCACCGGCTGGTGCGCCGGGCACCCCGCCGCACCCTGGCCAGCGGCATCGCCGATGCCCTGGCCAAGTGGTACGAAGCGTCGGTGAGCAGCGGGGGCAGCCAGGATGGCCTGGTCCAGCAGGCCGTGCAGATGGCGCGGGTGCTGCGCGACCAGCTGCTGCTCGACGCCCCTGAGGCCCTCGAGGATGCCGGCCGCCCCGGGGCGCCGCCAGCGGCGGCCTGGGTGCGGGTGGCAGAGGGCTGCGCCCTCACCGCAGGGCTGATCGGTGGCATCGGCGGCGCCCGCTGCCGCACCGTTGCCGCGCACGCCGTGCACAACGGCCTCACCCAGCTGCCGGCCTGCCACGCCAGCCTCCATGGCGAGAAGGTGGGCTTCGGCATCCTGGTGCAGCTGCGCCTGGAGGAGCTGCTCGGCGGCAGTCAGCTGGCAGCCCAGGCGCGCCGCCAGCTGCTTCCCCTGCTGCAGGAGCTGAGCCTGCCCTGCACACTGGCCGAGCTGGGACTGGCCGAGGCGAGCCTCGCCGATCTGCAGACGGTGTGCCAGTTCGCGCTCGCGCCCCAGTCCGACCTGCACCATCTCCCCTTCCGCGTGAGGGCCGACGACCTGCTGGCCGCCCTGGTGAGCACCACCAGCGGCGAGCGGCAACCGGCGTGACCATCCCGGAGCGTGCCCCGATTGCGGCATCCCCCCTGCCGCACTGTCAGGAACTGGTCAGCCGGGCCGCCGCCGAGCTGATCGATCCCCAGGGCCGCCGGTTGGCGGCCGCGGTGCAGTGGCTCAGCCTGCCCGGCCTGAACGATGCATGGCCGGTGGCGATCCTGGGGGAGGGCCCCCCGCTCGTGCTGCTGCATGGCTTCGACAGCTCCTTTCTGGAGTACCGGCGGCTGGCACCGCTTCTGGCCGGGCGGCACCGGCTGATCATTCCCGACCTCCATGGGTTCGGCTTCTGCCCCAGGCTCCAGAGCGCTGCGTATGGCCCTGCGGCCGTGCTCGACCACCTGGAGCGGATGCTGGCGGCGGTGGGCATCACGGCATCGGCACCGGCGGGGCTGATCGGGGCTTCCATGGGCGGCGCGGTGGCGGTGGCGCTGGCCAGACGACTGCCCCAGCACGTCGATCGGCTGCTGCTGCTCGCACCGGCGGGCCTGACCGGCCGGCCGATGCCCCTTCCCCCGGTGCTCGACCGCCTCGGCGTGCGCTTCCTGGCCCTGCCGGGAGTGCGGCGCGGGCTCTGCCGCAGCGCCTTCGCCGCTCCGGATCGGGATGTGGGCGCTGCCGAACTGGAGATCGCCTCCCTGCATCTGCAGGCGCCGCGGTGGGCCGAAGCTCTGGCGGCC
>Ga0079299_1000293_pt1 | contig 12435 bp, 12 predicted proteins | sample Wag4_2014_7_11_2_FD_76334 | JGI IMG/M metagenome (GOLD analysis project Ga0079299, IMG submission 76334) | Lake water microbial communities from Ohio, USA - Utica-2 Time Series LW 2014_7_11 | ecosystem: Environmental > Aquatic > Freshwater > Lake | place: USA: Ohio | collected 2014-07-11
CCACCGCCACCGGTGCGGGGTTCGGCCTTGTTCACCCGGATGCTGCGGCCCATCCACTCCACGTTCTGGAGATCGGCGATCGCCTTGTCTTCGGCGCTGGCGTCGGCCATCTCCACGAAGGCAAAGCCACGCTTGCGGCCGGTGTCGCGGTCAAGGGGCAGGGTGCACTTGCGCACGCTGCCGTACTCACCGAACAGATGTTGCAGGTCCTCGACTTCGGCATCGAAGGAGAGGTTCCCGACGTAGATGGTCATGAACAAATAAAACGTATGAAATCGATTCGTCGAAAGCCCTGAAGAAAGTTGCTGGCCGGGGTGGAGAAATCCTGTGGAGCTCGCCGCGCTGGGAGAAACCCGCTGAAGAGTGATCGTTGAATCTCTGTCACGCTACACGGCGGTCGCCATAGGGTTGCTCAGGCCGGGATCCGTTCCCGATGCCTGCGACCTCGCCCGCCTTGATCAGCCGCATGGCCAGCCCGCGCACCAGTCAGCCGACCAGTCAGCCAGCCGTTGATGGCGCCGTCAGGCGCCTGGATCAGGACCTGTTCGATCGGGTGGCGGCTGAGGCGCGCCGCCGGCCCCGGTTGCGCTGCAACCACAACCTGCATCAACCCGACGCCCTGGTGCAGCGCTTCCTGAATGTGCTGCAGCCCGGCACCTATGTGCGTCCGCACCGGCACTGCCGGGAGCAGCCCGGCACCGGCTTCGAATGCGTCCTGGTGCTGCAGGGGGCGATCGGTCTGCTGCTGCTGGATGCCGATGGGGCCGTGCGGGCACGGGAGCGCCTGGAGGCGACGGGCCCGCTGCGGGGGGTCGAACTTCAGCAGGGCACTTACCACACCCTCGTGGCCCTGCTGCCGGACACCGTGATGTTTGAGCTCAAGCAAGGGCCGTACATCCCCACGGCCGATAAGGATTTCCTGGCCGGTTTTCCCCTGGAGGGCAGCGCCGATGCCCGGCGACAGGAGCGGGCCTGGCGGCAGCTGTTCGACGCACCCGCCCCATCCCCGCCGCAGATCGGCTGAGGTGGAGAAGGCTTCGGGCGGTGCTCCATAGCGTGCGGAGGTGCGATCTGTTGTTTCACCCCCAGGAGAACCGATGAGCCTGATCAAATGGGAGCCCCTCAACGACATCGAAGCGATGGTGGACCGTGCCTTCAGTTGGCCGATCCCCCGCTTCGGTGCGGCACTGCCGCTGGGGGAGTGGGGGCCGCGCATCGACATCAGTGAGAGCGACGGCACGTATCTCTTCAAGGCCGATATCCCCGGCATGGACCGCCAGGATCTGAGCGTGACCCTCCGCGGCGACCGGCTCACCATCCAGGGGGAGCGCAAGCGGGAACAGGAGGACCGCAAATCCCACTTCCACCGCATCGAGCGGTCCGTCGGCAGCTTCAGCCGCAGTTTCTCCCTGCCCCAGGATGCCGACCTCCACGCGGTGCGGGCCCACTGCGACAAGGGCGAGCTGACGATCACCGTGGCCAAGCAGGCCGGGGCCGCAGCACCGGAGTGCGTGGCCGTGCCGATCGACTAACCGGCGTGGAGCACCTGCTCCATCAGGGCCTCTTCGGCCTCCAGGTTGGCGGTGACGCTGCGCACGTCGTCGAGGTCGTCGAGGGCGTCGAGCATGCGCAGGCAGCGGCGCAGCAGCTCCGGATCGGTGAGAGGGCACAGGGTCTGGGGAATCCAGCGGTGTTCCCAGGCCTCCACCGCCAGCCCCTGGCCGCGCAGACCGTTCAGCAGGGGTTCCAGGTCGGCATAGGCGCCGAACACCTCAACCCGCTCCCCCTGCAGCTCGTAGGCCAGCACGGCCGGCCCCGCTCTTTCCTCCAGCACCAGCAGCGCCTCGAGCAGGGCCTCCTCATCCATCTCCCCAGCCGCGCCGGAGGGCTGCAGCCGCACCACACTGCGCTGCTCGAACAGGTAGCCCACGCAGCCGCTCTCGCCCAGGTTGCCGCCGTGCTTGCTGAAGGCCAGCCGCAGATCGGCGGCGGTGCGGTTGCGGTTGTCGGTGAAGGCCTCCACCAGCACCGCGACCCCGCCAGGTCCGTACCCCTCGTAGCGCACCGCCTCGAAGCGATCCGCCTCAGCTCCCCCCTGGCCCGATCCCTTGGCGACCGCCCGCTCGATGTTGGCATTGGGCACCCCGGCGGCCTTGGCCTTCTCGATCGCCGTGCGCAGCTGAAAGTTGCCGGCGGGGTCACTACCACCCCTGGCGGCCACCATGATCTCCCGGCCCAGCCGGGTGAACACGGCGCCGCGCTTGGCGTCGACCACGGCTTTGGTGCGTTTGATCTGGGCCCACTTGCTGTGGCCGGCCATCGGAGCTGGGGGGTGTGAACGGCAGGGGGAGCGGCCAGCCGCCGCTCAGCCGGCGGCATCGAACACGAGCCGGGGCTGCAGCTGCCCGTCGGGCGGAGCGGCGTGGGCCATGCCGGCCAGACTGCCATCCGGCGTGAGCACCACCACCGGCACGCCGGCGTCCAGGTGGCGCAGGTCCCGGGGCAGGGCCGGGCCGCGGCCGCAGCGCCAGCCCGCCAGCTCCGCGTCGGTCAGTCGGTAACGGTTCAGGGCGGCCAGGGGTTGCAGCGGATCCAGTGGGACAGGGGGCGGCGACGCGTCGAGTGAGGCGAGTGCCACGGCGCCCTCCAGGCTGAAGCCCAGCGCTGCGGTGCGTCGCAGCCGGGCCAGGGCGCCGCCGCAGCCCAGGGCTGCCCCGAGGTCGCGAGCCAGGGAGCGCACGTAGGTGCCCGCCGAGCAGCGCAGCGTCAGCGTCAGCTGGCTCGCTGCCGGATCCCAGCCGAGCAGCTCCAGGCTGTGGATCGTCACCGGCCGGGGCGCCAGCGCCAGCTCCTCGCCGCGCCGCGCCCGTGTGTAGGCCCGCTCTCCGTTGACGTGCACAGCCGAGACCTGCGGCGGCACCTGCTGGATCCGGCCGCGAAAGGGGGCCAGGGTCGCCTCCAGCTCCGCCCTGTCCAGGCTGGGAACGGCCTGGCGGCTCAGCACCTCCCCCTCCAGATCGTCGCTGCTGGTGGTGATTCCCAGCTGGACCACGCCGTGGTAAGCCTTGTCTCCCGGCAGGTAGGGCAACAGCCTGGTGGCGGTGCCGATGGCGATCGGCAGCACACCGGTGACGGCCGGATCCAGGGTGCCGCCGTGCCCCACCCGACGCAGGCCATAGGCGCGTCGCACCCGGCTGACGCAGGCGTGGGAGCTGAGCCCGGCCGGTTTGTCGAGCACAAGAAATCCGCAGGGCTGGTCAGCCATGGATGCAACCGTCAGGCTTGCAGCGTGCCATGGCATCCCGATGACCCTCCCTGAGCGCCGCGAGCTGGCCTTCCTGGTGCTGGCGGGGATCTTCCTCGGCACCATGGGCATGCTCAACATCCTGGGCCTCACCCGGTTTCTGCAGCTGGGCACGATCGGCTCCTGGCCGATCGTGGTGGCGGTGGGGGCCCTGCCCTATCCGGTCACGTTTCTCTGCACCGACCTGATCAGCGAGATCTGGGGGGAGCGCAAGGCTTCCCAGCTCGTCTGGCTGGGCCTGGTTCTCAACGGCTGGATCGTGCTGATCCTCTGGCTGGGGGGCATCCTGCCGGGGCTGGCCGGGGCGCCGGAGGCCACCTTCTTTGAGGTGCGGCGCCTGGCATTCGGGGCTGTTGGCGCCTCGATGGTGGCCTACCTGGCCGCCCAGTTCACCGACGTGCGTCTGTTCCATTTCTGGAAGCGCTTCAGCGGCGGCCGGGCGCTGTGGTTGCGCAACAACGGTTCCACCCTGGTGAGCCAGCTGGTCGACACCACCGCGGTGGTGCTGATCAGCCATTACGCCAATCACGTGCTGCCGGTGCGCCCGAGCGAGCCTGTGCTCCCCCAGCTGGCCAGCTTCATCGCCAGCGGCTACCTGTTCAAGGCGCTGGCGGCCCTGCTTGACACCTTGCCGTTCTATCTGCTGGTGAGCTGGCTGCGGCGTTGGCTGGTGGTCCCGGGTGTGGGCGCCGAGCTGGGCGAGTGAGGCCCGCTGGCGTCGGCCCCGTAAGTTGTCCCGATCCCAGGATGCAGCCATGAACCCAGCGGTGCAGGTGCCAGCTCAGACGGCCCTGGCGGTGGAGCAGTTCCTGGCCGATGGCTTCGACCTGCGCCGAGCGCTCGCCGTCCATCTGCAGCTGGATGCCGCAGAACTGGAAGCCCGCCTGCCCCGCAGCACCGCCGATCTGGCGGCCCTCCATCCCGGCGCTTTCGATCCCGATCAGGCCAGCAGCTTCTACGAAGACACCGTCGGCACCGCTCACCTGCTGGAGCTGGCGGCCTGGCACCTGGGCAGTGCCGACTACATCGCCGACACCCTGCGGCTGCAGCAGCGTTTCGCCTGCGGCCATGTGCTCGATTTCGGTGGCGGCATCGGCAGCCATGCCCTGGCGGCCGCCGCTCTGCCTGCGGTGGAGGCGGTGTGGTTCGTTGACCTCAATCCCCACAACCGGGCGTTTGTGAGCGCCCGGGCGGAAGCCCTGGGTCTCGGGGCACGGCTGCGCTGCTTTCGCGATCTGGAGGATCCGGCGCTGCCGGACCATTTCGACACGATTGTCTGCCTGGATGTGCTGGAGCATCTCAGCGATCCGGCCGATCAGCTGGAGCGATTTGCCCGTCGGATGAGCCCTGGCGCCACCGCTTTGCTCAACTGGTATTTCTTCAAGGGGTTCAACGGTGAATACCCCTTCCATTTCGACGATCCGGCCTTGGTGGAACGCTTCTTCCGTACGCTGCAGAGCCGGTTTCTGGAGGTGTTTCACCCCTTGTTGATCACCACCCGCGCCTACCGCCTGCTGGACTGATCCGCTGTGAAGTTGCCCACTGAAAAGCCGGCTCCGCAGGAGCCGGCTCTCACGGATGGGACAGATCCGGGTTTCAGGCTGAAGCCACGGCTCAGCCCACAGCCATGGCTCAGCCCACAGCCATGGCTCAGCCCACAGCTACGTTGATGCGCTTGCGGCTGCGCAGGCCTCGCTTGATCGTGTCGAAGCTCACCACACCGTCGACCAGGGCAAAGAGGGTGTCGTCGGAGCCACGACCCACGTTCACGCCGGGAAGCACCGAGGTGCCGCGCTGGCGGATCAAAATCGAGCCGGCGTTCACGCTTTCACCGCCGTAGCGCTTCACACCGAGGCGCTTGGCGTTGGAATCGCGGCCGTTGCGGGTTGAACCTGTGCCTTTTTTGTGGGCCATGGGAGATCAGGAGGGAGCGGGACGAAGAGGGGATTGGGGGCGGAGCGTGGCTGCAGGGCAGCCGTCTCAGGCGATGGCTTTGCCACCGACGCTGATGGATTGCACCATCACGCGGGTGAGCTCCTGACGGTGACCATTCTTACGACGGGTCTTTTTCTTGGGTCGCATCTTGTAAACGATCAGCTTCGGCCCGCGGCGGTGGGCCAGCACCTTCAGCTCAACCGTTGCACCCTTGACGTAAGGCTGGCCGAGATTGGCGGCCTTGCCATCATTCACCAGCAGCACGCTGTCGAGGGTGATGGTGCTGTCCACATCCGCCGCGATGCGGTCGAGGTCGTAGTAGCGATTCGGCTGGAGCCAGAACTGCTGACCGGAGGCTTCGACGATCGCGTAGACCGATCCGCCCTGGGCGGCGCCGGCGGAACTGGCTTCGGTGCTTGCTGCGGTCGGTGTTTCGGTCGGTGTTGCGGTCGGTGCTGCGGTGGGAGCGGGGTCGGCCGCCTTGGCGGCCTTGGAGCTGCTGGTCTGGGTCATGGCAGGCGGGGCGTGGCCAGGCTGGTGCGACATCGGGAACCGCCTCCACAACTCAGAACGGGTCCCCTGGCGCTGCACCGACCACCGCACCAGGAACCGGCAGGGTGGCGCCGGTGTGATGGGTCGGATCGGTTCAGTGCTCCCGGTTGGTGCAATGCGCCGAAATGGTGCAGTGCGCCGGATCGGGGCTGTGCTGAGGTCCTGAGCGGATTGACGGTCTTTCCGGCGTCGGCCATTGGGGCCTGGCGCACGTTTCGAAAGACAAACACGAATTATCCCCTTCTGCGCTTCCATTCGTCAACATTGGTGCCAGCGCCGGCGGGGGGACCCGTCGCCAGCCGATCCCCATGCCCGAACCGGCCCTCACCATCGCTTCCCTGATCAGCGAACCCAGCCTCCAGTCGGCCGTGGGCCGCTGGTTGGAGGGGCAGCAGCGCTTCCGTCTGGTGCGCTGCGACAGCAGTTCCGACCCGGTGGCGGAGCTGGAGCGCCTGCGCGACAGCTGCGACGCTGTGTTGCTCCAGCAGGGGGAGCTGCCGGCAACGGCGATCGAGACCCTGCGCGAGCGGGGGCTGTTGCTGCCCGCCGTGGTGATCGGCCGCATGGGCGGTCAGGTCGACTATCACGCCGATGAGGTGCACCTGCCCCCGGATCAGCTGGAACAGCTCACCTACAGCCTTGATGCGGCCCTCTCCCGTTTTCTGAGTGGCGGTCCATCCCGCTCCGGCAACGGCCTGGGCGAACCGGCCGATGACACCATGCCGGACCGTTGGCGGTTGGCCAACCGGCTCCAGAGCCGCCTCGGCCTGCTCGGCGTCTTCTACAAGCGCGATCCGACGCGATTCCTGCGCAACCTGCCCGAGGCGGAAGCGGAGGAACTGGTGGCCTCACTGGAGCGCACCTATCGCGATCTGTTGCTGAGCTACTTCCGCGATCCAGCAAGCGCGAACCAGGCGCTCGAGAGTTTTGTGAACACGGCTTTTTTCAGTGATCTGCCCGTTACGAAAACCGTTGAGATCCACGTGAATCTCATTGATGCCTTTGCAAAGCAGCTTAGCCTGGAAGGGCACAAGAGCGATTTCCTGCAGGATTACCGCCTTGCCCTGCTTGATGTAATGGCGCATCTTTGCGAGATGTATCGCCGTTCCATCCCCCCAGACGAGCCCCTTCAGAGAGGGCGCCAGTCGCTCTGATTCGTTTGTTTCAACCCTGTGCTTCCAATCCTTGAGCTCCCTCCATGTCTCCCCGCAAGACCTACATCCTGAAGCTGTATGTGGCTGGGAATACTCCCAACTCCATGCGAGCGCTGAAAACGTTGCGCAATATCCTTGAGACTGAGTTTCAGGGTGTTTATGCCCTGAAGGTCATTGACGTTCTCAAGAATCCTCAGCTGGCGGAAGAAGATAAAATTTTGGCCACGCCCACGTTGGCTAAAATCCTGCCACCACCTGTGCGCCGGATCATCGGTGACCTCAGCGATCGCGAACGGGTGCTGATTGGCCTGGATCTGCTGTATGACGAGCTGCAGGAGGATTCGCTGCTGCTCGAAGACAGCCTCCAGTCCCTGGCGCCCGGCCAGGAATCCGGTTGATCCTGATCACCACCCTGACTAGCCTGAACCAGGCACATCCACTTCCCCCCCCGTTCTGCTCCTCTCTTCGGGCAAGCCCCTGTCATGTCGGATTCCAGTTCCACAAGCTCATCGCTGATGCAGGTGCAGAAGCTGCCCACCGGCATCGAGGGGTTTGATGACGTCTGTCATGGCGGGCTGCCGATCGGCCGCTCCACCCTGGTTTCCGGCACCTCGGGCACTGGGAAGACCGTTTTCTCCCTCAACTTTTTATATAATGGCATTCGTCAATATAACGAGCCTGGTATCTTTGTAACTTTCGAGGAATCGCCGCTGGATATCTTGCGCAATGCTGCCAGCTTCGGTTGGGATCTGCAGGACATGGTCGCCCAGGATAAATTGTTCATCCTTGATGCTTCCCCTGATCCCGAGGGGCAGGATGTGGCAGGGAGCTTTGACCTTTCCGGCCTGATCGAGCGCATCAATTATGCAATTCGCAAATACAAGGCCAAGCGTGTTGCAATCGATTCCATCACGGCTGTCTTTCAGCAATACGATGCGGTTTCGGTGGTTCGTCGTGAGATTTTCCGCCTGATCGCCAGGCTCAAGGAAATCGGTGTGACCACTGTGATGACCACCGAGCGCATCGATGAATACGGCCCAATCGCCCGCTATGGGGTTGAGGAGTTTGTGTCCGACAACGTCGTGATTCTCCGCAATGTGCTGGAGGGAGAGCGGCGTCGGCGCACCGTGGAAATTCTCAAGCTGCGGGGGACGACCCACATGAAAGGGGAATTTCCCTTCACGCTCGGCAGCCATGGCATGAGTGTCTTCCCGCTCGGCGCGATGCGGCTCACCCAGCGCAGCTCGAATGTGCGCCTCAGTTCCGGAGTGCCCAAACTGGATGAGATGTGTGGTGGCGGGTTCTTCAAGGATTCGATCATTCTCGCAACCGGCGCCACCGGCACCGGCAAAACGCTGCTGGTGTCGAAGTTCATCGAGGATGCCTGCCGCAGCAAGGAGCGGGCCATCCTGTTCGCCTATGAGGAATCCCGCGCCCAGCTGCTGCGCAATGCCACCAGTTGGGGGATTGATTTCGAGCAGATGGAGCAGGACGGACTGCTCAAGATCATCTGCGCCTATCCCGAATCCACCGGCCTGGAAGATCACCTGCAGATCATCAAAACTGAAATCAGCCAATTCAAGCCCTCGCGGATGGCGATCGATTCGCTCAGTGCTCTGGCCCGCGGAGTCAGCCACAATGCCTTCCGCCAGTTTGTGATCGGCGTGACGGGATACGCCAAGCAAGAAGAGATTGCCGGATTCTTTACTAATACATCCGAGGAGTTTATGGGTAGTCATTCAATTACTGACTCCCATATCTCCACTATTACGGATACAATTCTCCTGCTGCAATATGTGGAGATTCGTGGCGAGATGGCCCGGGCTCTGAATGTCTTCAAGATGCGCGGCTCCTGGCACGACAAAGGCATCCGTGAATTCGTGATCACCAGCAATGGGCCTGAGATCAAGGATTCCTTCTCCAACTTCGAGCGGATCATCAGCGGTGTGCCCCACCGCATCACCACCGACGAGCGCAGCGAACTGGCCCGCATCGTGCGGGGCGTTGCCGATGACCGTTGAGCTGTAGTGGATTGAGCTGGGTTGGATTGAGCTGGGTTGAAATCAGCCCCGCGCAGCCGGGGCCATCTCGTCACTCCAGCTCTGCTGCCGGCGTTCGCTGAGCAGTTGCAGTTCGTCGCTGTCGGCCTGCTCCAGGGGCAGATCAAACCAGAAGGTGGTGCCGACATCGGGCTCGCTCACCATCTGGATACGACTGCCGTGCTTCTCCAGAATTCCCCGCACGATCGACAGGCCCAGCCCCGTGCCTGTTTCGGTGTGGACGGCGTTCTCCACCCGGTAGAAGCGCTCGAAGATCCGCTCCTGATCGCTGGCGGAGATGCCGCAGCCCGTATCGCTCACTTCCACCCGCAGGCGGGGCAGGGGTGAGGTGAGGGCGCAGCTTGGATTGTCCAGATCCGGCAGGGCCTGGGGGTCGAGCTCACACAGGTCGGGCCAGGGGTAGGCCCGCAGCTGCAGCTGCCCTCCCGTTGCAGAGAATTTCAGGGCGTTGCCCACCAGGTTGTCAAACACCTGCAGGAGCAGATCCCAGTTGCCCAGCACCCGCGGCAGCGGCGCCTCCGGCTCGAAGCGCAGCGCCACACCTTTGTCCTCGGCGTTGAGCCTGTAGGTACGCAGGGTCTGCTCAATCGCAGGGGCCAGATCGAGCGGCTCGAATCTCCACTGCCGTTCCGCCTCGAGCCGGGACAGGTCCAGCACATCGGTGACCAAGCGGGTGAGCCGGTCGGTTTCCGCATTGGCGATTCCGAGGAATTCCCGCTTCTCCGCCTCACTCAGCTGATCACCGAGATCGTGCAGGGTTTCCACATAGCTCTTGATGTTGAACAGAGGGGTGCGCAGCTCGTGGGACACGTTGCTGATGAAGCGGCTCTGGGCCGCGTTCAGTTCCACTTCGCGGGTGAGGTCCTGCACGGTCATGGCGATGCCCTTGAGACTCTCTCCACTGGCGTCGCGCACCGCCTGCAGCACGATCCGCAGGGTGCGGGCCGGGTCGCCCACATTGCAGCGCACATCGGCATTGTCCCGCTCCCCGCCGGTGACGTCGTCAAGGGCGGCCTGCAGATCCATGGCCAGCCGCTCCGGCAGCTCGGCGATCAACTCCTGGCCCTCCAGGTTGCGACCTTCCCAGCGGAACAGCCGCCGGGCGGTGGGATTGGCGAGCACGATCGCCCCTTCGGCATCCAGCAGCACGGCGCCATCCGCCATCGTGGCGATCAGCGATTCCTGCTTCACCTTGGCCGCAGTCAGCTCTTCGATGTTGGCGGCCTTGTACACCTCCAGCTGGGCCGCCATCGCGTTGAATCCCTGCAGCAGTTCGCCCAGTTCCCCGCCCACCGGCAGGGCGATCCGGGTCTCGAAGTTGCCACCGGCGATCTGGCGCACCCCCCGCAGCAGTTCCTTCACCGGCTGGGTGATCGTGAGGGCGTTGAACACCGAGCCGAGGATCACCAGTACCCAGATCGAGATGAACACCGCCACGGTCACCTCGCGGGTGAGGGCGGCGCTGGCCAGCAGGGTTTCGTTCGGGTTGATGCCCAGGGCCAGCACCCCCAGGTAGCGCCCGTCGCTCACCATCGGCACGAACACGTCGGTGACCTGGCCGTCCGGGGTGAGGTGTTGCCGCACCAGCGGGTTGTCGGGCCTGTTCTGGATGTCGCCGGGCAGCTCCAGGCGCCGGCTCAGCAGCAGCTCGCTGCTGCCGTTGTTGGAGCCGATCGGGATCCCCAGATAGATCACCCCGTCGGGATCGGCGAAGAAGATGTAGCGGAGGCTGCGGCTGGAGCGCCAGAACCGGTCGGCCACCGAGGCCAGTTCCCGGTCGTTGCCCTCTGCCACCAGGGGCATCACGTTGGCCGACAGCAACAGCCCCAGGTCGCGGGCGTAGCGGGTGTCGCTCATGCGGGCATCACGCTGGATGCCGTTCAACGCCACGAACGTGATGCCGGTCATCAGCAGGCTCACCACCAGGGTGGCCACCGCCAGCAGCTTGGTCTGGAGGCTGAACTCCGACCACCAGGTGGCGATCGCCTGCCGCCAGGGGGCGCGGCCGTTGCTGCTGCTGGTGGTCATCGGCTGCGCACCTGATGGCCGATGTCGCGCCGGTAGCTCATGCCCGCAAAGTGCACCTCCTGCAGCGCGGCGTAGGCCCGCTCGAAGGCGGTGTCGAAGTCGCCGGCCTGGGCCACCATGGCCAGCACCCGGCCGCCGCTGCTGCGGCAGGAGCCGTCCCCATCCCTGCGGGTGCCGGCGTGAAACGGTTGCAGATTCTCCCCGGGCAGCAGCGGACAGGTGATCAGGTCACCGCTGCGGACCGGGCCGGGGTAACCGGCGGCGGCCACGATCACGCAGGCGCTGCAGCCCGGCTGGATCGTCAGCGGCGGAGCGGTGTCGAGCCGTCCGTTGGCGCAGGCCAGCAGCACCTGGGCCAGCTCGGGGCCCAGCAGGGGCATCAGCGTCTCGCATTCCGGATCGCCGAAGCGACAGTTGAATTCGATCACGCTCGGCCCGTTGGGCGTGAGCATCAGACCGGCGTAGATCACGCCCCTGTAGTCGATACCGCGGGCTCGCATGGCCGCCAGGGTCGGCTCGAGCACCTGGCGACGCACCTCTTCGAGGCCGGCGCTGTCCAGCAGCGGGGCTGGCGCATAGGCCCCCATGCCGCCGGTGTTCGGTCCGGTGTCGCCCTCCCCGATCCGCTTGTGGTCCTGGGCGGGGGGCAGCAGCACCAGTCGCTCGCCGTCGCAGAGGGCGAACACGGAGACCTCCGGGCCGTGGGTGCGTTCCTCCAGCACCAGCGCCGCGTCGGCAGCGGTTCCGCCCTGGCCGGCGAAGATCGCCTCAATCGCGCTCCGGGCTTCCTCGACCGTCTCGGCCACGGTCACACCCTTGCCGGCCGCCAGCCCGTCGGCTTTCACCACCAGCGGTCTGCCCTGGGCCTCGAGCACCGCCAGGGCTTCCGCAGCGCTGGAGGCGGGCCAGTAGCCCGCGGTCGCGACTCCAGCCTCCCGCATCAGCTCCTTGGCCCAGTGTTTGCTCGCCTCCAGCCGGGCGCCGTCGGCACCGGGGCCGAACACGGGCACCCCCGCCGCCCGCAGCCGATCGGCCAGGCCGGCGGCCAGGGGGGCTTCCGGTCCCACCACCACCAGGTCGATCGCTTCGGCCCGACAGACCGCCAGCAGACCGTCGCCGTCGGTCTCAGCGATCGAGAGCTGGCTGCAGCCCGCCAGATCAGCGGTGCCGCCATTGCCCGGTGTCACCCAGACCCGCTCCACACCGCTGCTGCGCGCCAGGGCCCAGGCCAGGGCGTTTTCGCGGCCGCCGCCGCCCACCACCAGGACGTGTGCCGGAGCGGGAGAAGCCTCGGGAGCCATGGCAGGGGCGATCAGGGGGAGCAGGAGGGCCGTGGAGCGGTCTGAAAGCTCGCCTAAGTTGTTCACCAAGACGATCGCAGCAGACCCAGACAGGCAGACAG
>Ga0079299_1000299_pt1 | contig 12273 bp, 7 predicted proteins | sample Wag4_2014_7_11_2_FD_76334 | JGI IMG/M metagenome (GOLD analysis project Ga0079299, IMG submission 76334) | Lake water microbial communities from Ohio, USA - Utica-2 Time Series LW 2014_7_11 | ecosystem: Environmental > Aquatic > Freshwater > Lake | place: USA: Ohio | collected 2014-07-11
GCAACCGTCGTATTCGTGCCGTCGGTGAGCTGATTCAGAACCAGGTTCGCACCGGGCTCTCCCGCATGGAGCGCGTGGTTCGCGAGCGTATGACGACTCAGGACATTGAGGCAATTACTCCTCAGACCCTGATCAACGTGCGTCCCGTGGTCGCTGCGATCAAGGAGTTCTTTGGCACCAGCCAGCTCTCGCAGTTCATGGACCAGAACAACCCGCTCTCTGGCCTCACCCACAAGCGTCGTCTCTCCGCACTGGGCCCCGGTGGTCTGAGCCGTGAGCGCGCGGGTGTTGAGGTTCGTGACGTTCACCCCTCGCACTACGGCCGTATGTGCCCGATTGAAACTCCTGAAGGCCCCAACATTGGTCTGATTGGTTCGCTCGCATCCTTTGCTCGCATCAACGCGTTTGGATTCATCGAGACTCCCTACCGTCGCGTGGTCAAGGGCAAGGTGTCTAAGAACATTGACTATCTGACCGCAAGCGATGAAGACGAGTTCGTTGTCGCTCAGGCCGGTACTCCGCTGAACGCCGATGGCACCTTTGCCGAGGACAGAATCCTCGTGCGTAAGAAGGGTGGAGAGGTCGAGTTGGTCGCCCCAGAAGCGGTCGACTATGTCGATGTGTCCCCCCGCCAGATGGTCTCCGTGGCCACCTCGTTGATTCCGTTCCTCGAGCACGACGATGCAAACCGCGCCCTGATGGGTGCGAACATGCAACGCCAGGCTGTTCCGCTGTTGCGTTCGGAGTCCCCACTAGTCGGAACCGGTATGGAGTCCTTCGCCGCTGTTGACGCCGGTGACGTCATCGTCGCGGAAGCCCCCGGTGTTGTCACCGAGGTGTCTGCTGACCACGCCGTGGTCAAGCAGGACAAGGGCGGCACGAAGACCTACTACCTGCGCAAGTTTGACCGCTCGAACCAGGGCACGAACTTCAACCACCAGATTCGCGTGAGCGTCGGTGACAAGCTGGACCTCGGGCAGGTCATCGCTGATGGCCCCGCCACCGAAAACGGTGAGCTGGCTCTGGGTAAGAACCTGCTCGTGGCATTCATGTCATGGGAGGGCTACAACTTCGAAGACGCGATCATCCTGTCCCAGAACTTGGTCAAGGACGACACTCTCTCCTCGATTCACATCGAGGAGTATGACGTGGACGCCCGCGACACCAAGCTGGGTAAGGAAGAAATCACTCGCGATCTCCCCAATGTCGGCCCCGAGCTCTTGGCCAACCTGGATGAGCGAGGCATTATTCGCATCGGTGCCGAGGTTCGCCCAGGCGACATCCTCGTCGGCAAGGTCACACCCAAGGGTGAGACTGAGCTCAGCGCTGAGGAGCGCCTGTTGCGCGCGATCTTCAACGAGAAGAGCCGCGAGGTTCGCGACACGTCCCTTAAGGTTCCCCACGGTGAGCAGGGAACCATCATCGGTGTCAAGGTCTTCGACGCTGTCGATGGTGACGATGAGCTCGGCTCTGGTGTGAACCAGAGGGTTGTCGTCTACATCGCCCAGAAGCGCAAAATCTCCGAGGGTGACAAGCTCGCTGGTCGCCACGGAAACAAGGGTGTTATCGCCAGGATTCTTCCTGTCGAGGACATGCCATTCCTTGAGGATGGAACCCCTGTTGACATCATCTTGAACCCGCTGGGTGTTCCCGGTCGTATGAACTTCGGTCAGGTCTTGGAAATCCACCTCGGGTGGGCTGCCAAGCAGGGCTGGAAGGTCAGCGGTGACCCAGCATGGGCCAAGCGTCTGGCTGCTCAGGCCAAGGAAGCACTTCCTGGCACCAAGGTCGCAACCCCCGTGTTCGATGGCGCCAGCGAGGAAGAGATTGCTGGTCTCCTCGATTCAACCCTCGTGAACCGCGACGGCAAGCGCATGGTGGGCTCTTCTGGAAAGGCACGTCTCTTTGACGGGCGCTCCGGTGAGCCTTTCCCCGAGCCTGTCTCCGTGGGGTACATGTACATCCTCAAGCTCCACCACCTCATCGACGACAAGATTCACGCTCGCTCGACGGGACCGTACTCGATGATCACCCAGCAGCCGCTCGGTGGAAAAGCGCAGTTCGGTGGACAGCGATTTGGCGAGATGGAGGTGTGGGCTCTCGAGGCCTATGGCGCCTCCTACGCGCTCCAGGAGCTTCTGACCATCAAGTCGGATGACATCCTCGGTCGCGTGAAGGTCTACGAAGCCATCGTCAAGGGTGAAAACATCCAGGAGCCCGGTATCCCCGAGAGCTTCAAGGTCTTGATGAAAGAGATGCAGTCGCTGTGTCTCAACGTCGAGGTGCTCTCAGCAGACGGCCAAGCCGTCTCGCTGAAGGACTCTGATGACGAGTTGTACCGCGCTGCGGAAGAACTTGGCATCAACATCTCGACTCGCTTCGAGTCTTCGTCCGTGGACGAAATCTAAGTAACGACCGAGCCAGAACTAACGAGAGAGATACATCGTGCTGGAAGCAACAACGTTTGAAGCCCTGCGTATTGGCCTAGCCACCTCGGAGCACATCCGCGGCTGGTCGTACGGCGAGGTCAAGAAGCCCGAAACCATCAACTACCGCACCCTGAAGCCCGAGAAGGATGGCCTCTTCGGAGAGCAAATCTTCGGACCCAGTCGTGACTGGGAGTGTGCGTGTGGCAAGTACAAGCGCGTGCGCTTCAAGGGAATCGTCTGTGAGCGCTGTGGCGTTGAGGTCACCAAGTCCTCAGTCCGTCGTGAGCGCATGGGCCACATTGAGCTGGCTGCACCGGTCACCCACATTTGGTACTTCAAGGGTGTCCCCAGCCGTCTCGGTTACCTCCTGGACATGGCACCGAAGGACCTCGAGAAGGTCATCTATTTCGCCGCCTACATGATCATCAACGTGGACGTCGATGCCCGCCACCGCGAAATGCCCGAGCTCGAGAAAGAGCTTCAGCTGGAGATCAAGCAGTTGGAGAAGGAGCGCGACGCGCTCATTTCTGATCGCATGACTGTTCTCGAGAAGGAACTCGCCGAACTCGAGGCCAACAGCGCCAAGGCAGACCAGAAGCGCAAGGCGGACGATGCCGGTAAGAAGGAGATGGCGTCGGTGCGTAAGAACTTCGATGACGACATCGCTCACCTCGAGCGCGTCTGGGAAGATTTCCGTTCGCTGAAGGTGGGCGATCTTCGCGCCGAAGACGCTGTCTTCCAGGACATGCAGGACCGCTACGGCATGTTCTTCGACGCCCACATGGGCGCCGAGGCAATCCGCCAGCGTCTGCTCGATTTCGATCTGGTCAGCGAGGGCGAGAAGCTCCACGACGAGATTGCTAATGGCAAGGGACAGCGCAAGATCCGTGCGATCAAGCGCCTCAAGGTTGTCAATGCGTTCTTGCAGACCGGCGCTTCGCCGGCCTCTATGGTCTTGGAAGTTGTTCCGGTGATTCCACCGGAGCTTCGCCCCATGGTTCAGCTCGATGGTGGCCGCTTTGCGACTTCTGACCTCAATGACCTCTACCGCCGCGTGATCAACCGCAACAACCGTCTTCGTCGTCTGCTCGACCTCGGTGCACCCGAGATCATCGTCAACAACGAAAAGCGCATGCTGCAGGAAGCCGTCGACGCACTCTTCGACAACGGTCGTCGTGGTCGCCCTGTTACCGGAACCGGTAACCGTGCTCTGAAGAGTCTCTCCGACATGCTGAAGGGTAAGCAGGGTCGTTTCCGCCAAAACCTTCTGGGTAAGCGCGTTGACTACTCCGGCCGTTCCGTGATTGTCGTGGGCCCCCAGCTCAAGCTTCACCAGTGTGGTCTGCCGAAGATCATGGCACTCGAGCTCTTCAAGCCCTTTGTTATTAAGCGCCTGATGGACCTCGGTCACTCGAGCAACATCAAGAACGCCAAGCGCATGGTGGAGCGTTCCAGGCCCGAGGTGTGGGATGTTCTCGAAGAGATCATCCGTGAGCGCCCGGTTCTGTTGAACCGCGCACCAACCCTGCACCGTTTGGGTATCCAGGCATTCGAGCCTCAGCTCGTCGAAGGTAAGGCCATCCAGCTTCACCCGCTGGTCTGTGCTGCCTTCAACGCTGACTTCGATGGTGACCAGATGGCTGTTCACCTGCCGCTCTCGGTTGAGGCTCAGGCCGAAGCCCGCATCTTGATGCTGGCCTCGAACAACATCCTGAAGCCCTCCGATGGCCGCCCGGTGACCGTGCCCACCCAGGACATGATTATCGGTCTGCACCACCTGACCACCCTCAAGGAGGGTGCAATCGGTGAAGGCCGTGCATTCAGCTCGATTGCTGAGGCCATCATGGCTATGGACCAGCACTCGCTCGGCTTGAACGCGAAAATCAAGATCCGCATCGCAAGCCTTCACCTGAAGGACGCTCCCGCTGGATTCGTTCAGGGCAGCTCGGTCATCCACGATACGACCCTCGGTCGCGCCTTGTTCAACGAGTTGCTTCCTGCGGACTACCCGTGGGTTGAGGCTGTTGCTGACAAGCCCATGATCTCCTCGATTGTGAACGACCTCGCCGAGCGCTACCCGAAGGTTGCCGTCGCTGAGACCCTCGACCGGGTCAAGGACGCTGGCTTCTACTGGGCAACCCGCTCCGGTGTGACGGTGGCATTGAGCGATGTGCTCACCCCGAAGCACAAGAAGGACATCGTTGCCAAGTATGAGAAGTTGGCCGCGAAGATTCAGTCGCAGTACGACAAGGGTCTGATCTCAGACGTCGAGCGTCGTCGCGAACTGGTTGAGGTCTGGAGTGCGTGCACCAAGGAAGTCAACGACGAAATGCGTGCGAGCTTCCCCGAGGACAACACCATCAACCGTATGGTCACCTCCGGTGCGCGTGGTAACTGGTTGCAGGTCGGAAACATCGCCGGCATGCGTGGTTTGGTCTCCAACCCACGTGGTGAAGTTATCGCCCGCCCGATCATCTCGAGCTACCGCGAGGGCCTCTCTGTGGCTGAGTACTTCATCGCCACCCACGGTGCCCGTAAGGGTCTGGCGGACACGGCTCTGCGTACCGCAGACTCTGGTTACCTGACTCGTCGTCTGGTCGATGTGGCACAGGATGTCATCATTCGCGGAGCCGACTGTGGCACATCCAAGGGAATCACCTTCACCATTGCGGTGAAGGACTCCGAGGGTGCTTGGGTTCGCGCAAACAACGCCGAGAACACGGTCTATGCCCGTAACCTCGCTGCTGATGCCACGACCGACAAGGGCAAAGTGATTGCCGAGGCTGGTTCCGATGTGGGCGATGTGGTCATCAACGAACTCGTCGCAGCTGGCGTTCGCGAGATCACTGTCCGCTCTGTGCTCACCTGTGAGGCCGCAGTCGGTGTGTGTGCCGCGTGTTACGGTCGCTCGTTGGCTTCGGGTATTGCCGTTGACCTCGGTGAGGCTGTGGGAATCATTGCAGCCCAGTCGATTGGTGAACCCGGTACTCAGCTGACAATGCGTACCTTCCACACCGGTGGTTCTGCCTCCGCAGCTGACATCACCCAGGGTCTGCCCCGGGTGACCGAGCTCTTCGAGGCCCGCACCCCGAAGGGGTCGAGCCCGATTTGTGAGGCAAACGGCCGCATCTCTGTGGAAGAAACCGACACCCAATACAAGGTCATTCTGACCCCAGACAACGGTGACGAGCCCGTTCCGCACACGGTCTCCAAGAGAATGACTCTCCTGGTTACTGATGGACAGAGTGTTGAACTTGGCCAGCAGATCCACGAGGGTCTTCTTGACCCCAAGGATGTTCTTCGCGTCAAGGGCGTGCGTGCTGTTCAGCAGCACCTCGTCGATGGTGTTCAGGGCGTGTATGGCTCACAGGGTGTGCCCATTCACGACAAGCACATCGAGGTCATCGTTCGTCAGATGCTGCGGAAGGTCACCGTGGTGGACCACGGCGAGACCACGCTGCTGCCTGGTGAGCTTGTTGACCGCGGTCGCTACAACACCCTCAACCGCGAGGCACTCGGCGAGGGCAAGAAGACTGCCTCCGCGCGTCAGGAAGTCATGGGAATCACCAAGGCATCCTTGGCCACCGAGTCCTGGTTGTCCGCAGCGTCCTTCCAAGAGACCACTCGTGTTCTCACCGAAGCAGCTATGCAGGGTAAGAGCGACCCGCTGGTGGGACTCAAGGAAAACGTCATCATCGGAAAGCTCATCCCGGCCGGAACCGGCCTGGGTGCATACCGCAACGTCACGGTGGAGCCCACCGAAGCGGCTCGTGCCGAGCACTACCCGGCCAGGCTCTTTGCCGCTGACGATGCGTTTGGTGCAACCGATGACCTCTCGTTTGTGGATTTTGAATCCTTTAGCTCCGAAGACTCAGGCTCTGAAGGCGGCTACAAGTAACCACAGCACGAACCGCAAGAAGGGGCCAGGTTAACTGGCCCCTTCTTCGTGTCTGGGGATAACCACGGCGCTCAGGCTCAAGCCCCGCCTAGCCTCGGGGAATGATTCTTGAGGGCGTCGTTGTCATCATGCACCTGGGTGTCGGAATCGTGGGGCTCTTGCTCTCGCGGATAGATCTTCTGGAGCACCGATTGCCAAACTGCGGGACTGGCTCTCTGGCTGTTGGTCTGGGGATTCTGGCTGTAGTGGCGGGTGATTCAGGGCGAGTGCAGAGCGCTCTGCTGGCTGGAGCTGTGAGTGCCGGGGTCTTTGCCCTCGCTGCTGCCCTCCCCCCGCATGCGCTTGGCTGGGGTGATGTGAAACTGCAGGGAGGACTGGGTTTTTACCTGGGTTTTCTTGATTCGCGACTTGTGCTGGTCCAGTGCGCAATGGCGATCATTGTTGGCGGAGTGGTGGCGCTGATCGGGATTCTGCGGAAAAGCCATGGCGCGCGAGATCCCATTGCCTTTGGCCCCTCGCTGGTGGCAGGTGGTGCATTAGCCGTGATTGCCGGAAAATATGGGGAAATCATTTGACCCAGGGCTTTTTGGCCATTAGTCTTGGAATTTGTGTGTGCGATGGCACGCCCGTCTGTGTTCCCCAGTGTGGGAAGACATGACACGGGTCATCACTTCCACATTGGGTTGTGGGCGAAACCAGCGGAAACACTGGCAAGCCGGCCCCCACGGCATACCAAGCGCAGGTGCGAAAGCACAGCTTGGTGCGATGTCGCTGGGTGGTGGAGAAGTAACCAACACCATCCAGTAACCACCATCAATTAGCTGTCACCGTGCAGCACAAATAAGGAGTGAACTGTGCCAACGATTCAACAGTTGGTCCGTAAGGGACGTAAGCCCAAGGTCCAGAAGACCAAGGCGCCTGCCCTCAAGGCCAACCCCCAACAGCGCGGCGTATGCACCCGTGTGTACACCACGACCCCCAAGAAGCCGAACTCGGCTCTGCGCAAGGTCGCCCGTGTGAAGCTCTCCAACGGTACTGAAGTGACCGCCTACATCCCCGGTGAGGGCCACAACCTCCAGGAGCACTCGATGGTGCTTGTTCGTGGTGGTCGTGTGAAGGACCTCCCTGGTGTCCGTTACAAGATTGTCCGTGGTGCTCTTGACACCCAGGCCGTGAAGAACCGTAAGCAGGCCCGTAGCCTCTACGGAGCGAAGAAGGATAAGAAATAATGCCTCGTAAAGGTCCCGCTCCTAAGCGCCCCGTTATTGCTGACCCCGTTTACGGGGCTCCCATTGTCTCTCAGCTCGTGAACAAGATCCTTGTTCAGGGCAAGAAGGGCCTCGCCGAGCGCATCGTTTACGGTGCACTCGAAGGCGTTGCGTCGAAGAGCGGCCAGGAACCCGTCATCGTCTTGAAGAAGGCGTTGGATAACGTTCGTCCAACCCTCGAGGTGCGCTCGCGCCGCGTGGGTGGATCCACCTACCAGGTGCCCGTCGAGGTCAAGCCTCACCGTGCGAACACCCTCGCTCTGCGCTGGTTGACCAGCTACGCCAAGGCTCGTCGTGAAAAGACGATGACCGAGCGTCTCACCAACGAAATTCTTGACGCATCCAACGGCCTTGGTGCCGCTGTGAAGCGTCGCGAAGACACCCACAAGATGGCTGAGTCCAACAAGGCCTTCGCCCACTACCGCTGGTAGGACGCGGCTTCACGCTCACCCCCACCACCTAATCTCCGGAGGAACACTGTGGCACTTGACGTGCTAACCGACCTGAACAAGGTCCGCAACATTGGCATCATGGCTCACATCGATGCGGGAAAGACCACGACGACAGAGCGCATTCTGTTTTACACGGGTATTTCTCACAAGATCGGTGAGGTCCACGATGGCGCAGCCACCATGGACTGGATGGCTCAAGAGCAGGAACGCGGCATCACGATCACCTCGGCCGCCACCACGTGCTTCTGGGACAATCACCAGATCAACATCATTGACACCCCTGGCCACGTGGACTTCACCGTTGAGGTGGAGCGCAGCCTTCGTGTTCTTGACGGCGCTGTTGCGGTGTTCGATGGCAAAGAAGGTGTGGAGCCACAGTCTGAGACTGTGTGGCGCCAGGCCGACAAGTACAACGTCCCTCGCATCTGCTTTGTTAACAAAATGGACAAGCTGGGTGCTGACTTTTACTACACAGTCGACACCATCATCAAGCGCCTTGGCGCGAAGCCTCTGGTCATTCAGTTGCCTATTGGTTTTGAGTCGACTTTCGTCGGCGTTATCGACCTCGTGGAGATGAAGGCCATCGTGTGGCCCGGTGACTCCAAGGGTGATGTGACCTTGGGTGCCGAGTACATCGTTCAGGAAATCCCCGCCGACATGCAGGCTAAGGCCGAGGAATACCGCGCGAAGCTCATCGAGGGCGTCGCTGACGCTAACGAAGAGCTTCTCGAGAAGTTCTTGAGCGGTGAAGAAATCAGCATTGCAGAAATCAAGGCCGGCATCCGCCAGCTGACGATTGCCGGTGCTGCCTACCCCGTGCTCTGTGGTTCGTCTTTCAAGAACCGTGGTGTCCAGCCGATGCTGGACGCTGTTGTTGCCTACCTTCCCTCTCCGGTTGACGTCCCTGACGTCGAAGGACACGATGTTCGTGACGCAGAGAAGATCGTGGTGCGCAAGCCTTCCTCCGCAGAGCCCTTCTCGGCTCTCGCGTTCAAGGTTGCGGTGCACCCCTTCTTTGGTCGCCTGACCTACATCCGCGTCTACTCCGGTGGTATCGATTCTGGTGCCCAGGTCATCAACTCCACCAAGGACAAGAAGGAGCGCATCGGAAAGATCTTCCAGATGCACGCCAACAAGGAAAACCCCGTGGACAGCGTGTCCGCTGGACACATCTACGCCGTTATTGGCTTGAAGGACACCACGACGGGGGACACCCTGTGTGACCCCACTCACCCGGTAGTTCTCGAGTCGATGTCCTTCCCCGAGCCCGTTATTGAGGTCGCCATCGAGCCCAAGACCAAGGCTGACCAGGAGAAACTCTCCTTGGCCATCCAGAAGCTGGCTGAAGAAGACCCCACGTTCCGCACTGAGCAGAACCAGGAAACAGGCCAGACCGTCATCAAGGGTATGGGTGAGCTTCACCTCGACATCCTCGTTGACCGGATGAAGCGCGAATTCAACGTCGAGGCCAACGTGGGTAAGCCCCAGGTGGCCTACCGCGAGACCATTCGTAAGCTGGTTGAGAAGGTCGATTACACCCACAAGAAGCAGACCGGTGGTTCTGGTCAGTTCGCGAAGGTGCAGATCAACCTCGAGCCCATGGACATCACGGGCGAGACCATGTATGAATTTGATAACCAAGTCACCGGTGGTCGTATTCCTCGTGAATACATCCCCTCGGTGGATGCTGGAATTCAGGACGCGATGCAGGTGGGCGTTCTGGCGGGCTACCCAACCGTCGGTGTCAAAGCGACACTGCTGGATGGGCAGTACCACGACGTCGACTCATCTGAGATGGCGTTCAAGATTGCTGGATCGATGGTCTATAAAGAGGCCGCCAGGAAGGCAAATCCTGTTCTGCTCGAGCCGTTGATGGCTGTCGAGGTGCGGACCCCAGAGGAATACATGGGCGATGTCATCGGTGACCTCAACTCCAGGCGCGGGCAGATCCAGAGCATGGAGGACGCGACCGGTGTTAAGGTTGTTCGCGCACTCGTGCCGCTCTCGGAAATGTTCGGATATGTGGGTGACCTGAGGTCGAAGACCTCTGGTCGCGCTGTGTACTCGATGACTTTCGAGACGTACTCTGAAGTCCCGAAGGCTGTGGCCGACGAGATTATTCAGAAGGGCAAGGGCGACTAAGCCCAACGAATAGGCTCGCCTGGCCTGCAACAACAAGACAAGTAACCAAGAATCTGGGCCCGCAAAGTTCAGATCAACAGTCCCGAGGAGGACCATAGTGGCTAAGGCCAAGTTCGAGCGGACCAAACCGCACGTCAACATCGGTACGATCGGTCACGTCGACCACGGCAAGACCACTCTTACCGCTGCTATTTCCAAGGTGCTCGCAGACCGTCACCCCTCAGCAGTCAACGTGGTACGCGACTTCGCGTCCATCGACTCTGCTCCGGAAGAGCGTCAGCGCGGTATCACCATCAACATCTCCCACGTGGAGTATGAGACCGACAAGCGTCACTATGCACACGTTGACGCCCCCGGTCACGCCGACTACATCAAGAACATGATCACCGGTGCCGCGCAGATGGACGGTGCAATCCTCGTGGTTGCCGCCACTGACGGCCCGATGGCACAGACCCGTGAGCACGTTCTGCTCGCCAAGCAGGTGGGTGTTCCTTACCTGCTCGTCGCGCTGAACAAGGCCGACATGGTCGACGACGAGGAAATCCTCGAGCTCGTCGAGGTCGAGGTTCGTGAGTTGCTCTCCAGCCAGGGCTTCGACGGCGACAACGCTCCTGTTGTTCGCGTGTCCGGCCTCAAGGCTCTCGAAGGAGACGCCGCCTGGGGTGACAAGATCATGGAGCTCATGGCCGCCGTGGACAACAGCGTTCCAGACCCCATCCGCGACAAGGACAAGCCGTTCTTGATGCCCGTGGAGGACGTCTTCACGATCACTGGTCGTGGAACCGTTGTGACCGGCCGTGCCGAGCGTGGCACGCTGAAGATCAACTCGGATGTCGAGATTGTGGGTATTCGCCCCACGCAGAAGACGACCGTGACTGGTATCGAGATGTTCCACAAGCAGCTCGACGAGGCATGGGCCGGCGAGAACTGTGGTCTTCTTCTTCGCGGTACCAAGCGTGAAGACGTAGAGCGTGGCCAGGTTGTTGTTGCACCGGGTTCGGTAACCCCGCACACCAACTTCGAGGGCACCGCCTACATCCTCTCCAAGGAAGAGGGTGGACGTCACAACCCCTTCTACACCAACTACCGTCCCCAGTTCTACTTCCGTACCACGGACGTAACTGGCGTCATCTCGCTGCCTTCTGGCACTGAAATGGTGATGCCCGGTGACACCACCGACATGACCGTTGAGCTGATTCAGCCCATCGCCATGGAGGAGGGCCTCAGCTTCGCCATCCGTGAGGGTGGACGCACTGTGGGCGCCGGAACGGTGACCAAGATCATCAAGTAGTTTCCTTGCACGAAGGGCCCGGAGGATTTCCTCCGGGCCCTTCGTCATTTAACTCTCCCGACATGTTGCATTATTGCTACATAGCATTTATGCTATCTCTCATGAGCCGACCACCCAGGGACGAGACTGCGCCGGTCGTTAACCGGATTGAGCAGGCTCGTGCCGATCGCGGCCTCTCCCGGGGCGAGCTCGCGGACATGGTCGGCGTCCACTACCAAACCCTCGGCTATCTCGAACGGGGCGAATACAACCCCAGTCTCGAGTTGGCTCTCAAGATTTGCCGAGCACTCGAAGCCTCTCCGGAGGAGATTTTCTGGTTAGACGATTCAGTTGTCACCCACAAACGTGGCTCTGGGGAATAGGAGAAATGGGATGAACCGCAAAATTTCGCTGAGCGCCATCAACGAGTGGCTGTGGCAGACGACCTCCACTCGCGATGTCACAAAAGACCTGGCGGATAGCAGTTGGGATTGGCTCCGAACGCCGAGAGGGCTCGGTGTGGTGATTGCGCTCGCCGTCTTCATGATTTTTGTCGCGCCCGTCATTGTGTGGTTCGTCGACGATGGGTTTGGTGTGATTCCGCTCGTCATGGTTGCCGGGGTCTTTGCAGCCTGGTTCCTTTTGCGCCGGGCTGTTCGGCTTGTTGCGGATGCGCCCGATGAGGCGCTGGACGAGCGCCTTGTGGCTATTCGGAATCGGATTTACGTGAGCGCCTATCGCGCATTGGCGGCCGTGCTCGGGTTTCTTGGGGTGGGGATATTGGTCTGGGCTTTTCAAACCGACGACAGTGGCA
>Ga0079299_1000301_pt1 | contig 12248 bp, 13 predicted proteins | sample Wag4_2014_7_11_2_FD_76334 | JGI IMG/M metagenome (GOLD analysis project Ga0079299, IMG submission 76334) | Lake water microbial communities from Ohio, USA - Utica-2 Time Series LW 2014_7_11 | ecosystem: Environmental > Aquatic > Freshwater > Lake | place: USA: Ohio | collected 2014-07-11
CACAGAGCAGCTTCGAAAGTTTGGTCCGCTCACCAAATACCTCGAGAGCGCGCTTGGCATGCGTGTGGAGTTCACCCCAGTATGCTAAGCATGATCCTGCTGGTGACCCTGGAAAACGCGCTGTCGTATTGGGCGCGAAGGAGAATCGACAGCGCCTAGGACTTGTCGTGAACTGCGAAGCGATCAACCATGGTTGCGCTCGCCTCGTTTAGTCCAATCACGTCAACCTCTGTGCCCTTCCGGCGAAACTTTAAAACGACCTTGTCGAGTGCACCGACTGCAGTGATATCCCAAAAATGGGCACGACTCACATCAATGCTCACACGCTCAATCGACTCTTTAAAATCGAAACTGGTCACAAACTGATCAGCAGAGGCAAAGAAAATCTGCCCCGTTACCGTGTAGATTCGAGCGGCACCACTTCCATCCAACTCGGACATAACCTCTTGAATTTTGCTTACCTTGTGAGCGAAGAAGAGCCCAGAAAGAAGGACCCCAACGAGTACACCCTGAGCGAGATCGTGAGTCAGAACGGTCGTTGCCACAGTGGCGAGCATGACGGCACTCGAACTCCGGGGATGCTGACCAAGATTTCTCACCGAACCCCAATCGAATGTCCCAATCGACACCATGATCATGACCGCTACGAGCGCGGCCATGGGAATCTGACCAACCCAGTCTCCGAGGAAGACGACCATGATCAGCAGAAATATGCCTGCGGAGAACGTCGAGAGCCGGCCCCGAGCCCCCGATCTCACATTGATGACTGACTGACCGATCATGGCGCAACCCGCCATGCCCCCAATAAAACCGCTTGCGATATTTGCAACACCCTGACCGACACACTCGCGGTTCTTGTCGCTGGTTGTGTCGGTTAGGTCATCGACAATGGTGGCGGTCATGAGGGACTCAAGAAGTCCGACAACCATGAGCGTAAGAGAGTAAGGAAAAATTATGGAAATCGTCTCAAGATTGAGAGGAACCTCGGGGAGCAAGAAAACCGGGAGGCTATCTGGCAGGGCTCCCATATCCCCAACCCTGCGAATTTCGAGATTCAACGCCATCGACACTGCGGTCAGGAGCACGATGGTAACCAGCGGGGACGGAATCGCCCTCGTCAAACGCGGAAACCCATAAATCAAAGCCAGGCCAGCGGTAGTCACGGCATAAACGTGCCAAGTCACATCGATCAACTCGGGTAACTGTGCGAGGAAAATCAGTATGGCTAATGCGTTTACAAACCCAGTCACCACAGAGCGGGATACAAAACGCATCAATTCCGCAAGACGAATCCAACCCGCGAAGATCTGAAGCATGCCCGTGAGAACGGTTGCCGCTAACAGATACTGCAGCCCGTGGTCCTTGACGAGAGTGACCATAACAAGCGCCATAGCGCCAGTGGCCGCGGAAATCATTGCGGGACGTCCACCAAAAAATGAAACCACCACAGCAATACAAAACGAGGCGTACAGCCCAACTTTGGGGTCAACACCTGCAATGATCGAGAAGGCAATTGCCTCAGGAATAAGGGCCAGCGCTACGACAAGCCCAGCAAGCAGGTCATTGCGAATATTGGACGCCCATTCCTGCTTGTTTAACACCATGTCTTGGACTTTCTTTAACAATTTGCTCGCCGATGATCGGCGACAGATGCATCACTGAATTTCATCTCAGGGTCTCTGAGAGCGCGATGCTTGGTGACGCGGCCTTTCATGCGCTCGCGCCACATTCGGAAAGAGCTGGGCTTGAGCTGCCTGCGCATGAGACGAATGACATCGGACTCTGACCAGCCCGTTCGCTCATAAATGGTCTCGAAGGCAGTGCGATCCTCCCATGCCATCTGAATGATGAAGGACTTATCGCCATCGGAGAGACCAAGGAGGCGTTGAGAAAACGTGTCTGCCAAAAGGGTAGCTTTCGAAAAATAGGTGGTAGTGTGCCTCAATCATGTCGCAACCCCTCTCTGATTACCTTCTTCGCGAGCTGCGCTCTGACCACGCTGGCGAGACCGGTGCGGTTTACATTTACAAGGGCATAAAGACCGTTGCGAAATGGCGCAAAGACACGGAGCTGATTGCCTTTGCTGATGCACATGGCGCAACGGAGGCCGACCACCTGCGCGAGGTGTCTGAATGGCTGCCGGCGCCCCAACGCAGCCTTCTTTTGGGCCCTTGGCGCCTTGCGGGATGGCTAACAGGCGCCCTACCCTGCCTATTTGGACGCCGTGCGGTTTACGCCACCATTGCTGCGGTTGAGACCTTTGTGGACCAACACTACCAACAGCAGATCGATCACCTCAGGGGCTCGGGTGGGCCAGAGGGCTTGTTGCCACTCTTGGTCAGGTGCCAAGCCGACGAGCAGCATCATCGCGATGAGTCTGCTGCCCTAGTGGACGCCGCGCCCGGCATGCTCTTGCGCACGTGGTGCTGGACAGTTGGATGGGGTTCGTCTGCTGCCGTTGTGTTGGCCCGCCGGGTGTAGTGACTGCCCAGAGATCAAGACCATTGAAATCTGCCTCCGAAAGTTGCCGGTGCGGTCTGGCAACGGATCCCTGGGCGTGCGCTTGACGCTTGATGCTGCTGCGACTGCGCGTCTGCGCAGCGTGGGTTAGGCCGACAAGCGTTTGGTATGGAGTTCGCTCACCAAAAAACAGGATTCGCTAGCGCTGGTACACAAGTCGAACGACCCTTCAGCGGCGACCATGATTTATCCTTGAGGGCCAACCCAAGCCAGCCCTCTGGCTGTCGGAGGGGGAACGGTGCCATCGCATCCGCTTCACTCACAGGCTGAAAACCAACCTTGTTGTAAAAGTTTGGGTCGCCGTATGTCATTGCTACGTCTACGCCGGCCTCACGCATCAGACTCAGGCCATGTCCAATCATAGTCTGCCCAACGCCGGTACCCTGGGCGGTGGGCACAACAGCTACAGGCGAGAGCAAGAAGATCTCTCGCGTGTCATTTTCAAACCTTAGTCGTGTGAAGACACAGCCAGCGATTAGCGTCCCGTGGGCCTCCGCCGCAATGGCATAGATATCGTTTGGGGCGGTGCCGGACAAAAGGTCCTCGACGAGCCCCGCAATTAAATCACCCTCATCTGCCCCCTCGGAGTCTGTGAAAGCTTGCCGAAAGCTTTGTACATACTCCTGATCCCGACTCCTAGAGACCAGACGGAGCCTCATGGATTCGCCTCAAAATCAACAAAGACGCGATTCATGTTGGCCCGGTGGAGCTCGGCAAAGTTCGCCAGATGCGTAAACTGTGAGGGCTGGGCGAACTTATCTAGGGTCTCGCCAATGGAGTCCATATTGCGGGCTGCAGCGCCCACATTGCTGATCAGAAACGCATAGTAGTCGCCCGTCTCACGCTTGGCTTGGGCGAGGTCGGTCACCCTTCCGTGACCCGGTACAACATATTTTGGATTGAAGGCAACCAGGCGCTCGAATGCTGCCAGTGCCTTGCGCACACTCGATTGGGGTAAAACACCCAAGATCCGGTCCACGTAGACCAAGTCCCCAGTAAACATCACCGAGGCGCTCGGAAAGTAGATCATGGTGTCACCAGGGTAGTGGGCATTCGTCTCAACCCACTGAATGCGCACACCGTCGATGGTGAGCGCTGCCTCCGGTGCGGAACTGATGTCAGCGGCATACGCTGGATTAGTGCCAGACAGCTGTGGGCCAACAAAGCGTTTTAATGAATCGATTTGCTGCTGAGCCGATGCACGCTGAGTCTTTACGGTGCCCGACATGGCATACACGCGGGCCCCCTGCTTAGCGAAGTACTCGTTACCCAGCCAACGGTGATCCTGTGACCCAGTATTTAGAACCCACCGAATGGGCTTTGGTGTAACGACTCGGACTGCCTTTTGGAGCATGGCGGCACCGTGTTCACTGGCCCCGCTGTCGATCAAGATGACGCCAGTCTCGCTCACGACGAACCCGTAATTTGCATTTAGACCTGCATTGGCCTCGCTGCGTTGCCCCAGAGGCCCAACGATTGCATAAAAGTTGTCTGTAATTTTGGTGGCTCGCGGAACATAAATTTGCTCGGCACCAACGGCCGATGCGCTTAGGGCAAGCAAGAGGACCAGGAGACTTTGGGACAGCAGACGGAACATGAATGGGCCTTTCAATGAGGAACCCAAGGTCGTGGGGGGTGCAGCGGTATCTTGGGTTGAGAAGAGGCCGCACATTTCGGGTTCTTAGTTGATAAATCGAGGCGTGGGCGCCCCCTATCACTCCTTGGCCTCATCGTTACCCTTCCTTACCTAGAAGAGAATCACCGTCGCGATGCACCCCTCTTTTTAAAACGAAATAATTGTAAGACTGCTCACCGCCGGACGGAGTCGTGTGAACCTGCGCCTCTGAATAAAGCAGGTCGAACCAAGGAGAGAAGTCCTCAATGATTTCGCTCAACCCACAACGACGCACCGGCAAAGAATTGCACATTTCCGGGCCGTCTGGCGCGAATGTACCCAGTACGACAATTCCTGTGGCGGCTAGGAATTGGTGAGCCCTTTTGACATACACCTCTCGATCGGCCTTTGCTGTGAGGAAGTGGAACACAGCGCGATCATGCCAAACGTCATACCCCGATTGGCGCAGCGACGGGCAGTCCAGTACATTTCCGATCACGCTGGTAATTGCCTCATCACCATTCAATCTTGAGCGCGTGATCGCGAGCGCCTCAGCGGACAGGTCCAGCAGCGTGATGTCTAAACAGCCATCTTCAATCATGTGATCCGCAAAGACGGATGCCCCGGCACCGACATCAATAACCGCAGCTTCTCTCGCTGGAACGGACAGGTAACTCATCACCAGCCGACGAGAGGTATCGAGCGAGGCGGCATACCATCCCAATGCCTCGACTGGCTTGGTCTGGTAGGCGGCAATCCATTGTTCGGCCGACTTCACAGAGATCGTCGCTCCATTGAGATCGGCCTCTTCATGTTGGTCTTCAGTGATGGGTGTTTCTGGCTCGCGCTACTTGCCGGTCTTGATCACATCTTTGAGCTGATCAAATCCCGGTCTCACGCTGGTGTTGAATAGCTTTCCTGCCTTTCCATGCTTGGGCGCGCCGTCCATCTCTAGCTGATCCGAGACGATCGTGTAGGACACCATGCCGTTGTGCTCGGCACCTGAGGCAGCGATTACTTTTCCTCCGTACCAGACCGAGGGTGCGGGCGTGAACTTTGGAACCGAGTTCTGGGGCATGAGAACGACGGGTACCTGGTAGACATTCATGATCTCGGCAGCAATCTGCATATTGGTGTTGCATCGGGTCCCTGGCGGGTCTTGTTGGACAAAGACCAGAACTTTTTGGCCGTTGACCTCGGAGGGAACTGGCGGTGCTGCAGATTGGGCGAATGCAAAACTGGACCAGACGACTAGCGCGCTTGCGGCTAGACTGGATTTAAAGGTAGTTTTCACGTTCAGCGCCCCCTTTTGATTAATGATTCAATTGATTTATTGAATATTAGAGATTAAAAAGCACCGATGATTCAAAGTCAAGCCTTCAAACCCCAGTTGTTTGAGCAGTTCGCCCGAATTGGCCAAGCCCTTGCCTCTGGGCCTCGCCTTGAAATCCTGGAACTCTTGATTCAAGCGCCTAGAAATGTCGACTCCATCGCTAAGGTGATGCGGCTTCCCATAGCAAACATTTCGCAACACCTGCAAACACTCAAGCAAGCGGGGCTGGTACGTGCGGCGCGAGAGGGCCGCATGATGATTTACAGCGTGAGCGCCTCAGATGTCATCGAACTCCTTTTGTTACTGCAAAAAATTGCCAGAGATCGATTCGCCGAAATCGATCGGCTCGTAGATGCCTATCTCAACAGCAGAGATGACTTAGATGCACTCTCAGTCGATGAGGTACTTGCTCGGGCACGCAAAGGCGAGGTTGTGATTCTTGATGTGAGACCCCGCGAGGAGTATGCGGCAGGGCATCTCAAGGGAGCACTGAATCTAACGCTTGAGGAACTCGAGGAGCGACTTGCTGATCTGCCAAAAGACAAGACCATCGTTGCATACTGCCGTGGAACGTACTGCATTCTGTCGTTTGATGCCGTCAAATCGCTGCGCGAAAAGGGCTACAACGCCAGACGCGTAGCCGACGGCATTCCAGAGTGGCTAGTTGCCAATCTAAAGCTCGTTAAAACCAAATAACGTTTTCATCGAAGCTCTAGCCACACTGAGGAAAAGGGGAAGACCGAATTTTTCGCGCGCCAGACTCTCCAATCGAGTGATTTCAATTGATCTGAAAAGACCACGCTATCCATGCCGTCGACCTGGGTCACGACCTCAAAGGCATACCCCCGCGCCTCCCTGCGCCTATCCAACTACTTCGCAAACTTAGCCACACGCGCACCATAGAGGCGCGCGGTCTCAAGGTCACCCGCATTCACCTCATCGGCGCCTGCGTCCGAAGGAGTCTGCATCATGGCGCCCGCGAACGAGCCGACATAGTTCACATCGTCGCGCTTGGCCGCCTTTGCATTCGAGGGCATGAGACCAGTCCCCACCCATACGCCACCATGCTGCATGGCAAGCGTGATGAGGTAGTGAATGGTCGAGTGCTTGTCACCATTCATGGTGGCGGAGTTGGTGAAGCCCCCGAACACCTTGTCTTTCCACTTCTGAGTAAACCAGGCCTTCGAGCTTGCGTCTGCAAACTTTTTGAACTGCCAGCTCACTGAGCCCATGTAGGTCGGTGACCCCATGATGATGGCGTCTGCTGTATCGAGGGCGGCCCACTGCGCCTCGGTGATGTCTCCGTTGGCATCGATAGCAATGAGCTCGCCTGCAGCACCTTGCGCCACGGCTTCTGCCTGCTTTGCGGTGTGCCCATAGCCACTGTGATAAACCACGACAACTTTCGACATGCTGAACTCCTTTTAGGTTGAGTGAAGATCAAAGACCAAAACTTCTGCTTGCGTTCCCTGTGACAACTGCAGTGGCGACTCTCGTTCCACCATCAATGCGTCGCCCGCTGAGAGCTCCATACCATTCACAAGGAGGCTGCCTCGGATGAGGTGCACATAAGCTTTCCGATGCGGTGCGATGGCATGTTGGGCTTGCTCAGCACCATCGAAGAGGCCCGCAAATATCGATGCATCGGCATGCATACTGACAACGGCATCAGACCCAAAGGGCCCCGCAACCTTGAGCAACCGACCTCGCTTGTCAGCGGGATGGATTGCACGCTGCTCGTAGCTGGGGGTAACACCTCGCGCACTGGGTTCAATCCAGATCTGCAGAAAATGGGTCTCAGCAGACCTCGCGTGATTGAACTCGCTGTGGGTGACGCCTGTCCCGGCAGACATGCGCTGGATATCGCCTGGCGGGATGGTCTCGATGTTGCCCATGCTGTCCTTGTGAGCAAGCTCACCAGACAATACATAACTGATGATTTCCATGTCGCGATGGCTGTGGGTGCCGAACCCCATTCCGGGTGCGACCCGGTCCTCGTTAATGACACGCAGATTCCCCCACCCCATAAAGGCAGGGTCGTAGTAACTCCCAAAGGAAAAGGAGTGGGCACTCTTGAGCCAGCCATGATCGGCCTGCCCGCGATCTGAAGATTTGCGTACTGTGATCATTGACGCAGTTTATTGACCCAAAATATATAAATAAACATGAGCGAACCGAACACTCTGTTTAGAATTTCGGAACAATGGACAAATTCCAAGAAATCAAAGTGTTCGTCACCGTTGCCGAGCTAGGCAGCTTTGTATCTGCAAGCCAATCGCTTCGCATGTCGAAAGCGGCTGTGTCGCGGTATGTGTCTGAACTGGAGAAGCGGCTAGGCGTGCGGCTTATCCACCGCACGACACGTAGACTCTCGCTCACACCCGAAGGCGAGATATTTCTTGCACGATGTCGAGAGATCCTCATCAGCATCGAAGCATCAGAGGACGAAATCCAGACGCATGGTTTTACCGCCAGTGGCACGCTGCGTGTGACAGGCCCCGTGAGTTTTGGCATCAAGCACTTAGCGCCCCTGTGGAGTGACTTTCTGCGCGCGTATCCATCGCTCAAGCTCGAGCTGGAGCTCTCTGACCGCGTGATTGACCTCGTTGATGAGGGCTACGACCTCGCCATTCGCATCGGTCAGCTGAGCGACTCAACCCTGATCTCTCGCACACTCACAAGCACCCGGCTGGTTCTTTGTGCATCGCCAGACTATTTAAGTCGACGCGGCGCCCCAAACCATCCATCGGAACTTGCTCAACACGAGACCTTTGCCTACAGCCTGCTCTCCACTGGAGATAGCTGGCGGTTCATTGGGCCCGGTGGAGCTGTGGATGTGCGCGTGACATCCCGCATGCGATCAAACAACGGGGACACGGGCGTGGAGGTCTGCCTGCGTGGCGGAGGCATTCATCTCTGGCCTACTTTCCTGATTGAAGATCATCTCAGAAGCGGAAGACTCATTGAGCTGCTGCCCGAGTTCAGAGCACCCACCCTCGGGATCAATGCGGTTTATCCGAGTAGAAAACTCGTCTCACCCAAGGTGCGGGCCGCTGTCGAATTCCTGGAAACGCGCTTGAGCCAAAGCAGTTGGGCCAGCATTTAGGTCAGACTCGACAGGACGCGTTGAGATATCAATCCCCATTCATTCAAAGGAAACGCTCAGTAAGAGGGGGTGGAATTCGAACTTACGGTCAACCCCCTCATTTCAGCGTGAACGGCAACTGGCGTCTGACTTTTGCGTTTGAAAACGGCGATGCCATCCTGGTGGACTACCAGGATTACCACTGAGGTGATCATGAATTCAATGTTCAACCCTCTCCAACCCGGCGATGGCACTGCGCATCAAACGCTGGCTCGGCCGGGTTCACGGAGGCGCAGCTTAAGTGTGGCTGGCCCAGCAGGCCGCAAAGGCTTCCAAGGCTCTGTCCAGCATCAAGGCGCTGAAGTTGCAGGCGGCTTGAGACTGGTTGATTGGACTCACGACTGCTTCTGACCACCAGGCCACAGGTACCAGTTACTGTGCACCGCGCTGTGGTTGCTGACTCACCTGCTGTCACTGAGGTGCTATGCGAGTCCAGGCGCCAGTACCTACCCTACGCGCCCATGGCACACACGGAAGACGAGGTCCATGAGTGGCTCTCAAAAGTGCTGCTGCCGGACGGTGGGGTCTACGTCGCGGAATCCGGGCATCAGGCCGTCGCGATGCTGGCCATCTCAACCAAGGAAAAGGTCGGTTGGATAGATCACCTCTACGTCCGGCCGGATTGGACGGGGCAAGGCATCGGCGTCATGTTGCTGAATGTTGCCCATGCCACGCTCAAGCCGCCATTTCGTCTGTACACCTTTCAGGCGAATTCAGGCGCAAGACGGTTCTACGAGCGCCATGGCTATCAAGCCGTCTCATTCACAGATGGGTACGATAATGAAGAGCAGTGTCCCGACGTGCTGTACGAGTGGCTTGGCGCAGAGTCGATCACGACAGAGTGAGCTGGACATCCAGCTCGGGCTTGAGCTCCTGACTTTTCAGACCTCGGTACGGGCTTCCCTGATCGGCTTGGTACGCCGTGGATCTGAAAATCTCAATCAGATCGGCGCATTGCGAGAGCCGGTGTGAAGCTAGGGAAAGTTGCAGAAAGCAACTTGGCGGCCCAGCAGGGGGCGCTCCGCTGACTTGCCAAGGTCAAAATAAGTCAAGTTTTGATGGGTTCGGAGATTCGAACTTGCGATCCCAACCCCTTTACAGATACCCATTATTGTATATACAATAACCTATGCAAATTCTTTACGATCCAGGGAAGCGTGACAAGACCCTTGTCGAACGTGGACTGGACTTTGAAGATGCTGCAATAGTTTTCCAAGGCGTCACCGTTTAGGTTCCAGACGAGCGTAAAGAATACGGTGAAGTGCGAATAATCTGCTTCGGACTTCTCAACGGTCGCGTCGTAGTCATTGGATATACCCCGCGTGGCGCGGATCGCCACATCTTCAGCATGAGAAAGGCAAACGATCGTGAGCAAACCCGCCTTGCGCCGTACCTTGGGCTCTGATCTCAAGCGTGTCGATTCGCATGTGATCAAACCTCATGAATACAAGGAACTTCCCGAACTGACCGAAGATATGTTGGCTCGAGCCACCGTGAAGAAAGGGGGAAGACCAAAATCAGTGAATCCTCGGCAAATGATTAGCCTTCGTTTACCACCGGATGTCATCGAACGCTGGAAGGCAACGGGGCCTGGCTGGCAGACTCGTATGGCTGAAAGATTAGCGAAGGGGCCCTCAACACGGGCCAAACAGACCGCCTAGCTGGGCGCTAGGAAGGGTCGAGGTGCTCCCTCGACCCCCTGAGACAGTTCTCGAGAAAAACACCCTTACGCCCGCCTGGACTGCGCGCCCGGCCACTGGGACAAACTGGCGAACCTCATCGACCGTGTTGGCGTTAAACGCCAGACGATCGGTCAGGTTGGTGCCCTTGATAAACCAGACATGTCGGCCGTGCTGGTACTGCACCATCAGGTTAACCAACGAATAACCACCCGCCTGCACAGTCTCGTTTTCTCCCAGCTTGGCCTTGCCCACCAACTGAACTTCCCCACGAAGCAGCCAAGGCCCAGATCGCAGATCAAGGGCTGGCGTTAGCCGCTGAGGCGTGAGCCTTGGAATGTAGGCATTGATGGAGGGGCGCTTGCCAATGACGTAGTCATAGGTCAGCTTCGGTGCAATGGTCCAGCTGCCTTGGGTAAAGGATGTTCCATATTCCAGTTCGGCACCATAGAACTTGGCCCCAACACCCAAGTAGTCATAGACGGGTACCGCCTCTATTTCTCCTGGTTCATGCTCGTGATAGAAATCCTCGTTCGCTCCGGATCGCTTGATCAGCGTCAGGTAGTTGGAATAGCGGCTGTAGAAGGCAGAGGCCTTAAGTCGGCTCTTACCCACCGAATGCGTCAGGGTCAAGTCCAGGTGATTGCCCTTCTCCTTACCCAAGCCGGCGTTGCCCGCCTCAAACAGACCGCTGGCATGATGAATACCCATGGCAAAAAGCTCGTAGTTCGAAGGTGCCCGCTGCACATGCGAGAGTGAACTGCCCAGGCTGGTGCTGGCTGAGAGCGGCAGGACATATTCCACGGAGGCCGAGAAAGGTGTGAAGGACTTGGAGAGCGCTGCACCAGTGGTCTCGACTTCGCCTTCCGGCCCTCCATCTGCTCCATAGTCATCCACATTAAAAGTCCGCTCCGCCTTCACCTGGGCCCGCTCGATCCGCCCACCCATTCGGACCGTGCCTGTGCCGAGCCTAGTCTCTTCTAATACAAACAATCCCAATTTTGGGGACTTGATTCGAGGCATCAGGGGCTCTTCCTCAGACAGGACATTCAGATCGGAATACTCCCACTGCATACCCACCAAGCCCTTCCAGCCGGCCACCGGCCGATGACCCAGCTCCAGCCGAATGTCGTTGGCCTGGTTCTTAAAGGTCGAGGCCACAGTGCCTTCTTCGAGTTCCTTGTGCTGGTAATCAGTGACGCCTGCTCGAATACGAACACGCTCAAAGAGCTCCCCAGCCAAGGCCTGGTCAGCCGCAAAGCCCAATCGCTGACGATCCATGTCAATGGTCGTTGCAATCTCTTTCGGCACGCCATAGTTAGACTGATCAGACTCGACTGAAAAACCCCAGTAGTCGGCGCCGGTAACCTTGGACAGCCCAATCCCGAGCCCCTTGGAGTCCGCAGAGCTGTTGCGCACACGCTTACCAGTCACTAGGTCTTCGCCATTGTCAGTAAAGACTGGGGTGCGTGTCTCACCGTTCTTCTGGGCAAATCCATCCACGTGAAGGAACCAGTCACCCCCGACCGGGGACTCCAGCTCAAATGCACCCTGCCGGTTGTTGTTCGCTCCATCGACTCGCAGGTCAACCGAGCGGCTGGCTTCATCCAGGCGGTTGCGCAGAATGCGACGGTTGAGCATATTGACCACCCCACCCACCGCACTGCCCCCGTAGAGCAGGGCCGAGGGGCCGCGCAAGATCTCCACCTGCTCCAGTGCATAAGGGCTAACGCCCACCGCATGGTCAAAACTCATCGCAGAGACATCGTTGGTCGGTGCCGAGTTCTGCAGGATCTTCACACGGTCACCATCCTGGCCCCGAATAATGGGCCTGACCTGTCCTGGGATTTTCGGACCAAGGGTATTTAGAGACAATGGCTCCTCGAACCTGAGGAGCAGTGATGAAGCGAGCGAGGTTTACGGACGAGCAGATCGTTCGGATATTGCAGGAGGCCG
>Ga0079299_1000303_pt1 | contig 12246 bp, 12 predicted proteins | sample Wag4_2014_7_11_2_FD_76334 | JGI IMG/M metagenome (GOLD analysis project Ga0079299, IMG submission 76334) | Lake water microbial communities from Ohio, USA - Utica-2 Time Series LW 2014_7_11 | ecosystem: Environmental > Aquatic > Freshwater > Lake | place: USA: Ohio | collected 2014-07-11
AGGGCGCGAACAGTCCAACGTAGGCAAAGTAGGTGGCAAAGAATGCCGAGATCCGACGAACGGGCGTCGAGAACATGCGCGCGCGCGAGGCTTACTGAGGGGCGAGGCCATGCTCGCGCTGGTCCTCATCGATCACGCGCTTCGCCACCGTGCTCAGAACGCAGATGTGCAGGTGACCACGCCAGTCATCGCTGGCCTCGCCCCTCAGTAAGTCTCGCGCACGCGCATGTTCTCGACGCCCGTTCGTCGGATCTCGGCATTCTTTGCCACCTACTTTGCCTACGTTGGACTGTTCGCGCCCTTTCTCTCGCTCTGGCTCAATGGCCGGGGCTTTTCGCCCTCCGAGATTGGGGTGCTCATTTCGCCCATGCAATGGACGCGCGTGATTGGGCCTCCCGCCTGGGGCTATCTGGCCGATCATTCCCCACCCGAGCGTGTGCCCCGCATCATTCAGTGGTCTGCCTTCGGCGCACTGGTCTCTGGCGGATTTCTGCTGCTAGACCTGCCGTTCTGGGGGCTCTTCACAGTGCTCTTCATCATGGCGCTTTTTCTGAGTGGCCATGTGCCCATTACCGAGGCACTCGCCATGCAAGAGAGCAGGGGAGACCTTGGCCAATATGGCCGCATGCGGGTCTGGGGCTCGCTGGGCTTTGTTGTGGCGGTGTTGCTGGGCGGCATCTGGTTTGACTGGGTGGGCATGGAGGCACTGCCGCTCACCCTCATGGCCTTGCTCTTTGTCGCGGGCATTGTGGCGTTCTGGCTGCCCGCTCGCGAGGTGCATGAACTGGCGCCTCAGGCTGGCGCCTTTGGGCAGGCGCTCAAAGAGCCGCGCGTGCGTCGCTTTCTGCTGGCCTCATGCTTTATGCTGCTGGCCCACGCTCCGCTCTACACGCTTTTTTCGCTCTGGCTCGAGCAGCAAGGCTACAGCCGAACCGAGATTGGGGTGCTCTGGACGGTTGGGGTGCTCGCCGAGATTGCATTCTTTCGGGTGCAGCGCCCCTTGTTTGAGCGACTGGGTGTGGTCATGAGCTGGAGGCTTTCGTATGGCGTGGCTGCGCTTCGGTTTGCACTGCTAGCGCTCTCGGGTGGCAACCTGGCGGTGATTGTCATCACCCAGTTGATGCACTCGATTACGTTCGGTGCGCATCACAGCGCATCCATGTCGCTCGTGCGGCAGTGGTTCCCACGTCAGGCTCAGGCGCGCGGTCAGGCGCTCTACACCATGTCTTCGTATGGCATTGGCGGCAGCCTGGGGGGCATTGCAGCGGGCTGGGTCTTTGAGTGGGTTTCGCCAGAGGCCACCTTCTTTATGGCGGCCGGATTCGCGCTGGTGGGCCTGATTCTGGCCAGCGTGGGGGACGACCGCAAGGCATAATGACGGTTTCGTTTCACAACGATCGAGCCGACCATGCCCACGCTTTACGACAAACTCTTCGAGGAACATGTGGTCCATCGCCAAGACGATGGCACCTGCATTGTTTACATCGACCGACACCTCGTTCACGAGGTCACCAGCCCGCAGGCCTTCGAGGGCCTTGAAATGGCCGGGCGCCCGCTCTGGCGCAATTCCGCAAACCTGGCCGTGGTGGACCATAACGTGCCCACCACCGATCGCAGTCAAGGCATTGCCGATCCCGTCTCTCGCCTTCAGGTCGAGACACTCGATCAGAACGTGGTCAAGTTCAACATCAAGTATTTCAACATCTCCGACCAGCGTCAGGGCATTGTTCACGTGATTGGACCCGAGCATGGCGCCACGCTGCCAGGTATGACGGTGGTCTGCGGCGACTCCCACACCTCCACCCATGGCGCACTGGCCTGTCTGGCCTTTGGCATTGGCACCTCCGAGGTCGAGCACGTGCTCGCCACCCAGTGCCTGCTCATGAAAAAGGCCAAGAACCTGCTCGTACGGGTAGAGGGCACCCTCGGCCCGGGCGTCACCGCCAAAGACGTGGTGCTGGCCATCATTGGCAAAATTGGTACCGCTGGTGGCACGGGCTACGCCATTGAGTTTGGCGGCAGCGCCATTCGTGGCCTGAGTATTGAAGGCCGCATGACCCTCTGCAACATGGCCATCGAAGCCGGAGCCCGTGCGGGCATGGTGGCCTTCGACGAAAAGACAGAGGCCTATGTGAAGGGCAAGCCACTTGCGCCCACCGGTGCGGCCTGGGATCAGGCCCTGGCCTACTGGAGGACACTGCACACCGACGCAGAGGCGGTCTTCGATCGCGTGGTCGAGCTCAAGGCCGAGGACATCGAGCCGCAGGTCACCTGGGGCACCTCGCCTGAAATGGTGTTGCCCGTGGGCTCCCGTGTGCCCGACCCTGCAACCGCAACCGACCCCATGGTTCGCGAGGGCATGGAGCGCGCGCTGGCCTACATGAATTTGAAGGCCAACATGCCCCTCACCGACATACAAGTCGACAAGGTCTTCATTGGGTCTTGCACCAACTCGCGCATTGAAGACATGCGTGCTGCGGCTGCCATCGCCAAGGGGCGCAAGAAGGCATCCAATGTGAAGCTGGCCCTGGTGGTCCCAGGCTCAGGCTTGGTCAAGGCCCAGGCCGAGGCCGAGGGCCTCGACAAGATCTTTATCGAGGCAGGCTTTGAGTGGCGCGAGCCCGGCTGCTCCATGTGCCTGGCCATGAACGCCGACCGGCTCGAGCCCGGTGAGCGCTCTGCCTCTACCAGCAACCGTAACTTTGAGGGACGCCAGGGCGCGGGTGGTCGCACACACCTCGTCTCCCCAGCCATGGCGGCCGCTGCGGCCATTGCAGGCCACTTCGTTGATGTAAGGACTCTGGCATGAAACCGCTCACCATTCACGAGGGGCTTGTGGCCCCGATGGACCGTGCCAACGTCGATACGGACGCCATCATTCCCAAGCAGTTCCTTAAAAGCATCAAGCGCACGGGCTTTGGGCCCAACCTGTTCGATGCATGGCGCTACCTCGACGAGGGGCAGCCGGGCATGGACCACAGCAAGCGTCCGCTCAATCCCGACTTCGTGCTCAACCAGGCGCGTTACCAGGGTGCGAGTGTGCTCATTGCCCGCCGCAATTTTGGGTGTGGCTCCTCCCGCGAGCACGCGCCTTGGGCGCTCGATGACTACGGATTTCGCGTGGTCATTGCGCCCTCGTATGCAGACATTTTCTACAACAACTGCTTTAAGAACGGCGTGCTGCCCATCGTGCTCTCCGAAGATGACCTCGAGCTGCTCTTTCAGAAAACCGCAGCCCAAGAGGGCTTTCGGCTGGTGGTCGATCTGCAGGCGCAGACGGTGAAGACCACCGATGGCACGTTTGAGCGCAGCTTCGAGGTCGACCCCTTTCGCAAGTACTGCCTGCTCAATGGCCTTGACGACATTGGGCTCACGCTGCAAAAGGCAGACCTCATCAAGGCCTACGAGGCCAAGCGGCTTGCAGACAAGCCCTGGCTTGGCACTGACTTGCACGGAGCGCTTCACGCATGAGGGTGCTCAAGATTGCGGTACTGCCTGGCGATGGCATTGGCCCCGAAATTACGCAGGAGGCCGTGCGTGTCCTCGAGCGGCTCTCGGCGCAGGGCCACTTTGGCCTGAGCCTTGAGGAAGCCCCTGTGGGTGGTGCGGGCTACAGGGCAAGCGGTCACCCGCTGCCGCCAGCCACACTCAAGCTTGCCCAAGACTCAGAGTCTATTTTGTTTGGGGCGGTTGGCGATTTTTCGCTCGATACGCTCCCGCGTGAACTGCGGCCCGAGCAGGCCATTCTGGGCTTGCGCAAGGCGCTCGGCTTGTTCGCGAATCTGCGTCCGGCCACCATCTATCCCGAGCTCGCGGGTGCGAGCACCCTCAAGCCCGAGGTGGTCGCAGGCATGGATCTCATGATCATTCGTGAGCTCACGGGCGATATTTATTTTGGTCAGCCACGCGGCATTCGTACCCTCGAGAACGGAGAGCGCGAGGGCTTTGACACCATGCGCTACTCCGAGAGTGAAATTCTGCGCATTGGCCATGTGGCCTTTCAGGCTGCACAGAAGCGCAGCCGCCGGCTCTGCTCCGTAGACAAGGCCAATGTGCTGGAGACCACGCAGCTCTGGCGCGACATCATGATCGAGCTGGGCAAGGCATACCCCGATGTCGAGCTCACCCATATGTATGTCGACAACGCCGCCATGCAGCTGCTCAAGAACCCCAAGCAGTTTGACGTCATGGTGACGGGCAATATGTTTGGAGACATCCTCTCCGACGAGGCCTCCATGCTCACAGGCTCGATTGGCATGCTGCCCTCGGCCTCGCTCGATGCAAACAACAAAGGCCTCTACGAGCCCATTCATGGGTCGGCCCCCGACATTGCAGGCAAAGATCTCGCCAATCCCTTGGCCACCATTCTGTCCGCGGCCATGATGCTGCGCTACAGCTTTGGGCTGGGCGAAGCGGCCCAGTCTATTGAGGCGGCGGTGCAGAAGGTTTTGGCGCAGGGATATGCAACGGGCGATATTCAGCGCGAGGGTTGTACGCGCGTGGGCACCCGTGGCATGGGCGACGCCGTGTTGGCGGCGCTGGGTTAATTTCAACAAGAGGAACAGAGCATGAAACGGGTAGGACTGGTTGGCTGGCGTGGCATGGTGGGCTCAGTGCTCATGCAGCGCATGCAAGAGGAACAAGACTTTGGGCACTTCGAGGCCCGATTCTTCTCAACCTCAAATGCAGGCGGCCAGGTGCCCACGGCGCTTGCGGGCCTCAAGCAGGTCGACCCTCAGCTCTACGACGCCCACGATCTCAAAGCGCTCGCGCAGTGCGATGTGGTGCTCACCTGCCAGGGGAGCGACTTCACCAAAGCCGTCTATGAGCCCCTTCGCGCATCGGGCTGGAGCGGCTACTGGATCGACGCAGCGAAGACCCTGCGCATGAATAGCGATGCCGTGATTGTGCTCGACCCCATCAACCGCAATGTCATCGACGCTGCGCTGGGCAAAGGCATTAAGAACTTCATCGGCGGCAACTGCACCGTGAGCTGCATGCTCATGGGTGTGGGGGCGCTCTACAAGGCCGGCCTCGTCGACTGGATGACGGCCACCACCTACCAGGCCGCCTCGGGCGGTGGTGCCCAGCATATGCGTGAGCTGCTCACCCAAATGGGCACGCTCAATGCATCGGTTAGAAGCCTGCTCGACGATCCAGCCAGCGCCATCCTCGACATCGATCGCGGCGTGCTGGCCACGCAGAAAGGCTTGTCGGCAGACGAGACCCAGCACTTCATGGTGCCGCTGGCGGGCAGCCTCATTCCCTGGATTGACCAAGACCGTGGAGACGGCACCAGCCTCGAAGAGTGGAAGGGCGGAGCCGAGACCAACAAAATTCTCGGCCGCGGCCCAGGGTTCGACCAGCCCGAAATTCCCATCGACTCCATTTGCGTGCGCGTGGGTGCCATGCGCTGTCACTCGCAGGCGCTCACCCTCAAGCTCAATCGCGATGTGCCGCTCGACGAAATCGAGGACATGATTGCTAAGGACAACGAGTGGGTGAAGGTGGTGCCCAACAACCGCATGGATACCGTGCACCAGCTCACGCCCGTGCAGGTCACGGGTACGCTCACCATTCCTGTGGGGCGCATTCGCAAAATGGCACTGGGGCCGCAGTACATCGGGGCGTTCACCATCGGCGATCAGCTCTTGTGGGGTGCAGCTGAGCCACTGCGACGGATGCTGCGTATTCTGCTATGAGGCTTGCGCTGGGTCTGGCCTACGATGGCACCAGCTTTCAGGGGTACCAGACACAGCCAGGCGGCAATACGGTTCAAGATCAGCTCGAGCGCGCAATCGCAGCCTTCCTCGGTTGCCCCTCATCGGCCATAGAAACCACTGCTGCCGGTAGAACCGATGCCGGGGTCCATGCCGAGGGGCAGGTCGTGCACTTCGATACGGACGTGTCGCGACCCCAGTGGAACTGGGTGCGCGGTCTCAATAGCTTTCTGCCTGCCGAGATTCGCGTGCGCTGGGCGGCCGAGGTGTCTCCCGAATTTCATGCGCGCTTTTCGGCGCTGGCTCGCAGCTACCGCTACCAGATCTGGAATGAGCCCGTCGACCACCCTCTGCAGCAGCGCTACGCCACCTGGGTCTTTCAGCCTCTGCATCTTGAGGCCATGCAGGAGGGAACGCGCTGCCTGCTTGGGGAGCATGACTTCTCCGCATTTCGTGCAGCAGAATGTCAGGCAGCAAGCCCCATTCGGGTGTTGACGCAGTGCCACTGGAGCCAGCAGGGCAGCATGCTGACATTAAGCCTCAAAGGAAATGCATTTCTGCACCACATGGTTCGCAATATTGTGGGCACACTCGTGGAAGTGGGGCGGGGGGCGCGTCCCGCCCAATGGGTTGCAGAGGTGCTCGCCGGTCGTGATCGCACCCTTGCGGGGCGAACCTTTCCAGCCCAGGGCCTTTGCCTGACTGCAGTCGATTATCCGGAGCCATTCGCATGCGTACCCGAGTAAAGATCTGTGGGCTTACCCGTGAGCACGACGTAGACGCGGCGGTTCGGGCCGGCGCCGATGCGATTGGGCTTGTCTTCTACCCCAAAAGCCCGCGCGCAGTGCAGCTCGAGCAGGCCCAGGCGCTCGCGCGTCGGGCTGCCCCCTGGGTCTCGGTGGTGGGCCTCTTCGTAAACGCCACGCGTGCGGAGGTCCTTCAGACTGCAGGCCAGGTGGGCCTGAGCCATATCCAGCTGCACGGCGATGAGTCCGTTGCAGACTGCCAGGACCTGGGTCGGCCGGTCATCAAGGCGGTTCGTATGGGCACTGCCCTCAATACAGAGGACGCACTGGTAAAATTCATCGAGCCGTATCTGAGCGTCTCCACACTGCTTTTCGACGCCGATTCGGCGGGCTTTGGCGGGAGCGGGCATGCCTTCGACTGGAGCCGGTTGGCTTCATTACGTGCCATGCTGGCGGGCAGATGGGTGCTCAGCGGTGGCTTACACGCAGAGTCGGTGGGGCAAGCTATCCAGATGTTAGAGCCCGATGCAGTCGATGTATCCAGTGGAGTAGAGCAGCGAGAACAGGGAGTGGTTCAGAAAGGCCGGAAAGATCCGGCCCGGATTCGATCGTTTATGGCGGCTGTCCAGGCTGCCGACGAGACCAAGCAAAAGGACTTCACATGAAGGCAAACGATCTTCCCTACAACTTTCCAGACGCTACGGGTCACTTTGGCCCGTACGGGGGCAGCTTCGTCTCCGAGACGCTGAGCTTTGCGCTCGATGAGCTGCGCGCGGCTTATGCGCAGAGCCAGCATGACCCAGAGTTTCAGGCGGAGTTTCACCGCGAGCTCAAGCACTTTGTTGGCCGGCCCAGCCCCATTTATCACGCCAAACGTTGGTCCGAGCAGCTCGGTGGCGCGCAGATCTATTTCAAGCGCGAAGATCTCAATCACACCGGCGCACACAAGGTGAACAACACCATTGGTCAGGCGCTTTTGGCTCGCCGCATGGGCAAGCCTCGGGTCATTGCCGAAACCGGCGCAGGCCAGCATGGCGTGGCCACGGCAACCGTCGCCGCCCGATTCGGCATGGAGTGTGTGGTCTACATGGGCTCCACCGACGTGGCCCGTCAGGCTGCGAACGTCTATCGCATGAAGCTGCTCGGGGCCACGGTGGTTCCGGTTGAGAGCGGATCCAAAACCCTCAAAGACGCGCTCAATGAAGCCATGCGCGACTGGGTCACCAACGTCGACAACACCTTCTACATCATCGGCACGGTGGCTGGCCCGCACCCTTACCCCATGATGGTGCGCGACTTCAACTCTGTGGTGGGCAAAGAGTGCCTCTGGCAGATGCCTGAAATGGTGGGGCGCCAGCCCGATATGGTGGTGGCGTGCGTGGGTGGGGGCAGCAACGCCATGGGTATTTTTTATGACTACATTGGTGTCGATGGGGTTGCCCTGGTGGGCGTGGAGGCGGGCGGAGACGGCGTCGACACGGGTCACCACTCAGCCTCTCTGACCGCCGGAAGCCCGGGTGTTCTGCATGGCAACCGCACCTATCTCCTGCAAGACGCCAACGGACAAATCGTGGAGACCCACTCCATTTCTGCTGGCCTCGACTACCCAGGCGTCGGCCCTGAGCATGCTTGGCTCAAGGATTCTGGCCGCGCCCAGTATGTGCCGGTCAATGACGACGCTGCGCTCAAGGCCTTTCACGACTGCTGCCGCATCGAGGGCATTATTCCGGCGCTCGAGACCAGTCATGCCATTGCCTATGCCGCCCAGATTGCGCCCACGCTGCCCAAAGACAAGATCATCCTGGTGAATCTCTCCGGCCGCGGCGACAAAGACATGCACACGGTCGCTCTGGCAGGCGGTCTGTCGCTTTAACTCTGGAGACTGAATGTCACGCATTGCCTCTGTTTTTGCGGGCCTCGCAGCCTCTGGCCGTAAGGCGCTCATTCCTTACGTCACGGCTGGCGACCCCGCTCCAGCCTCCACTGTGGCGCTCATGCATGCGCTGGTTGCGGCTGGCGCCGATGTCATCGAGCTCGGCATTCCGTTCTCAGACCCGATGGCCGACGGTCCTGTTATTCAACGTGCCAGCGAGCGAGCCCTGGCCCAGGGCGTGAGCCTCTCCGATTGCCTGGGCTGGGTGTCTGCGTTTCGGGCGGCCAATCAGCACACACCCATTGTGCTCATGGGCTACGCAAACCCCATCGAGCGCATGGGACAAGAGGCCTTTGTGAAGGCGGCCTCGGCCGCAGGCGTCGATGGTGTGTTGGTTGTGGACTATCCGCCTGAGGAGTGTGAGCCGTTTGCACAGGCGCTGCGATCGGCTCAGATCGATCCCATCTTCCTGCTTGCACCCACCTCGTCGACCAGCCGTATGGAACAGGTTGCGCGACTCGGTGGGGGGTACCTTTATTACGTCTCGCTCAAAGGCGTGACGGGCGCGGCCAGCCTCGATGTGGCCAGTGTGGCCGATCGGGTCGCAATGCTGCGCCAGCACGCCAAGCTGCCCGTGGGTGTTGGGTTTGGCATTTCGGATGCAGTCTCAGCAGTCGCCGTGGCCGAGCATGCCGATGCGGTGGTCATTGGCAGCGCCATCATCAAGCTCATGGAAACCCAGGCCAAAGATGGCGAAGCCTCCGAGGCGGTTGAGGCGGCCGGTGCGTTTCTGGCCACCATTCGCCAGGCCCTCGATGCGCGCTTTGGAGCAAAGGCAGCGGCATGAGCTGGATTGACAAGCTCCTACCCCCTCGCATTCAGCAGTCTGAAAATCGGCGGCGCGTGGTCCCCGAGGGCCTGTGGCTCAAGTGCCCCTCGTGCGATGCGGTGCTCTACAAGACCGAGCTCGAGCGCAACCTTCAGGTCTGCCCCAGCTGCAGCCATCACATGCGCATTCGCGCGCGTGTTCGACTCGACCTGCTGCTCGATGCCGAAGATCGCGTCGAGATTGGCGCCGAGGTACAACCCGTAGACAGTCTGAAGTTCAAAGACAGTCGCAAGTACACCGAGCGGCTCTCCGAGGCGCAGTCTGAGACAGGCGAGAAAGATGCCCTGGTTGCCATTCAGGGCCGCATCGATGGTGTTCCGGTGGTGATTGCCTGTTTCGAGTTTGAGTTTATGGGAGGCTCGATGGGGTCCGTGGTGGGCGAGCGATTCGTGCGGGCCGTTGAGGCTGCCCGGGCAGCGCGCTGCGGGTTCATTTCGGTTGCTGCGAGCGGTGGCGCCCGTATGCAAGAGGGCCTGCTCTCCTTGATGCAAATGGCCAAGACCACCGGTGCACTCGAGCAATTGGCCCGAGACGGGCTGCCCTACATCTCTGTGCTCACCGACCCCACCATGGGGGGGGTCTCCGCGAGTTTTGCCTTTGTGGCCGACGTGGTCATTGCCGAGCCCAAGGCGCTCATCGGCTTTGCCGGTCCCCGAGTCATTGAACAGACCGTGCGCGAGAAGCTCCCTGAGGGGTTCCAGCGCGCGGAGTTTCTGCTTCAAAAGGGTGCTGTCGATCGTATTGTGGACCGTCGCAAAATGAAGCAGGACTTGGCAGAGCTGCTGCGTCTCCTGACCCCAAGCGAGCGACATGCCTAAAGGGCCTCAGGGCCCTGCACGGGGTGCTTCGCTTGCGGAATGGCTCACCTGGCTCGAGCAGCAATCAAGTGAGTCCCGTATCGAGCTTGGTCTGGACCGCGTGCGTGTGGTTGCTGCGGCCATGGGCCTGCCCATGCAGGGGCACGAGGTTCGTCTGGGCATGCCCACTGTCGTGGTCGCGGGCACCAATGGCAAGGGCTCCACATGTGCGCTCATTGCCAGCATCGCGGTGCAAGCCGGCTATCGCGTTGCGGTCTATGCCTCGCCTCACCTGTTGCAGTTCGAGGAGCGGCTCAGCTTTGATGGTGAACTGAGTCAGGCCCGGGCATGGGTATTGGCGTTCGAGGCGGTGGCAGCCGGCTGCGACCAGGCCCTCACAACCCTCACCTATTTTGAGTGGGTCACACTGGCTGCGTTCAAAATGGTTCACGACCAGGGCGTCGACCTCTTCGTCGCCGAGATTGGCCTGGGGGGTCGGCTCGATGCCGTCAATCTCCTGGCCTCCGATGCCGCCGTGCTGACCTCGGTGGATCTCGACCATCAGGCCCTACTGGGTGATACGCGTGAGCAGATTGGCTGGGAGAAGGCACACGTGGCGCGCAATGGTCGCCCTTTCATTGTTGCGGACCCTGTCCCCCCCGAGGCTGCACTCGAGGTGGCACGCCAAATTGGAGCCGACCTCTGGCAGTTTGGGCGCGACTTTAATTTTCAAGGCGATCGTCAGCAGTGGGGCTGGTCGGGCCGGAATGTGCGTCGCAATGCATTGGCCTATCCGGCGTTGCGCGGCACCAATCAACTCCTCAATGCATCGGCTGCCCTTGCCGTTTTCGCCTCATTGACAGATCGCATTCCTGTCTCGCAGGGGGCCGTGCGTCAGGGCCTTGCCATGGTCGAGCTGCCCGGTCGGTTCCAAGTCCTTCCCGGTCAGCCTGCTGTCGTGCTGGACGTGGCACACAACCCGCATGCGGCCGGGGTGCTGGCCGCGAATCTAGACCAGATGGGCTTCTTTCCACAGACCATTGCCGTGGTCGGCATGCTCGCAGACAAAGATGCGCAGGCCGTGTTTGAACGCCTCAAGAGCCGGGTCGATATCTGGTGTTTGGCAAGTCTTGGGCCCGAGGTGGCCGGCGCACGCGCGCAGACTGCAGAGCGGCTGCGCGAAGCACTCGATTCGGCCTTGGCCACGCAGCCCGAGGGCGGGCGAAAGGGGCTCCCGCCAGTCGAGGTCTATCTCTTCCCCAATGTGCAACAGGCACTCGCAGGGGCCGTGGAGCGGGCATCCGCCAGTGATAGGATCGCAGTCTTTGGATCTTTTATAACGGTTGCCCAGGCTTGGCATCAAGCCCGAACGATTGGTCAAGCGCCTCATGCCCCCGATGCCCACTGAAGACAGCCAGCGTGCAGACCCAATGGCGGAGCACCGTCAAAGGGCGCGCTGGCGCCTGATTGGCGCGCTTATTTTTGCGGTGCTTGCATCCATGGTGGCCTACAGCGTGCTGCACGATACGCCCCGACCGTTGGCACGCGATTTCGCAGTGATCATGCCGACCCAGAAGGCCGAAGCGCCTGCTCCTGCCCCTGCTCCTGCCCCTGCGCCTGCTCCCGCTGAACCGGCAACGACCGCTGCAACACCGCCCGTCGCAACGCTGCCCACGCCAGCAACCTCCGCTGCGTCCGAAACTGCTTCCGTCCCGGCTCCTGTCCCGGCGCCCGCACCCGCTCCCACTCCCGCCCCAGCGCCTGCGGTGCAGACGCGTCAGGTCTTTGTTCAGGTGGGGGCTTATAGCAGTCGCTCAACAGCAGATCAGGTCAAGAAACGACTGGAGTCGGCCGGCCACAAGGTGGCCATCAGTGCGGTGGGCACGGGCAGCGCGCAGCGTCATCGGGTTCGCATTGGGCCGCTGTCTGAGGAGGATGCCAGTGGGGTGGTTGCACGCGCCAAGCTGCAAGGCTACGACGCGGCGGTGGTGAAGGTGGCGACACCATGATGCAAGCCCTCACCTGGATCGACTGGGTCTGCCTGGTGGTGGTGCTCTCGTCGGCTCTGCTCTCCATTCTGCGCGGCCTGCTTCAAGAGGTGGCCTCTCTGGCGGTCTGGGTCTTGGCGATTGTCGCCGGCAGCCGTCTGGCGCATATGGCGGCCGAGCCCTTCACCGAGTGGCTCGCCGAGCCCCTGGCCCTTACCCTCGCCTTCCTGCTC
>Ga0079299_1000309_pt1 | contig 12085 bp, 10 predicted proteins | sample Wag4_2014_7_11_2_FD_76334 | JGI IMG/M metagenome (GOLD analysis project Ga0079299, IMG submission 76334) | Lake water microbial communities from Ohio, USA - Utica-2 Time Series LW 2014_7_11 | ecosystem: Environmental > Aquatic > Freshwater > Lake | place: USA: Ohio | collected 2014-07-11
CACACTGGGTCCAATCTGGACATGGTCGCCCAGCTCGACCCGACCTTCGAAGACGCAGCCCACGTCGATGCGAACCTCGGATCCGGCCGTGAGGCGGCCTCGGATGTCGATTCGGTTGGGGTCGGCCAATTGAACGCCAGCTGCCATGAGCTCAGATGCGAGGCCACGTTGATAGAGACGCTCCACCTGTGCTCGCTGTTCCTGGCTGTTGACCCCTTGCACCAGGTCTGACTCGATGTCAGCGCTGACCACAGCAACCCCGTCACGGGCAGCCAGGCCCAGCAGATCGGTCAGGTAGTACTCGCCTTGAGCGTTGTCATTCTTGAGCTGGCCCACCCAGCGATGCAATTGTGTGGTCGGCACGGCCATGATGCCGGTGTTGACCTCTTGAATCCGACGCTGCTCATCTGTGGCGTCTTTTTCTTCGATACAGCCAACAATCGACTGGTTTGCATCTCGCAGGATGCGGCCATAGCCTGTTGGGTTGGTGAGCTGAGTCGTCAACACTGCAATCCCATCGTGCTGTTGGGAGAGGGTCAACAGAGACTTGAGCGCATGGGGTGGGATTAGTGGTACGTCACCATAAAGAATCAGGGTGGTAGTCGCGGGCCCAAGACTGGGCAGGGCACAGGACACCGCATGGCCGGTGCCATGAGCCGGACTCTGTAGGACCAGATTCAGGCCGTGATCAGCCCCGTAGTGCACGCTTAGCGCTGCTTGAACCTGATGGGCCTCGTGTCCAATCACACAGCTAACCTGCTCGGCCTGTAGGGCTTTGGCTGCATCGATCACATGAAACAGCATGGGCAGGCCACCGACGGGATGCAACACTTTGGGCAGCGCAGATTTCATGCGCGTGCCTTTGCCGGCGGCCAGAATGACGACGTTCATGCGTGAATGCTACCAACCCCACGGGGATGAGAGCGGTGGGGATTGGGTGAGACCCAGGAACCCACCAGCATGCCAACCAGGCTAAAGCCCAGGCCGATGAGCTGGGGTTCTACCAGTAGCTCTGCACCAGAGGTTTCCAGCATGAGCCAGGTCGACAGTCCGAAGAAAACCGCAAGGGATGCGCCGAGATTGCTGGCCCGCGACCAGAACAGACCGGCCGCCAGGGGTACAAACGCGCCGGCCAGGGTAATGCGATAGGCATGCTCAACCATGCTGTGAATGCTCTCATCGGTGAGCGTGGCATAGGCAGTCACCATAATCGCAAATACAAAGACCGTGATTCGGGTGGTGAGCAGGAGCTTTCTGTCGCTCATGTGGGGCACGGCCCCTTTGACCACGTTCTCGGCAAATGTGACCGCTGGGGCGAGCAGGGTACCGGAGGCCGTGCTCATGATCACCGAGAGTAAGGCGCCAAAGAACACCACCTGAACCCAGAAGGGCATGTGGTTGACCACCAGGGTGGGTAACACCAGCTGCGAGTCAGTCCTCATGAGCTCAGCGGTCATCTTGGGGTCGATCATGCTGGCTGCATAGGCCAAGAAAAGCGGAACGGCCGCAAAAAAGAAATAGGAGACCCCTCCCAGGGTGGTAGCCCAGACTGCAATTGTCTCGTTCTTGGAGGAGTTCACCCGCTGGAAGACGTCCTGCTGAGGAATGGAGCCCAGCGCCATGGTCAGCAGGGCAGCCACCCAGCCCAACATGTCCAGGGCGTCCAGGCTGGGCAACCAGTCGAACTTGCCCTCGGCCGATGCCTTGGCAATGACCGCAGGAATGCCGCCCGCCATCTCACCGGCTATAGCCGCCACAATCAGCAGCCCAATCACAATGACAATCATCTGAATAAATGTGGTGGCCGCCACCGACCACATGCCGCCAAACAAGGTGTAGAGCAGGACCACCGAGGCGCCAATGACCATGCCCAGGTTCATTGAGATCAGGTCCTGGGAGAGGACGTTGAAGACCAGGCCAAGGGCCGTGATTTGGGCGGATACCCAGCCCAGATAGGACACCATGATGCAAATGGAGATGACCAGCTCAGTCTGGCGGTTGTATCGAATACGGAAGAAGTCACCTAGGGTGATGAGCTTCATGCGGTAGAGCGGCAAGGCAAAGACCAGCCCAAATAGGATAAGGCAGATCGAGGCCCCCAGGGGGTCCGAGATCAAACCCCGAAACCCCTCTTCGAGAAAAGTAGCGGAGATGCCGAGTACGGTCTCGGCGCCAAACCAGGTGGCAAATACCATGGCCAGGACCACCGGCATGGGTAGGTTGCGGCCAGCTGTGATGTAGTCACTGGCACTGTGAACCTGACGAGCAGCGAACAGACCGATTGCAATGGAGACAAAAAGATAGAGACCCACCAAGGCCAGCAGCATGATTTAAAACCTTTCGATCAGAACAGATAGGTTTGCGGACGAAGACGGCACAACAACTACAACCAACAACAAAATAAGACAGACCACCATGCTGGCCAGAACAATCAGACTGCGCCGCAGGCTGCGGAGTTCTTGAGCCTGTTGGGACAAGACCAGTGCAAGCGACTGGTCTGGCGGCTGGGCGGCACGCGTGAGTGCGGAGTGAACCAACCGGGGCAACTGAGGCAGCAGCTTGGCCCACCGCTCACCCTCCCGGCTGGCCTGCTCTTTGAGAGCCCGCCAGCCAATCTGCTCCTGCATCCAGTTCTCTAAAAAGGGTTTGGCGGTAACCCAGAGGTCCAGGTCTGGATCCAGTTGTCGCCCAAGCCCCTCGATGTTCAACAAGGTCTTCTGAAGCAAGACGAGCTGGGGTTGGATGACCACATTGAAACGACGAGAAGCCTGAAACAGACGCAGAAGAACCTGCCCCAGAGAGATGTCTTTCAGAGGCCGGTCAAAGAAGGGTTCACAGACGCCGCGGACAGCGGCCTCTAGGGCATCGACCCGGGTGTCGGCCGGGGCCCAGCCGGACTCAATGTGCAGCTCGGCCACCCGTCGATAGTCGCGACGGAAGAAGGCTAGAAAGTTTTGGGCCAGGTAATTCTTGTCGTACTCCGACAGCGTGCCCATGATCCCGAAGTCCAGGGCAATGTAATGGCCAAAGTGAGGCCCTCGGTCACAGACCAGAATATTGCCCGGGTGCATATCGGCATGGAAGTAGCCATCGCGGAAGACCTGTGTGAAGAAGATCTCCACGCCCTCTCGGGAGAGCTGCTTGAGGTCCATCTTGGCGTCTCGGAGTTGTTGCATCCGACCGATGGGAATACCGTAGACGCGCTCCATCACGATCACGTTGATGCGGCAGTAGTCCCAGACCATCTCCGGCACCTGTAGCAGCCCCGAGCCTTCGAAGTTGCGTCTCAGCTGGGCGGCATTCGCCGCCTCCCGAACCAGGTCGAGCTCGTCATGCAGGTGATTGTCGAATTCGGCCACCACTTCTCTGGGCTTGAGTCGACGGCCATCCACCGAGAGCCGCTCGACCAATTGAGCAAACAATCTGAGCAGAGCCAGGTCTTTGTTGATCGCCGAGAGCATGCCTGGGCGCAAGACTTTGACCGCGACTTCTCGGCCATCGTGCAAACGTGCGAAATGAACCTGGGCAATCGAGGCACTGGCAACGGGCTGGTCATCAAATTCAGAAAAAATCTGCTCGATGGATTGGCCGAGCTCGGCCTCGATGGTTCTTCTGGCAATGCGGGAGTCAAAAGGCGGTACGCGATCCTGGAGCAGGGTCAATTCGTCGGCGATGTCCTCCGGCATCAGGTCACGTCGGGTGGACAGCACCTGACCGAATTTAACGAAGATGGGGCCCAGGCCCTCCAGGGCTTCTCGGATCCGTTGGCCACGCGGTGCGGTAAAGCGACGGCCCAGGCGCAGGACCCACAACAGGCCCCCTAGCAGACGGGAGTTCAGACCCCGCCTTGCACCATCGATGGCCAGCTGGTCCAGGCCGAATCGCCAGACCACCCAGGCAATGGTGAGCAGACGGGTGAGCGAGGTCATGAGAACTGTTGCCGATCGAAGGCCAGGTCACCGTCTGGCTGTGGCTGACCATCGGGCCGCAGGCTCGCAAAGTCAAAGAGCGCGCGGTCCAGCAGGTGGGAGAGTTTGATGTTGGTCAGGGCTTTGAACATGGATTCGATGCGACCGGGATGCTGCCGTTCCCAGGATTTAAGCATGGCCTTGACCTGTTGACGCTGCAGGTTTTCCTGAGATCCGCAGAGGTCGCAGGGAATGATGGGAAAGGCCTTGTGAACAGCCCAGGCCTGCAGGTCTTCCTCCTCGACGTATGCCAGGGGTCGGATGACCGTGTGCCGACCATCGTCCGAGACCAGCTTTGGCGGCATCGACTTTAGCGCGCCTCCAAAAAACAAATTGAGAAAAAAGGTCTGCAGAATATCGTCGCGATGATGGCCTAGGGCAATCTTGGTAGCCTTGAGTTCGCTGGCCACGCGGTACAGCGTTCCACGTCGGAGCCGAGAGCACAGTGAGCACATGGTCTGCCCCTCCGGAATGACGCGTTTGACGATGCTGTAGGTGTCCTGCTCCTCGATGTGGAAGTCCACCCCCAAGTCTCGTAGGTAATTGGGCAGCGTGTCTTTTGGAAAGCCGGGGTGGCCCTGATCCAGGTTGACGGCCACCAGCTCAAAGGCCACCGGTGCCCTGCTCTGTAGAGAGAGCAGCAGGTCGAGCAGCCCATAGCTGTCTTTGCCGCCTGACAGACAGACCATGACCCGATCACCCGCTTCGATCATGTTGAAGTCGGCAATCGCCTCACCAACCTGCCGGTGCAATCGCTTGGAGAGCTTGTTGACCTCGGTCGGATTGCGCAGGGCACGAGGCCGCGAGGACAGATGGTCGATGGAGACTAGCTGGGTCGCCATTCAAACACCTCGATGCCAACCGTCTGGCAGTCTGGATAGACATCCGGCTTTTGGGTGGTCACCCGCACGGCTCTAACCCCCCGAGGCTCAAAACACAGCCGAACAATGTCGTCGATTAAGGTCTCTTGCAGGTTGTAGTGGCGGCTGTGGGTGAGCTTGTGAACACCCATGCGAATGAAGTCATAGTCCACAACGTCTTGGACGTCGTCTCTGGTTGAGCTCGACACCTGTTTGGGGACAAAAAGCTCGACACTTACCAGGATGCGTTGGCGGGCCTCTTTCTCGAAATCATGAAAACCGATTGAGGCTTCCAAAGAGAATTCTTGTAGAAAAATACGTCGACAATCGGAGAGTCTGGGGTCTAGGAGTGCAGTCATCGGGTTTGAAACATCACATCACGGTCAGAGGGAATCAGGTGCTGGCCACCGTCGACCAGTAGGTTAACCCCTGTGATCGCTTTGGCACTGGCCAGCCAGGCGATGGCCTGGGCAATGTCCTGGGGCGTGCTCGAGGCCCCCAAGGGCGTCATTCGGTGAGCCCGCTCAAATTCCGCCACGGTCTGATCAGCCGACGGCAGGGTGATGCCGGGCGAGACGCCGACGACCCGCAACACCGGGGCAAAAGATTTGGCCATCAGGGTGGTCGCGGTGAGCAGAGCGGCCTTGGACAGGGTGTAGGAAAAGAAGTCCGGGTTCAGATTCTCAAGTTTCTGGTCCAGCAGGTTTACAACGCAGGCCGACGGCTCGCTCACCGGTTGCAGATCTTTGGCCTTTTCGCCACCCCGCAGTGCAAAGAGGGCCTGGGTGAGCAGCATGGGCGCGACCAGGTTGGTCTGATAATGCGCCAACAAACCGACCGCGCTGGCGTCCGTTGGGCTATCGACCTCGAAGCGGCTCGCATTGTTCACCAAAAGCCGAATCGGCTGATGCAGATCCGACTCTATGCTGGCGAGCCAGTCACGGGCCGTCTTAAATGGCAGACCATCCGGCTGTTTGGCCAAGTCATCGAGATTAGCGGGGTAAACGCCTGCCAAGCCACCGTCGTGGTTGATGCTGGCCGCGACCGCATCCGCTTCATGCCGCGACCGATGACAGTGCAGCGCCACGGCCCAGCCTTGTCGTGCCAATTCTTGAGCGATGTCCGCGCCAAGACGACGACCAGCGCCGGTGATCAAGGCCAAGCCTTTGGAGGGATCGAATGCCATGGCGCAAGTGTAGCTTTGATACCCTCCCAGCATGCGTACAAGCCTCATCGATGAATTGATGGCGCTGGCCCAGGGTCAGGAGGGATGGCTTGGCTTTGATCAATTCATGGCCCTGGCCCTGACGCACCCACTTGAGGGCTACTACAGCCGGTCTCGATCCGCCGACCAGCCAGAGGGCCCTTTCGGCAGTCGAGGCGACTTTGTCACAGCACCCATGCTGGGCCCTTGGCTCGGCCTGGTGCTGGCCCAGAAATTTCGCGGCCTGCGGTCCAAGGCCCTTGCACTTGGCCAAGACCCAGGTGGCTTGTCGATCACCGAATTCGGCGCAGGCAACGGCCAGCTGGCCGCTGAATGTCTGGTGGCGTTGGTGCGGTCCGGGGTCCTGCCCAGTCGTTACGAGTTGGTTGAGGTGAGCCCCGCCTTGGTAGAACTTCAACGACAGACCATTGGGGCCCAACTCAGCCAGGCATTCGGAGCGGTTGAGGCCCAGTCTATCCTCGAGCGTGTGACCTGGTCGGCCTATCAGGGCTCACGCGCTGGCCTTGTGCTGGCCAACGAGGTGGCCGATGCCTTGCCGGTGAAGCGATTTGAATGGCGGGGCTCTGAACATTCGGTGCTGGAATGGGGCGTTGGCTGCGACCAAGGGCAGCTCACCTGGCAGAGCAGGCCTGCAAGCAAATCGCTTGAGCGGGCGGTCAGAGATCGGCATCGAGAGTACCGGCAGGCCCGTCCCGATTTGCCAGATTGGCAGCAGGGTCACCAGGGAGAGTGGTCACCCTGGCTCAAGCCCTGGGCGACCAGTCTGCTCCAGGGCCTACACTGGGGAGAGTGCCTGATTCTTGACTATGGCTATGAGCGAGTCGAGTTGGACCACGCCGATCGATCCAGAGGCACCTTGGTAGGGCATTTGCGGCACAGGCGGGTCGATGACTGGCAGGCTTTGTTGGATCAGCCGGGCCAGATGGACCTGACGGCCCATGTGGACTTCACGGCGCTGCACCAGGCCCTAGCGCCTCATAGCAGTGGTCAGACCAGCCTGCAGACACAGGCGGACTGGCTTTTAGAGCAGGGTGTGTTGGAAATGGCGCAGCGCCATTTGTTCAGTGACGGCCAGCAGCCGGGTCAGGTGCCCAACGACCCGGTCAAGCTTCGTCAGCTGGCGGGTCTCCAGACGCTGCTCTCGGATGCGGCCATGGGCCAGGCTTTCCTGGTCATGACGATTTCAGAGTCTGGCGCAGCAGGTCAAGCCGCGCCTGCAACACCGCGGCCTTGATGTCTCGACCAGCGGTCGCGGCAGCTTGTGCGGCCAGTCCCATTGGCGCCCTGGCGACCGTCTCGAGTCGTTTGGCCAGCAAACGGGCACAGGCCGGTTCGACCAGACCCATGATGATCACCAGACCCACCATCTGATCTAGGGGCTCTGGTCTTCGAAAGAGGTCATAGCGAGAGAGCCATTGGACGCCACGCGCAGCCAGATCCTTGAGGACGCTGTCTTGCTCAGCGGGGTCTAAGTCGGCCTTGCTCGCCATCAGTTGTTGGACCAGCCCAGCGAAGGCCTCTGGACCCTGGCTGGCAAAGAACCCCTGCCATTGCTGCACGGGCCTGGGGAGTACTTTGGTGAGCTGCCCGGCCCCATCGGCCAAAAGCCAGCCAGCCAAGACGGCACCTGCCATCCCGGCTTTGGCCATGGCGTCGAGCATGGGCCACTGGCTGGCGGACCGCGCAGGCATCTGAACGATGGGCTCCCAGGCCCCGGTCTCCACCAGAAAACTCACCATGGCTGAGGGCTTGGGGGACTGCAGCCCCTTGAGCAGTTCCTGCCAGACCCGCTCCGAAACAAGCCCATCGACCTCTCCCTTGGAGACCATGGCTTCACAAAGTGCTCGGGTCTCGCTGGCCACGGTGAAGTCAGGCCACCTTGCTAGAAATCGAGCCAGACGAATCAGCCTGACAGGGTCTTCCTCGAAGGCTGGGCTGACATGTCGCAGCCTCTTGGCACGAAGATCGGCCAGGCCTGCGTAGGGATCATGCAGGACGCCGTCTTCATCGACGGCCAGCGCATTGATGGTGAGGTCGCGCCTGGCCAGGTCCTCTTCGAGCGTGACCGACTCATCAGCCTGAAAAACAAACCCTTGGTAGCCTCGACTCGTCTTTCGCTCGGTTCTTGCGAGGGCGTACTCGGCATGACTAGTCGGGTGTAGGAAAACCGGGAAGTCTCTACCGACCGCCGTAAAACCAGCAGTCAACAAATGTTCTGGGCGGCAGCCCACCACCAGATAATCCCGGTCTGCGCTGGGTTCACCCAGCAAGGCGTCTCTGACCGCACCGCCGACACAGAACAGTCTTGCCGTACTGGGTAGCAGGGCGGTGTGGCGATCGGATCGATTCGGCGCCAGAGACTTCAAGACGGCGGAAATCGGATCCATCATCAGGTCCGTCGGCCTACCGATCAACCGGCTGTTGCCGGGCCAGATGACGGCTGCGTCGATGCAGCAGTCGGTTGGCCTGAGCCTGCCCTAGGAATTGTGGCGCGACGGTGTGAAGCCCGATGGGCTGAGACACGCCGAGGATAGGGTCCATGGGCCCACTGGCCACATTGGGCTGACTGGCTGAAGCCAGGTTGTCTCGGCTCAGCAAGGGCCGCCCCGGCAGTCTCTCCATGATCACCGCCTGGAGCCAGGCTATGCTGTCCGGTAGCGCCAGAATGGGTTTTCGGCAATTGGCATAGTGCCCCGCCCAATAGGCGATCTCATAGAGGCTCAGCACCTCAGGCCCCGCACATTCATAGATTTTGCCGACGGTCTCTGGCCGGTCGATACAGCTGGTCATGGCAGTGACCAGGTCTCCGATGTAGATGGGCTGAAATCGTGCATGTGGTGTGACCAGCGGCAGAATCGGAAACCCAGACTGCATCCGAGCAAACAGGTTGAGAAAGGCATCTCCTGGCCCAAACACCACCGAGGGACGAAGAATCGTGAGATCGAGGTGTCCCGCTCGGCGCAAGGCCAATTCGCCGGCCGCCTTCGATCGCAGGTACATCGATGGCGCGGTTTCTGCAGCCCCGAGGGCGCTGACATGGATCAGCCGGGTCATACCACCACGCTGCATGACTCGCGCGATTCGAGCGGGTAGCTTCACATGGGCCTCGTCGAAGTCGGGTCCCCAGGGCTTCCCCGCTCTGGATTGCAAGATGCCAACCAGGTTGATGATCACCTGACTGCCCTGCAGAGCCTCGGCGATCTCACCTTCCTGCCCCAATTGACTCTGGACAATCTCAATGCCAGGCAAGACCCGCAAAGGATGGGTCTTGGCCAGACCCCGCGATAGCACACGAATGCCCTTGCCACTGCCTTGTCTCAGTCTGACCAGGCGGGCGGCGAGGGCCTGCCCAATAAAGCCAGAGCCGCCAATAATGGTGATGAGGGTGTTGGGATCGTTTGTCAGCATGATGCCTTGAGGAGGTTTTATGGCGTGATGGTACCCAGCAGATCGACCAGTCGTTGCGGTGTCTGTTGCAGAGAGACCTTGATGAGGCCCTGGTCCATGAGCCGCTGATAGACAGCCGTGTTCGCGGTGACCGCCTTGACGTAATCGCGGGTTTCGGTAAAGGGAATGGATTCAGCAAACGCAGCCCCTTCGATTACGCCATTGAGACTGGCGCGCCAGAGTTTGCTGCGAGAGGGCCCAGCGTTGTAGGCGGCGGTGGCCAGTACGATCGAGCCGCCAAATTGGTTTCTCAGCTGGGCCATGTAATGCGTGCCCAATCGAATGTTGGCCCCTGGATCGGACAGCTGACCCAACTTAAATCGTCGATCCCCAGTCTCCTTGGCGAGCATCTGCGCAGTGTTGGGCATGATCTGCATAAGCCCCATGGCACCGACCGGGGATTTGATATCGGTGATGAACCGAGACTCTTGTCGAATCAGACCAATCACCCACGGCCCAGAGACGCCTTTTTGTTGGCTATTCTGCACGACCTCCTGTGCGAACAGACTGGGGTAGCGCAAATCGAGTGCATGAAGCTGCTTGGTCCGTATGGCTGCAGCGATGGCCCGGTCAGGCACGTTGGCCTTGTAAGCAATGTCTGCCAATGCGACGAGTTCTGGGTCACGCAGGCCGCTTGTCAGGTGGTTCCACTCAATGACCGCCTCTGCACGCAAGCCAGCTTTGGCCAGACTCAGAGCCCGACGGGTGCTGGGATGATGAACCAGCCTTTGATGTGCCGCTTTGATGGCCTCGGGTTTGGGGGATGCCAGATAGGGCTCTAGCCAGTCACGGCCAAGGGCCTCTGATGCCAGCAGGCTGTAAAAGCCCAGACCAGGTTCTACCTGCCGAAGCAGGTCTTTCGCAGTGTCGGGGTGCCCCAGCACCTCGAGTGCCTTGGATCGCCAGAACAGCCAGACATCTTTTTGCCGAGTCTCGTTGGGCATGTTGTCGGTAGCGGCCAGGACCGCCTGCCAGTCCGACTGTCGGAGGGCCTGGCGGGCCACGAGCTCCTGTATCTGCGAGGGCTGCTGAGTCACCGAGGACAGACCAGATTTGGTCATGGTCCAGGCCTTCGGGTGGGAGCGGACCCACAGCCAGGCACCGATGCTGAGCTGGGCAAAGCCGCGTTGCTCGGCGGACCATTGCCCGGAGAGCGTTTGGAATTTGTCGAGTGCCTGTGTGGGGTGAACGCGAGAGGCGGCCAGCAGCTTCAGCAGCCCGTCTTCATGCGCCGGTGGCATCAGACCAACGGTTTTGGCCGTCTGCCAGAGACGCTCCGCATGGCTGAGGTCTCCGGCGAGCGCGGCCCATCGAGCGCGATGCATGATCTCCGAGCGGCCCATGAGCCTCGCTTCAATCAGGCTCTGTGCCAGTCCAATACAGGTCTTGCTGGATTCTTGACCCACCACCAAGGCCGCCTGGCCGGCGGTGGGCTGGCCGCCAAGCCTGGCTCGGGCGCAGGCAATGGCCGGGTGGTCAAGGTTGTCAGGCAGGCCACGAATGATCGCGGATGTCTGGGCCCAGGGGCCTTGGTCCAGACTGACAATGGCCCAGTCTTTCAGGATCGCCTGCGCCAGGACATGGCCGTTGTGCTTGGTTTGAAAGGCCTCTATCTCCGCCATGACCTTCTTGTCAAAGGGTCTTTGCTGTACGTTGAGCCTCACCAGCCAGTAGTCCGCCCAGACGGCCAAAGGGTCTTTTGCGAGGCGGTCAGCCGCCTGTTTAAGGCCGCGGCTGTCTTTGGCATCGAAAGCTTTTTTGGCGGCCACGATCGCAGGCTGGTCTGCTGGTCGGGGTTGGGGCTTTGCCTGAGCCCCAAAGCTCATACAAGTCAGCACAATGAGACCCGTGAGCAGGCGCAACCAAGCCCAGCCCCTGGTCTTGGTGCCAGCGGTTGAGAATACGGGTCGAATCATGGGCAACATGACCCTACGATATAACGGAGAGACAACAAATGAGTAACGAGCCTCTGATGGCGGAACCACCCCCAGATTCTCCGGACAAATCGCTTTGGCGCAAATGGCTCCTCCGCAGCCGCCTCTCTCTGCTGCCGGAAGAGCGTCAGAAATTTGAAAAGCAAATGGCGGATGCCTTGTCTGCGAGGGCTGTGACCGAGGGTTGGCAGAGGGTATTGGTCTTTCTGCCATGGAAGGGTGAGCCCGATTTGGTGATGGTCTGGCGGGCTTGGCACAAACGCGGCATTGCCCTGGGCCTGCCGGTCGTACAGGCCCACGACGCACCCTTGCAGTTGACCGACTGGACACCTGGCAGCCCGATGCTCAAGGACTTGATGGGGCTGCCTGCCCCCAGCGTGGATGACCCGAGAACCAGCAGCGCCCAATTTGACACCTGGGTGGTGCCCTGCGTGGGCGTTGACCAACTCGGCTACCGACTCGGCGCTGGAAAAGGGTTTTATGACCGAACCATGGCCCATCGAGAGGCCAATGGTCTGCCCAGACCGCGCCTCTATGGTGTGGCCTTCACCAACAACCTGATCCCCATGCCAATAGCCGAACCGCACGACCTGCAGCTCGATGCGGTTCTGACCGAGAGAGGCTGGCGGGATTTTTAGGGCAAACCAGTCC
>Ga0079299_1000311_pt1 | contig 12031 bp, 11 predicted proteins | sample Wag4_2014_7_11_2_FD_76334 | JGI IMG/M metagenome (GOLD analysis project Ga0079299, IMG submission 76334) | Lake water microbial communities from Ohio, USA - Utica-2 Time Series LW 2014_7_11 | ecosystem: Environmental > Aquatic > Freshwater > Lake | place: USA: Ohio | collected 2014-07-11
GCCTGGATTGGATCAAGAGCGACCGCAACCGCGAAGGCTTCCTGCGCAGCTGCGGCGAGTTCGTGATCGTCGATGAGGCCCACACCTGCGCCGCTCGCAAAGGCGGTGGGCGCCAGCAGCGCTATGAGCTGCTCCGGGGTCTGGCGGCCGATCCGCAGCGCCACCTGGTGCTGCTCACCGCCACCCCCCACAGCGGCGATAAGGAGGCGTTCGACAACCTGCTGGGCCTGCTCGATCCCAAGTTCGAAGGCCTTAGCGAGATGCCCGAGGGCCAGCGCCGCAAGGACCTCCGCGATGAGCTGGGCAACTATTTCGTGCAGCGCCGCCGCCTCGATCTCAAGGAGGAATGGGGTACCGAGGGGGCCGACTTCCCCGATCGGGAGACCCGCGAGGCCACCTACACCCTCAGCGGTGACTGGGGAAAGCTGTTCGACGACGTTCTCGCCTATGCCCGTGAACTTGTGGAGCGGAGCGTTGGCGAAAGCAAGTTGCGACAGCGCATGAGCTGGTGGGCAGCCCTGGCATTGCTGCGCTGTGTGAGCAGCAGCCCCGCCGCCGCCTCAGCCTCCCTGCGCACCAAGCTGTTCAACCTCCAGAACGGCCCTGATGGAGGCCAATCACCCAGCGAAGACGAGCTGGCCGATGACCTGGAAGCGATGGCCACGCTCGCCGTGCTGGATGGCGCTGAGGAGGAGTTCAGCGCTGAGGAAGCCGCGCCAGGCGCCGATCTGGCTGAGTCAGCCGATGCCGGGCTTCTGAGGGAATTGATCGAGCGGTCGGATCGCCTGCGCGGCAAGGCCCACGATCCCAAGCTCAAGCAACTGATCAAGGAGGTGAAGGGGCTGCTGGCGGAAGGCTTCCGGCCCGTGATCTTCTGCCGCTTCCGACCCACCGCCCACTACCTGGCCGAGCAGCTGGAAGAGGAACTGCCCAAGCGCGCTCACGTGGTGATGGCAGTCACCGGTGATCTGCCGCCAGAAGAGCGGGTGGAGCGCATCCGCGAATTGCAGAACGAGCTTGCCAACGGCAGGGTGCCGGTGCTGGTGGCCACCGATTGCCTCTCGGAGGGGATCGACCTGCAGCACACCTTCGATGCGGTGGTGCACTACGACCTCTGCTGGAACCCCACCCGCCACGAACAGCGCGAGGGCCGGGTGGATCGCTTTGGTCAGGCCCGCAGTGCCGTGCGGGCGCTGATGCTGCACGGCGGCGATTCCAACCCGGTGGATGAACGGGTGCGGACGGTGATCCTCGAAAAGGAGAAGACCATCCGTAAGGAGCTGGGGGTGAGCGTGCCGATCCCCGGCAATGCCAACACCATCACCCAGGCGGTTCTCGGCGGCATCTTCGGCAAGGCCGCCAAGGCAATTCAGGGGCTCCTCAACCTCGGCTTGCCTGGTTTCGGTGGTTCCGGCAGTGCTTCCGGCTCAGACCTGGATGCCGTGATCGACGCCGAATGGCAGAGCGCGAAGGAGAACGCCAAGGCCACTCGCACGATCTTTGCCCAGCGCAGCCTCAAGCCGGAAGAAGCCCTGCGCGAATGGGACCGCACCCGCGAATCCCTCGGCAGCGCCGATGCGGTGGAGCGGCTGGTGCTCAATGCCTGCCGCCGTCTCAACCTGCCCATCGGCCCACTGGGTGCCGCCAGTGGAAGCTGGGAACTCGATCTCACCCACCTGGAAGACAACCGCCAGGCCCTGAACGAGCGCCTGCGCAACCACGATCTCGGCGGGAAGCTGCGGCTGAGTTTCCGCTCGCCGGCTCGTGAAGGCAGCCAGCTGCTCAGCCGCTCCCATCCCTTGGTGGTGGAGCTGGCCGATTTTGTGGCCGAGCGAGCCCTCAGTGGCCTTGAGCCGGAGCTCGCGGCTCGCGCCTCAGTGATCCGCACCAAGGCCGTGGCAAAACGAACCCAGGTGCTGGTACTGCGGCTGCGCCACCAGCTGCACCAGTCACGTTGGACGGGCAAGGAATACGAGGCCCTGCCCGATCTGCTGGTGGAGGAATGCCTCACCGTCCGGGTGAATGGCGATGGTCTGGAGCCCCTGGATGGGGCCTTGGCGCTGGAGCTGCTGGAGGCACCGGCCAGCGGCAACGTCGATCCGGGCCAGCGGCAGCAGTGGCTGCAGGAAGCGATCGCCGATCTGGATGAACTGCAACCGGCACTGACTGCCCTGGCTGAGCGGCGTGCCGATCTGGCGGAGGAAGACCACCGCCGGGTGCGGGAAGCCTCGCTGCGCTCCGGTGAAGCGCTGCGCATGCGTTTCCGCTGTGAGCCAAGCCTGCCGGTGGATGTGATCGGCCTGATTCTTCTCCTCCCTGCCCCCACCCTCTGAGCCATGCCCCGCGCCACTGCCACCGTCAGCTTTCAGGCGATCGAGCTCAAGGGCAGCCTGCTGCCAGCGTCGCTGCTGGAGCAGGTAGCCCGCCTGCAGGCGCCGATGCAGAAAGAAGCCGACTACGGCCTGGCCAAAGGCGAGCGGCTGCGCGAGCAGATCGATGCGGCCTGGGTGCGCCTGAAGGAGATCTGGGAGGAATATCGGGATCTGCGCAAGCGGGCGGCCCAGAGCATCGCTGGTCTGCATCTCGCCCAGCGGCTGCTGCGGGAGGTGTTGGGCTGGACCCAACTGCAGCCCTGCAGCGGTTGGCAGCACGGGGATTCGCACTACCCGATCACCCATCGGGCTTTCGAGGGTGCGGTGCCATTGATCCTGCGCGGCATCCCCGCCGACCAGCTCGACAAGGGCAGCAGTGCCTTCGGCCAGGAGGGCCGGCGCCGTTCGCCGCACAGCTGCCTACAGGAATTCCTCAATGCCGACGACAGCGCCAACTGGGGGCTGCTGCTCAGCGGCGACCGGCTGCGGCTGCTGCACGACAACCCCTCGCTGGTGAAGCCGGCCTACCTGCAGGTGGATCTGGAGCTGCTGGTGGAGGGCGAGCTGTTCGATGAGTTCGCCACACTCTGGCTGCTGCTGCACGCCAGCTGCTTCCGCCATCCGCAGACGGGCAGCTGTGTGCTCGACACCTGGAAGGAGCAGGCGCAGGAGGCGGGCGAGCGGGTGCTGGGGCAGCTGCGCCATGGCGTACAGCAGGCCCTCGAAGCCCTGGGCAACGGGCTGCTGCAACACCCGGATAACGACGAGATGCGCGCGCAGCTGGCCAGTGGTGCCCTGGGCGGCGCGGAGCTGCACCGCCAGCTGCTGCGGCTGGTGTATCGCTTCCTGTTCCTGTTCACCGCAGAAGACCGCGATCTGCTCTTCCCGCGATCGATCAACCAGGACGATGCCCGCCGCCGCATCTACCGCGAGGGCTACAGCGTCGGCCGGCTGCGGGAGCTGGCGATCCGCCGCAGCGCCTCGGAGGGCCCCTACGGCGACCTGTGGCAGACCCAGAAGCTGGTGTTCCTGCAGCTACGCCAAAGCAGCTCACCGCTGGGATTGCCCGGCCTGGGCGGTCTGTTCAACGCGCCGCAGTGCCAGGCGCTGGAGGCCTGTGAGCTGGGCAACCGTTTTCTGCTGCTGGCGATGCGGGCGATCGGCTGGTTCCAGGCCGGAGACGTGCTCACCCGCGTCAACTACCGCGACCTCAACACCGAGGAGCTGGGCAGCGTGTATGAGGGCCTGCTGGAGCTCCATCCCCAGCTGGAACGCAGGGGCGGCAGCTGGCAGCTGAGCTACGGAGGCGGTGCAGGCAGCGACCGCAAGACCACCGGCAGCTACTACACCCCGGACCAGCTGGTGCAGCTGTTGATCGTGTCGGCGCTGTTGCCGGTGATCGCCGATCGCCTCAGCAAGGCCACCACCAGAGAGGAGAAGGAGGCGGCACTGCTGGCGATCCGCGTGCTCGATCCGGCCTGCGGCAGCGGCCACTTCCTGCTGGCGGCGGCGCGGCGCCTTGCTCTGGAGTTGGCCCGCATCCGCGCCGAAGACGAGGAACCCAGCGAAGAGTTGCGTCAGCAGTGCCTACGCGATGTGGTGGCCCACTGCATCTACGGGGTCGACAAGAACCCTATGGCTGTGGAGCTCTGCAAAGTGGCCCTCTGGATCGAAGCGATCGAGCCTGGCAAGCCGCTGAGCTTCCTCGACGCCCACATCCAGTGCGGCGATTCGCTGGTGGGCGTGTTCAACCCGAAGGTGCTGGAGCATGGAATCTCGGACGATGCCTACAAGCCACTACCAAGTGATGATCGACATGTCTGTAGTGCACTCAAGCATGAAAATGCGAAGTATCGAAAAGCAGCCAGAGGCCCAAGCGGTGGACTTCAAGGAAGCCTGAATCTGTCCGGGGGTAATTCATCGAGTGAATTCCCCGGCCAGCTGCAAGCGATTGAAGCGATGCCCGAAGACAGTCTCGAGGAGATATCAGCGAAACAGAAAGCCTACTCAACATGGCTCCAAGACTCAGGAAGTTCGATTGAGAAACTGACATCCGACATATCAGTAGCCCCCTTCTTCCTGGCCAAATCATCGGACACTATTGATGCTGTCCCAACCAGCGAACACATTATTAAACTTCAGATCGGCAGATCAGTTGACAACGCAGAACTCATTGCTGCGGTTCTTAGAGCTTCCGAAGAGCGTCGCTTCTTCCACTGGAATCTATGCTTTGGCGACACTTTTAGGGACGGCGGATTTGATTGCATTTTAGGTAATCCACCCTGGGTATCTTTGTCTGGCAGGCAGGCTGTCAAGGATCCAATGCTTTCCTCTTATCTAACTTCGACTTATCCCTCCATATCATCCTGGCCATCACTTCATCCTTGTTTTTTGATGCTAGGCATTTCATGCTTGAGGGATAGAGGAAGATGCGGCTTTGTTCTGCCAAGCCAAATGTTTGAACAAGACAGCTATCGACCCACTTTAGACTCAGCCTCTTCATTAGGAGGACATCTTGTCGATATCGTAGACATCGGCGAAGATGCTTTTCCCGGGGTCACTCAGTCGTGCTCTCTCTTATCTGTATTAAGGACTTCAGCCCCAGCCCAACCCTGGCATATTAAGTCCTCAGTCTCGACAGGAGGCGCTGGCGCACTTTCCGAAGGTATAATCGGAATACTCCAGGAGCTTGAGACTTTCGACAAGTTTCCCAAGGAGACATTTTCTGACCCCGGTATCCACACTGGCAATATCTCTAAAAGGGTTATTGTATCCAGAGATTCTGCGTCGTCTTACAACGATGATGAACCAAGCTTGCTACGACCCGAGATTGTCCGAGAGGGCAAGCAGATAGCACCTTACTACTTATCCCCGGGCGCAAAGCTAGTGCTGACAGGCTATAATCCAAGCGATGGCGAATACTGGACCATCAGAGAACGTGCCAGGTATTCGAACGTTCCGATTGTTATACGCCAGACTGCTGCACGCCCAATAGCAGCATTGCATCTTGACCCAACTTACTTTCGGAACAGCATACTTGCGTGCAGCGGGCACAAGTATATCAGCAATCGAGTCTTGGTCTGTATACTCAACTCCAGTTTAACCGCTCTTTTTCACCGCTCTAAAGTCTCTGAGTCTGGACAAAAAGCTTTTCCTCAGATTAAGATAAAGCATCTTCGTAATCTTCCAGCCCCACGCAGCCAATTCCTCTCAACCGAACAAGGCCGCGATATATGTGCTGCTCTTGAAGAACTTCACGACAATGCGGCAGCCGCAGCAAGGGATCAAGGGGAATTAGGAGCCTCACTATTAAATTCAATTGACGAAAGAATCCTGCAGCTCTACCAGCTCGATGCCTCTCTTGCCGTAGAACTCAAACGTCTCCTTGAGGAGGCTTGACATACAATGCCATTTCTTCGATACGGCTCCGAGATCGATGCCGACCTAGTTCATAATAGTGGAACAATTATTAGGTTTAAAACCTCTCAGCTAGATCAACTTCCAGAGTTATCCCGCAGCTGCACGATACTGCTTCCCGATGAAACCATTGCAGATTGCAATTTTAACTGCAATAAGGCGAACCCTAATATTACTGGCACCGCACTCGTAAAGTATATCAAGAGTGTACTGGCGTTTCGCACATCAGTTAAGGTTAAGCTACTCGATGACGGTGCTGATGGTGTCATTGCCCTGAGACTGCCCATGGAGTCCGGAGAAATCAGCGATATCGCCACCCAAGAAGATGAACATGATTGGACTATTAATATTGACGATTCCGACCTAGATGAGGTTATTGATAATGGCTGTTTTCTGAGCAAAGAAGAAATTAGAGCCATCATGAGTCTTTGGATCAACAAAAAGAACCTTATCCTTCAGGGACCACCTGGCACGGGAAAAACATGGATTGCGCGTCGGCTTGGCAAAATATTGATAGGCAAAGCCGCTTGCGGCAATCAGCTGAGGACAATTCAGTTTCACCCAAACTACTCGTATGAAGACTTTGTCCGAGGTTGGCGACCGGGCGGCGATGGAAGGCTAAATATCGTAGATGGAATCTTTATGCAGATAGCTAAAGACGCTCTGCATAACATGGAGCGGCCATTTATTCTGGTGATCGAAGAGGTCAATCGCGGCAGCCCCGCGCAGATATTTGGTGAGCTGCTCACCCTGCTTGAGGCTGGTAAGCGTACACCTGATGCTGCGATGCAGCTCTGTTACCCAGATGCAGATGGAGAGCATCGACCAATACACATACCAGATAACCTTTTTGTGATCGGCACTATGAATATCGCCGACCGCTCGTTGGCATTAGTAGACCTTGCTTTCCGCCGTCGATTTGCATTCGTCAATCTTGAGCCCCGCATAGATGAGAAATGGCGTAGTTGGGTTGTATCTAATAGGCATATGAATCCTGCTGACTCTGCGCTGATCGCGCAACGAATGCATCAGCTCAATAAGAAAATTAGTGAAGATGGTCGTCTCGGCAAGGCCTTCTGTATCGGTCACAGCTACGTGACTCCCAGCCACAGCCTGGAAGGGCGCTCCACACGCGAGTGGTTCGCTCAAGTGGTAGAGAGTGAGCTTAAGCCACTTCTTGAAGAATACTGGTTCGATTCTCCTGAGCTGGCCAAGCGGGAGGCGGATCGGTTGTTGGAGGGGTGGTGACGATCCCCGTCCGCAACATCTGGTGGCTGATGCTCTACGCCTCCGATCTCGGCAAGAGCACCGATCCAGCTCAGCTCGCCGCTGAGGACCTGCCGGAGGAGATCCCTGATCTGGTGGCGGAGATCCTGGCCCGTGCTGTCGAGCAGCGTCAACGGCGGCAGCTTTCCACCGCGTTTCGCCAGCGCGAGGCGGTGGTCAGTCGTGTTCGGGGGCGCATTGACCATCTCACCACCTTTCGCCGGCAGCTGCTCTCCAAGGGGCAGGTGGCCTGCCGGTTCGAGGAACTCATGGTCGACAGCCCCCGCAATCGCTTCGTCCGTGCTGCGCTCGAATGTGTGTCCCGTCTGGTGAGCCAACCAGCGCTGGGCCATCGCTGCCGGGGCCTGGCCAATGGTCTACGTCTTCAGGGCGTCGTTGGAGAACCGCCCAGCCGGCAGCAGATCGGTGACGAGCGCTTCGGTCGTCACGATGCGATCGATCAGCCGATGCTGGCGGCAGCGCGCCTGGCCATGGATCTGGCGCTCCCCACAGAAGAGGCTGGCCCTCACGCTCTTCTTGATCCGCAGCGCTGCGTGCACTGGCTGCGGCGGCTCTATGAGAAGGCGATCGGCGGCTTCTACCGCCTCCATCTCAATCAGTCCCAGTGGGTGGTTAGTACCGGCAGGCTGCTCAGCTGGCCCCTGCAGGAGGCGACCAGCGGCATCGCCCAGGTGTTCCCCTCGATGCGCACCGACATCGTGATCGACCACCGAGAGCGCCCCCAGCGCCTTGTGATCGACACCAAGTTCGCCGGGGTCTTCGCACGAGGCTGGTACCGAGACCAGACCCTCCGCGCTGGCTATGTCTACCAGCTCTACGCCTACCTCCGCTCCCAGGAAGGGCAGGACAATCCCGCTGCTGCCTGGGCTGATTCAGCCACAGGGCTGCTGCTCCATCCAGCCATTGACACCGAGGTGGATGAATCGGTGCAGATCCAAGGGCACCGTCTCCGCTTTGCCACCGTGGATCTCACCGCCAGTCACGCCGACCTCAGAACCCGGTTGCTGGACATCGCCTCCCAGGAGTGACCCTTGTCCGCCTCTCCTCTGCCACCGCAGTCGTCGTCTGAGCAAGCGCGCATACCACCTGCGCCTGGACCAGTTGCCGCCGACGCCGCTCGGCGCATTGCCCTGCAGATGCTTGAGGAGCGCGGCCGGGGGGCTGTTCTCGTGGGTGTGGCTCGGGTGGATACGGCCCTGGAACATCTGCTGCAGGCCGTGATGGCTCAGGCACCAGCCCGCGGCGATGGTTTATTTCTGCCTGATCGGCCCTTGGGTTCCATCGGCGCCAAGGTGGCCCTGGCCCGTCGGCTGGGATTGATCGAGGCCCCAGTAGAGCGGGCCCTCTCTGCCCTGCGCAAGCTGCGTAATGCCTTTGCTCATTCCGCTGAATCGGCGTCGCTGGCTGATCCTGCCCACAGCGCTCGCCTGGCCGAGATCTATGCCGAGGCCCGCACCAACCCGCTCTGGGCGCCATTGGAGACGGTGCTGGCTGCCCAGCCACCCTCGGCCCACGGCCCCCTGGAGCCACCTCTGCGGGACTACATCCTGCTGATCACGATCCTGGTGGCCTTCCTGGAGGCCACGGCCCAGCAGCTCCCGCCCTATCAGCCCCCGGTGGTGATGGGCTTCTCGGGGGTTATCTGCCAGGAACCGGCTAGTTGATGCCACTCGCGGAAAGGGCTTAGCGGAACTGGTCGACGCCCCTGGGCTCTGGCGATCACGCCATCCGTCCTGCCCCGGCTTGCGCACCGCGCAAGGGCTGACGCGAGTCGCTGCGCGCCCCTTGCGCTGTGCAGGCGGCGCCGGGGCGTGTCGGTGGTGTCGTTCGCCAGCCCAGCCATGGCCGCCACTCCCCTCAGCCGCTCCTGCCCGATCCGCATCATCTCGGTGCATCTCCTTGATGCCGCCGGCCAGCTGCTGCGGGTGCTGTTCCTCGATCGCGAGGGCCACATCAGCGCCCAGCCGCACTACGTTCCCCGGGAAAAGGCCTTCATCCTGGCCTCCAATCAGCAGCGGGTGCTCGGTCCTCAGGCCGAGGTGCGGGTGCTCTGAGCACCCACTGGCCGGAGGCGGTCTCGCCTCCGGCTTTCTGGCGCGGACCCTGGGGCCGTGGCTGTCCAGTACAAGGCACCCACCTCAGTCACGCTCACCATCAATGAGGTGAATGTCGGCCGCAACTCACCCCATCGCTTCCACCCGTCTACGTGAGCGGGGTGGACTGGGGCCTGCCGGGCTTCGGCGACACCCAGATCACCAAGAACCTGCAGCAGCTGCTGGCGGCTGGGAGGGCACCACCACGCGCGGCGGAAGGTTGAGCTGGCGGATGCGCCGAGCAAAACCACGATCGTCGAAGGAGGTGATGGTCTCGCAGGTACGGCAGCTGGCGTGATGCAGGGCGTCGGCGAAATCAAGACCGGCCCGCAATCCCTCCACCGCCTGCTCCAGCGCGGGGCGATCCTCAACAACCAGGCAGGCGTGATGCAGCAGCTGATCCAACACCAGCAGAACCTGCTCGACGCCGAAGCCGTAGTAGCCCCGCAGCACCCACTCCAGTTCCAGTGCCACGGTCTTGGGCAGAAACAGATCCTGACCGGATTCGATCAGCTGGCGCGCGGCCTCACGCTGCCGTTGCGTTGCCGCATCGGCCTCCGCTTCCTCCACGAAGTAGCGCGCCAACACGTTGGTATCGAGCCCGATCATGGTCGCAGCAGGTTGGCCGGGTCGAAGTCGACGGGCACCGGTGGGCGCTGGCTCTTGAGCAGGCCAAAGCCGCTGCAGCTCACTGGTTGCTGGGGCTTGCAAGGGCGCACCTCAATGTGGTCACCCACCAGCTGGAAGCTGACGCGGCTGCCCCGGGCCAGACCCAGCTGCTGCCGCAGCGCCTTGGGGATGGTGACCTGCCCCTTGCTGGTCATCGAACAGGTGCTGGAGGCATCCACGGACCGATCTGCAGGGGTATTACCTGGTAAGGCTAGCTGGTGTGGCCGGCGGCGACCTGTCCGTAGGAGGCGCCCACCTCACCCTGCTGGATCAGCTGGCCTCCCCCGAGCCCGAGTGCGCTGGCGGCAGTGCTGCCGATGGGCTTGCGCTGGAGCGCCTGGTGGAGCAGCTGCCCGCAGCCCAGGCCATGGCCCTGCGGCTCACCATCCTCGAGGGCCTCTCCCTCCGGGCCGCCGCGGCGCACTTGCAGATCAGTCCGATGGCGGTGTCGCACCGAGAGGTGCGCCTGGCGACTCTCCAGGACCAGAAGAAGGCCCTGGCCGCCTTGCGCCAGCAGCTGGTGGGGGCGGGCTGAGGCCCCCATGGGCTCCTGCCCTTCACCGTGGCAAGAGCCAGAGGACTCGCTGCCCCTCTGGCTTCATGAACCCATTACCGCGGATGCTCGGAGCGGCTGCCTCCCATGGCCTGCTCACCGGCCAGATCATCTTCTCCACCGCGATCGTTGGTGCCTGTGAGCTGCCGAACTGGATCCAGGCCCCCCGCCAGGTGAATGCCTGCCGGTCGCGCAGCCCGGCTGGCGCCCTGTTCTTCCCCTCCTGCATCATCGGGCTTGGTTGCCGCGGTACTGACTTCGGTACCGATCCATGCCCATGCCGCGTAGGGTTGATGCACAAGCCGCCCATCCGGTCCGTGCCCGACCAGCCGCTGAATGTGCTCCGCTCGGCCGAGCTCAAGCGCCGCGGCATAGCGGCGGTGGAGGAGGCCCTGCGCGCTGGCCCAGTGCATCTGCTGAAGCGCAACAGCCCAGCCGCGGTGGTGCTGAGCGAGGCCGATTACAACCGCCTGCGTCGCTTGGCCGATCGGCCTGCCACGGCAGGATCCGGCTGCCTGGAGTGGCTGCTGGATCTCCCCCCTGCATCGGAGGGCCGCAGCAAGGCTGAGATCGATGCGGAGCTGCGCCAGGAACGCGACTGGTGATCGCCTTTCTCGACGCCAGCGCCGTGATCTACGCCGTGGAAGGACAACCGGCATGGGCCGAGGCCCTGAAGCAGCAGCTGCGCCGGCTTGCCGATGAGGCTGCAGCAGGGGGCCTGCAGTTGGCCATCAGCCGCCTGAGCTGGCTGGAGTGCCGGGTTGGGCCCCTCCGCCGGCGGGATGGGCTGGCACTGGCCCGGTTCGACGCCTTCTTCCAGCGACCGGATCTGGAGTGGGTGGAGCTCAATTCGGCCGTTGTCGAGCAGGCCACCCTGCTGCGGGCCGAACACAACCTCCGCACTCCTGATGCGCTGCAGGCCGCCAGTTGCCTTCAGCTTGCTGGCGCTGCCGTGATGGTCACCGGCGATGCCGGGTTCCAGAGGGTGCCTGCACTTCGCCTGGCGCTCGTGGACGGTGGGGAGGGAGAGCAGGGGGAAGCCGGTCTTGCCAGGTGACTCCAACGGTCTGCGGCTTCCGCCAGCAGGCTGCCAGTGTCGCCGTGAATGCGGAGCATGGCGTGGCTGAAAGGGCTGCTCACCAGCCTGATCTGGCCGGCCCGATCCGCCAGAGCTGATGTGCCGCGGGCGATCGGTTGCGTTGTGGGGTCGGTGCTGCAGGCCCTTGCCTGCCAGCTGCCCCCTGGCTGGCGATCAGGGTTGCTACGCCGAGGCGGGCTTCCACACCCGGCTGCACTGGGATCGGCTCAGCCGCGGCGAGAACGGCTCCCCGGCAGCGGCCTTCATTCGCCAGGTGCTGGCGCTGCCGGCCGGCATCCTGTTCCGCCATTGCGTTTGAGCTGGTGGTCCACCGTCAGCAGCAGCATCGGCTCCGCCCGGCTCTGGCACACCAGCAGGCGATCAAAGGGATCCCGGTGGACGCCATCGCGCTCCAGTTCCGGCAGTTCCACCTGCAGCCGGCCGACCGACACCTTGATCGCCATTCCCCACAGCGACGCCTGACTCACGAACACCTCCGCCTCCGGCGCCTGCACCCGTTCCACCACCGTCTGCGGCAACCGTGCATCGCCGCTCAGCCACC